>Ga0299914_10000076_pt1 | contig 55406 bp, 53 predicted proteins | sample RVTome_10_FD_201361 | JGI IMG/M metagenome (GOLD analysis project Ga0299914, IMG submission 201361) | Soil microbial communities from uranium-contaminated site in the Upper Colorado River Basin, Wyoming, United States - RVT153D57 (version 2) ... | reverse complement strand
GGGTTCCAGCGGGGGGACACCCCGCCCCTCCCTACATCAAGCTCTTCAACGCCGTATCGATATCGCTGTAGCGGAACTCGTACCCCAGGTCGAGCGCCCGGCGCGGCATCACCCGCTGCCCGCCGCGCAGGATCTGCCCGAACTCGCTGCCGAATTTGAGATCGAGGACGAATCCCGGGACCGGCACCACGGCCGGCCGGTTGAGGGCGCGGCCGAGGGCATGGGAGAACTCGCGGTTGGTCACCGGGTTGGGCGCGGTGGCGTTGACCACCCCGCTCACCCGCTTGTTGTCGAGCGCCCAGAGCAGGATCCCCACCTCGTCGTCGATGTGGATCCAGGACATGTACTGGCGCCCGCCCGCGAGCGGGCCGCCGACGCCGAGCTTGAAGGGGGTCAGCAGCGCGGCCAGCAGGCCGTCGTTCGCGTCGAGCACGTGGCCGGTTCGGAGGATGACCAGGCGCACGCCGCTCGCCTCGACCTCGCGCGCCGCCGCTTCCCACTCGCGCACCACCCCGGCGTCGAAGCCCTCGCCGGGCTCGGCCGACTCGTCGACGATCGCGTCGCCGCGGTCGCCGTAGTAGCCGATTGCCGCCTGGTTGACCAGGACCTTGGGCTTGCTCTCCAGGCCGGCGATCGCGGCGACCAGGTTGCGGGTGCCGGTGCGGCGGCTCTCGACGATCCGCCGCTTGGCGTCGTCGGTCCAGCGTTGGTCGATCTTCTCGCCCAGCAGGTTGACGACGCCGTCGACGTGCTCGAAGGCCTCGGCCGGCGGCCGTTCCAGGGTCGGCTCCCAGTTGTGCCAGACGACGCTCGGGTTCGTGCTGCGGGCGCGCTGCGGGTCACGGCTGAGGCCGACGACGCTGTCGCCGCGGGCGAGCAGCGCGTCGCAGAGCGCCGCGCCGATCATGCCGCTTGCGCCGCTGACCAGGACCCGCACCGGCTCAGCCGACCTCCACCGTGGAGAACGTGCCGGTCTCCTCGCTGAAGCGCGCGAGGCCCTCGCGCTTGGCCTCCTCGACCACCGCCTTCGCTACCTGCGGAGCGACGTCGCGGTTGAAGACGCTGGGGATGATGTAGTCCTCGGAGAGGTCCTCCTCGGTGACGACCTCGGCGATCCCGCGGGCCGCGGCCAGCTTCATCTCCTCGGTGATGTTGGGCGCGCCGGCGTCGAGGGCGCCGCGGAAGATCCCCGGGAAGCAGAGCACGTTGTTGATCTGGTTCGGGTAGTCGGAGCGGCCGGTGGCCATGATCCGCACGTAGGGGGCGGCGTCCTCCGGCATCACCTCGGGATTTGGGTTGGCCATCGCGAAGACGATCGGGTCCTCGTTCATCCGGCCCAGCGCCTCGGCCGAGATGATCCCGGGCCCGGAGAGGCCGATGAAGAGGTCCATCCCCTCGATAACGTCGGCCGGCTGTCCGCTCAGCTTGTCGGGGTTCGAGCTCTCGGCATACCAGCGCTTGATCGCGCTCATCTCGCCGGACCGGTAGTCCGCGCGATCGGTCGACAGGGCCCCCTGCCGGTCGCAGCCGACCACGTGGGTGACTCCGGAGGCGAGCATCATCTTGGTCACCGCTACCCCCGCCGCGCCGAGCCCAACCACGAGCACCCGCAGCTGCTCGAGCGGCTTGCCGACGATCTTCAGCGCGTTGAACAGCGCCGCCATCGTCACCACCGCGGTGCCGTGCTGGTCGTCGTGGAAGACGGGGATGTCGAGCGCCTCCTTCAGCCGCTCCTCGATCTCGAAGCAGCGCGGCGCGGAGATGTCCTCGAGGTTGATGCCGCCGAAGGTCGGGGCGATCAGTTCGACCGCCTTGACGATCTCCTCGGCGTCCTGGGTGTCGAGGCAGATCGGGAAGGCGTCGACCGCGGCGAACTCCTTGAACAGCATCGCCTTGCCCTCCATCACCGGCATCGCCGCCTCCGGGCCGATGTTGCCGAGCCCGAGCACGGCGCTGCCGTCGGAGACGACAGCGACGGTGTTCTTCTTGATCGTGAACTCGAAGGCCTTGGCGCGGTCGGCCTCGATGTCCTGGCAGACGCGGGCGACGCCCGGCGTGTAGGCCATCGAGAGGTCGTCGCGGGTCTTCAGCGGGTACTTGTTCTCGACCGTGATCTTGCCGCCGCGGTGCATCTGCAGCGTGCGGTCGACGTAGTCGAGCACCTTGGCGCCGCGGGTCGAGCCGATCGACCGCAGGATTCGCTCCCAGTGCGGCCGGTCCTGGGCGTCGATCGTGAACTCGCGCACCCGCTTGCCCTCGCCGCCGGCGCCCGGCACCAGGTCGACCCCCTGCAACTGCCCGCCGGCCTCGGCGATCGCCGCGGTCAGCTTGCCCAGGGGCTCTTGCCGAGCATCGAGCTCGACCCGGATCGTGACGCTGTACTGAGCGGAGACGGCCATCGGGGCAGCAATCGAATCAGATTCGGCCGATCTGCTCGCATTTGCCCCGCGCACATAGAGGCTCAGCAGGCGGTGGAACGGCAGGCGCGGATGGCGGCGGACGACTTCGATCTGGACCGGGACGGCGACGGCTCCGCCTGCGAGTGGAGTTGATCGCCGTCCTCTCCACCCATACTCTCGGTCCATGGCCTACGACGAGGCGCTCGCCGACCGGGTACGCGACGTCCTGGCGCCGCGCGCCGACGTCACCGAGCGCAAGATGTTCGGCGGGATCGCCTTCATGGTCGGCGGCAACATGGCCGTCGGCGTCCTCGGCGACGATCTGATGGTCCGCGTAGAGCCCACCGATGCCGAGCAGGCTCTGCGCGAGCCGCACACCCGGCCGATGGACTTCACCGGCAAGCCGATGAAGGGCATGCTCTTCGTCGACTCCTCGGGCACCGAGGCCGATGAGGATCTGGCCGGCTGGGTCGACGCCGGCGCAGACTTCGCCGCCTCTCTGCTTCCGCAGTAGGCCATCCGCGCCCGCACGTTGCGGGCAAGGCGGGCGCAGCGGGGGGAGAATCGATGCGCTTGGCGACTTAGTCGGAATATGAACGACCAACGCGCCAAGGCGGATGCGGCCGTGGCTGAGATCGCCGGGCGACAGCATGGGGTGGCCTCCGTGGCGCAGCTATACGCCGCAGGGCTCGACAAGCACGCCGTGCTTCACCGGGTTCGCACCGGTCGCCTGCATCGCGTTCACCGCGGCGTCTACTCGATCGGCCATGACGTGGTTTCGAGTCAAGGGAGATGGATGGCCGCAATCCTTGCCTGCGGCCGCTCGAGCCGCGGCGGCCCGAGCCAAGGAGGGCGAAGAAAGCGTGCTCGACTACTGGGGCGCCGCTCTCAGTCACCGCAGCGCGGCGACGTTGTGGGGGCTGTTGCCCCCGACCGACGGACCGGTCGACGTCTTGATTCCCGGCACCAGCGGCAGGAAGCGCCGCAAGGGTATTCGCCTACATCGTTCCCTAGCGTTCCTGCCGGCCGAGGTGACGCTCCGCGACGGCATCCCTGTGACGAAGCCGACCAGAACGTTCGCCGACCTGCGCGCCGCGGTTCGTCGAGGAGCGGCGGGTGCGCCCTCCGAGCGGGAGCTGCGCGGGGCGATCCGGCAGGCGAACGTGCTCGGGCTGCCGGTCGACGAGGAAACGCGTCAAGAGCGCACCCGTAGCGATCTTGAGCGGGACTTCCTGTCCCTTTGCGGACGCCACGGCCTGCCGGAGCCCGAGGTCAATGTCCGCGTCGGCCGGCACCTCGTCGACTTCCTCTGGCCAGAGCGGATGCTCGTCGTGGAAACCGATGGCTACGGCGCCCATCGCGGGCGGGCGGCCTTCGAGGAAGACAGAGCGCGCGACCTCGATCTCAGGGCGATGGGCTATGAGGTCATACGGCTGGCCGATCGTCAGGTGACGACCGAACCGGCGCGGATCGCTGCGATCCTGCGGCGGCACCTGGGCCACGCCGCGCCGTAGAGTTGGCGCCGATGGCGACGCGCGAGGAGACCGAGTCCAAAGGGAAGGTGGGCGCGGCAGGCGACGGCGGCGAGCTCTTCCTGATCGACGGCAACTCGCTTGCCTACCGGGCGTTCTTCGCCCTGCCGGAGTCGATCGGGACCAGCGACGGGCGGCCGACCAATGCGATCTACGGGCTCGCCTCGATGCTCGTCAAGATCATCGACGAGCACCGGCCGACCGGCGTCGTCGTCGCCTGGGACGCCGGCATGTCGGGGCGGGAGGTCACCTACGACCTCTACAAGGCGCAGCGCAAACCGCGCCCCGACCTGCTGCGCGAGCAGTGGCCGTACCTGATGCCGCTGGTCGAGGCCTTCGGCTACGCCAACGTCAAGGTCGAGGGCTACGAGGCCGACGACGTGATCGCCTCGCTGACCCGCCAGGCGCGCGAGCAGGGCGTGCCGGTGATGGTCGTCACCGGCGACCGCGACGCCTACCAGCTGGTCGGCCCCGGCGTGCGGGTGATGAGCACCTCGCGCGGCATCACCGAGACCAAGGTCTACGACGAGGCCGCGGTCGAGGAGCGCTACGGCGTGCCGCCGAAGATGATCACCGACCTGATGGGGCTGCGCGGCGACACCTCCGACAACATCCCCGGCGTCCCCGGGATCGGCGAGAAGACCGCGACCCAGCTGCTGCAGCAATTCGGCTCGCTGGAGGAGGTGCTGGCCGGCGTCGAGGAGATCTCCGGCGCCAAGCGCAAGCAGAACCTGCTCGAGCACGCCGAGGACGCGCGCCTCTCCAAGCAGCTGGCGACGCTGCAGGACGAGATCGAGACCGGCGTCGACCTGACCGAGGCGATGTCGAGCGAGCCCGACCGCGGCGCCCTGCGCGACTTCATGCGCGAGTTCGAGCTGCGGGCGGTGATGGAGCGGCTGGAGGAAGCCCTGCCCGAGGGCGAGGCCGTGCCGGGGCGCAGCGTCGAGACCGAGCTCGAGGTGGAGGTCGTCGAGGGCGCTCCGGACGAGCTCGGTGAGGGTCCGCTCGCGGTGGCGATCGAGGGCGAGCGCTGGGCGGCCGTGGACGGCGAGCGGATCGTCGGCGGCTCCGCCGGCCTCGACGAGCTGGCCGCCGCCCTGGCGGGCAAGCCGCTGCTCGCCCACGACGCCAAGTCGCTCGGCGGCGGCCGCCACGGCCTGCTCGCCGCCGCCGCCCGCGAGGGGATCGAGGTCGAGCTCGCGCACGACACGATGCTGGCCGCCTATTTGCTGGAGCCGCAGCGCCGCACCTACGACCTGACCGAGCTCGCCGCCGACGCCGGCATCGGGATCGCTCAGGCGGCGCGGGAGGCGGCGGGCGGCGGGGACGACGAGAGCGACCAGCTCTCGCTCGAGCAGGAGAGCGAGGCGGGACTCGAGCCGGCCGAGGAAGCGCGCCTCGTCGCGGCGCTCGCCGAGGCACAGCATCCGCGGCTGGCGCTGCACGAGCTGGAGCCGCTGCTGCACGAGGTCGAGCTGCCCCTGGTCCACGTGCTCGCCGCGATGGAACGCGAGGGGCTGAAGCTCGACCGCGAGCGGCTGGCCGAGGTCGGCGCCGGCTTCGCCGAGCGGATCGCGACCCTGGAGAGGGAGATCTTCGAGCTGGCCGGGGAGGAGTTCACGATCGGCTCGCCCCAGCAGGTGGGCCGCGTCCTCTTCGAGGAGCTCGGGCTGACCCGCAAGCGGCGCGGCAAAACCGGCTACTCGACCGACGCCCGCGTCCTCGCCCAGATCCGCGACGAGCACCCGATCGTCGAGAAGATCGAGCAGTGGCGCGAGCTGACCAAGCTGAAGAGCACCTACCTCGACTCGCTGCCCGAGCTGATCGATCCCGAGACCGGCCGCGTGCACACCACCTTCAACCAGGCGGCGACCACCACCGGCCGCCTCTCCAGCACCAACCCGAACCTGCAGAACATCCCGATCCGCACCGAGATCGGCCGCCCGGTGCGCGCCTGCTTCGTCGCCGAGCGCGGCGCCCGCCTGCTCTCCGCCGACTACAGCCAGGTCGAGCTGCGGGTGCTCGCCCACGTCGCCGACGAGGAGGTGCTGAAGGAGATCTTCCGCGCTGGCGACGACGTCCACGCGGCGACCGCGGCGGAGGTCTTCGACATCTCCCGCGACGAGGTCGACGTCGGCCAGCGCTCGAAGGCGAAGATGGTCAACTTCGGCATCGTCTACGGGCTGACCGGCTTCGGCCTCGCCGACCGGCTCAACATCCCGCGCAAAGAGGGCGAGGAATTCGTCGCCCGCTACCTGGAGCGCTTCCCGGCGGTGCGCGCCTTCCGCGAGGAGGTGGTCGAGCGGGCCCAGGAGGAGGGCTTCGTGAAGACGCTGATGGGGCGGCGCCGGGCGATCCCCGAGCTGCGCTCCGGCAACCCCAACACGCGGCGGCTGGGCGAGCGGCTGGCGATCAACACGGTGATCCAGGGGACCGCCGCCGACATCATCAAGGTGGCGATGGTGCGCTGCCAGGACGCCCTACGCGAGCGGGGCACGAGGACCCGCCTCGTCCTGCAGATCCACGACGAGCTGCTCTTCGAGGGGCCGCCCGCCGAGATGGACGAGGCGACCGAGCTGGTGCGGCGCGAGATGTGCGCCGCCTACCGGCTCGACCCACCGCTCGAGGTCGAGGTCGGCGTCGGCCGCGACTGGCTGGAGGCGAAGTAGCGTGGACAGGGGGCTCGCTGTAATCCTCACGGCGATCGCCGGGGGGTTGATCGCCCTACAGGCGCCGATCAACGCCGGCCTCGGGCGAGCCACCGGCAGCCTGCCGGCGGCGCTCGTCTCCTTCACGATCGGCACCCTGGCGCTCGCCGCGATCGTCGTCCTCAGCGGCAAGGCCGGCGGCCTCGGCTCGACCTTCGACGTCAGCTGGTACTACCTGCTGGGCGGCCTGCTCGGGGCGATCTATGTCGCCAACGCCCTGATCGCCGTCTCGGCGATCGGCGCCGGCGGGGTGGCGGCGGCGACGATCACCGGCCAGCTCGCCGCCTCGGTCGCCGTCGACCGGCTAGGCGCCTTCGGCCTCGACGAGGTCCCGCTGACGCCCGAGCGGCTGCTCGGCATCGCCCTGCTGCTTATCGGCACGCTGCTCGTCGTCCGCTGAGGGCGCGAGCTCCGGCGGCGGGGCGATCCGCAGGTAATGGTTGAACGACCAGTCGACGAAGCGCTTGCTGCCCAGCAGGCGGATCAGCGGGCCCAGCAGGCGCGGCGGGACGCGGGGCACGAGGCGCTGGGCGCGCAGCATCCAGCGGAACTTCCACTCGTGGCGGTCGTGGAAGGCGGCGTAGGCGGCGGCGGCTCGGTCGCGGTCCTGGCGGCCCTCGACCACGCCGCGCAGCTCGCGGCCGAGCGCGATGCCGAAGTAGAGCGCCGTGCGGATCCCCTCCGCGGTCAGCGGCAGGCAGTGGCCGGCGGAGTCGCCGGCGAAGAAGACGCCGCCCTCGGTGGCGCGCCGCAGCTTGTGCGGAATCCAGTTGCCCTGGTAGCGGACCCGGTCGCGGCCCAGGTCCTCGGCGAGCAGCTCGGTCGTCTCGCGCACGTGGAAGCGCGGGTCGAAGGAGCCGACGCCGACCCGCAGCTCGTCGCGCGCCGGAAACGACCAGCCGTAGCCGGCCGGCACGTAGCGGCGGTCGATCCAGATCTCGAGGTCCTCGCCGCTGCCGTCGGGGTGCACCTCGAGCCCGCGCGAGAGCGGCGCTTCGGGCGGCTGGAAGCCGTCGCCCGAGGCGAGCACCCGGCGCCAGCCGAGCGCGTCTACGACCAGCGGCGCGCTGAGCGCGCCGCGGTCGGTCTCGACCGCGATCGCGCCGTCGCCGTTGGCGGGCGCCGCCCGGCGGTTCACCTTGGCCGTCTCGAAGCGCGCGTCGCAGCCGGCCCAGAGCAGCTCGCAGAGCTCGCGGTAGTCGAAGGTGGAGAAGGTCCAGGGCAGCTCGTAGCGCCTGCTGCCGTGCGGGGTGTGGATCAGCAGCGAGCCGAAGCGCTGGCGCTCGGCGTCGATCAGCCCGGTCGCCCGCAGCCACTCGGTCGGGATGCCGCAGGCCGAGGTCTGCCGCTCGCCGATCTCGTAGCGATCGACGACCAGAACCTCGGCGCCCGAGCCCGCCAGCTCCCGCGCCACCGCCAGCCCGGCGAAGCTCGCCCCGCAGATCAAGACGTCGCAGCTGCCCTCGAGCGGCGTGCGGTCGTCGCCTCGCTTGGTCGCGCGAATCGGCACGACGCAGAGCGTATCCACCTGCAATCATCCGTCGCTGTGTCCGTGACCGATACGACCTTGACCGATACGACCGAGCAGCCCGCGCCCGCCGGCGTGCCCGTCGAGGGCTCGGGCGGCCTGCTGGTCGAAGTCGACGGCAAGGTCGTTCCCAACTACGCGGCGACGATGGTCTCCTTCGAGGAGGGCGACGTCGTCAAGGGCAAGGTCGTGCGGATCGACAAGGACGAGGTCCTGGTCGACATCGGCTACAAGTCGGAGGGCGTCATCCCCTCCAACGAGCTCTCGATCCGCAAGTCGGTCGACCCCTCCGACGAGGTCCAGCTGGGCGAGGAGGTCGACGCCCTCGTCCTCACCAAAGAAGACAGCGAGGGCCGCCTCGTCCTCTCCAAGAAGCGGGCTCGCTTCGAGAAGGCCTGGCGCCGCATCGAGGCGGCCGCCGAGTCCGGCGAACCGGTCGAAGGGAACGTGATCGAGGTGGTCAAGGGCGGCCTCATCCTCGACCTCGGCGTGCGCGGCTTCCTGCCCGCCTCGCTGGTCGACATCCGCCGCGTCCACAACCTCGACGAGTTCCTCGGCCAGACGCTCGAGTGCAAAGTGATCGAGCTCAACCGCAGCCGCAACAACGTGGTGCTCTCGCGGCGCGCCGTGCTCGAGGAAGAGCGCAAGGAGGTGCGCGAGCAGATCCTCGGCCGGCTCGAGTCCGGTCAGGTGGTGGAGGGCAAGATCTCCAACATCGTCGACTTCGGCGCCTTCGTCGACCTCGACGGGATCGACGGCCTGATCCACATCTCCGAGCTCTCCTGGAGCCACGTCAACCACCCCTCCGAGGTGGTCTCGATCGGCGACACGGTGCGGATCAAAGTGCTCGACATCGACCGCAACCGGCAGCGCATCTCGCTCGGCCTCAAGCAGACCCAGGAGGACCCGTGGCAACGGGTGATCAGCACCCACCGCGCCGGCGACGTGCTGGAGGGGGCGGTGACCAAGGTGGTCGCCTTTGGCGCCTTCGTCGAGATCCTGCCCGGGGTCGAGGGGCTGGTCCACATCTCCGAGCTCGCCGACCACCACGTCGAGAGCCCCAGCGAGGTCGTCGCGCCGGGCTCGAGCTTGAACGTGAAGATCCTCGAGATCGACGAGGAGCGGCGGCGGCTCTCGCTCAGCATCAAGCGGGTCGAGGGGGAGAACATGCCGATGGGGGACCTCGGCGAGCAGATCGAGGCTGCGGGGACCGAGGAGCCTCAGGACGAGGAGCCTCAGGCGGCGGGTCCTGCCGCAGAGGCGCCTGAGGAGGGACAGCCTGAGGCCGCGGCGTCGGAAGCTGAAGAGCCCGAGGCCGAGGTCCCGGTGGCTGACGCTGAGGAGCCCGAGGCGCCGGTGGCGGAGGAGCCCGCTGCCGAGGAGGTACCTGAGCAGCAGGAGAGTGAGCCCGAGGCGGAGGCTGAGGAGTCCGACGCCGCCGAGTCCTGAGCGGCTGCTGTGGGCCGGCCGTTGACTATCGGGCTGACCGGTGGGATCGCGGCCGGGAAGTCGGAGGCGCTGGCGGCGTTCGAGCGTCTCGGCGCGGCGACGATCTCCAGCGACGCGGTCGTGCACGAGCTGCTCGAGGGCGAGCCGCTGCTGCCATGCCTGGTCGAGCGCTGGGGCGAGGAGGCGGCGCCCGGGGGCCGGGTCGACCGCGAGCGGATCGGCTCGATCGTCTTCGCCGACCCGACGGAGCTGAGGTGGCTCGAGGCGCAGATCCACCCGCTGGTGGGCGAACGGATCGGCGCCTGGCTGGCGGCGCTGCCCGGGGACGCCGAGGTCGCCGTGGTCGAGGTGCCGCTGCTGTTCGAGTCGGGCATGGAGGGGGTCTTCGACACGACCGTCGCCGTGACCGCCGCCGAGGGCGTGCGCCGCGAGCGGGCCGCGGCCCGCGGGCACGCCCTGGTCGAGGAGCGCGAGGCGCGCCAGCTGGCCCAGGCCGAGAAGGCGTCGCGCGCCGAGCACGTGGTGGAGAACGAGGGCAGCATCGCCGACCTCGAGCGCGAGCTGTCCGCCCTGGTCGAGAAGCTGAGGCGATGAAACGCAAGGCGAGGCGGCGGCGCCTGTTCGCCGGCGGGGCGGCGGTCGCGATCGGAGTCGCGGCGGGGCTCGCGCTGGGCCTGTTCGGCAGGTTCGACGACGCGATCCAGGAGCTGACCCTGCCCCTGCGCCACGACGACATCATCCGCCAGCAGGCGGCCGAGAAGCGCGTCGACGCCTCGCTGATCGCCGCGGTGATCTACGCCGAGTCGCGCTTCCAGGACCAGACCTCGCACGCCGGCGCGCGAGGGCTGATGCAGATCACGCCGGCGACCGCGAACGAAATCGAGCGGCTCAGCGGCGGCACCACCTTCCGGCTATCGGACCTCGGCGATCCCGACATCAACATCCGCTACGGCACCTTCTACCTGCGCGAAATGCTCAACCGCTTCGAGGGCAACGCGGTCGCGGCGCTCGCCGCCTACAACGCCGGGCCGACCCAGGCCGAAGAGTGGGGTGGGGCGGAGCTGAGCGTCGAGGAGATCCCGCTCGACGAGACCCGCGGCTACGTCGACGACGTGCTCGAGAAGCGCGACGCCTACCGCGAGAAGTACGCCCAGGAGCTGGGATATTGACCGCGCCGCGCCCCCGCCTCGCCGCTCTCGCGGTCGCCGTCGGCCTCGTCCTCGCCGACTCCTCGATCGTCGTCCTGGCGCTGCCCGACATCTACCGCGAGCTCGACACGAGCGTCGCCGGGGTGACCTGGGTGCTGATCTCCTTCAACCTGGTGATGGCGCTGGCCGCGGTCCCGGCCGCCCACCTCGCCCGCCGCATCGGCCCGGGGCGGGCGGCGGCGATCGGGCTGGCGGTCTTCGCCGGCGCCGGCGTCGCCTGCGGCCTCGCCGCCGAGCTCGGCACGCTGATCGCCGCCCGCTGCGTGCAGGCGCTGGGCGGGGCGGTGGCGGTGACCGCGGTGCTGGAGCTGCTGCCGGCGACGGTCGGCTCCGAGCGCCGCGCGGTGACGATCTGGGCCGCCGCGGGCGCGACCGGCGCCGCGCTCGGGCCGGCGGTCGGCGGCGTCCTGACCGAGCTCGTCTCCTGGCAGTCGATCTTCCTGATCCAGGCGCCGATCGCGATCGCCGCCGGGGTGCCGGTGCTCGCCGTCGCCCGCCACGAGGCGGAGACGGGAATCGTCGCCGCCGAGCTGCGCAGCACCGGCCGCCCGCACCTGCTCGCCAACCTCGCCCTGGCGATGATCTCGGCGGCGATCGCCGCCGCCCTCTTCCTGCTCGTCCTCCTCCTGATCGAGGGTTGGCGCCTGACTCCGATCGGGGCGGCGATCGTCGTCACCGCGATGCCGCTCGCCGCGTTGCTCGGCGCCCGCATCGGGCCGGCGGCCGGCGGCGCCCGGGCGCGCGCCGCGGCGGGCGCGATCCTCGTCTCCGGCGGCCTCGGCGGCCTCGCCCTGCTGCCCAAGGCCGAGGTGGCGCTGACCTTGCCGCCGCAGCTCTTGGTCGGCGTCGGGCTGGCGCTGGTGCTCTCGGCGCTGACCGAGACGGCGCTCGTCGGGCGCGCGCCGCAGGCGATCCACGGCGGCTGGACGATCTCCGCCCGCCACGCCGGGGTCGCCGCCGGGCTGATCGTCCTCACCCCGGTCTTCACCGCCGACATCGCCGAGCAGCGCCGCGACGCGATCGACTCCGGCACCGCGGTCGTGCTCGACTCGCGCGTCGACCCGCTGCTGAAGCTGGAGCTCTCGCAGCGGATCGACGAGCGGCTGGAGGGTGAGCGCGGCCGGGTGCCGACGGTCGGCCCGGCCTTCGAGCCGTTGCCCGAGGACCCCGAGGACCGCTCCGAGGTGCTCGTCCTGCGCGACGAACTGCAGGACCAGCTCGACCGCGCCGCCACCCATTCCTTCAGCCCCTCCTTCGGCCTCGCCGCGCTGCTCGGCCTGCTGGCGCTCGTTCCGATCGCCCTGGCGCGGAGGGTGGAGCTGTGAACGCGGAGCGAGGAGGTGGGGCGGGAAAGCTCTTGATCCTCGCCTCGGCCGCCGCCTCGCTGACGCTCGTCCTCGCCTACCTCGCGGCCGGCGGCTCCTCCTACTCGCCCGTCACCGTCAAGGATCCCTGCGAGCCGCGCGAATGGCGCGACCCGGGCAGCCTCGAGGAGATCGCCGAGCAGTTCTCGCTCTCCGCCCTCGACGGCGCCGCCTGCGAGCTGGGGGTGACCCGCGAGACGCTGGCCCGCGCCCTGGCGACGCCGCAGTCGCGCGAGCGCTTCACGCGGCGCTACGGGATCGACGACGCCGAGCTCGGCCGCGCGATCCGCGCCGGCCTGATGCGCGCGATCGACGATGCCGAAGCAGCGGGCGCGCTGCCGCCCTTCCTGGCCGAACCGCTGCGCGAGACGGTCCGCCAGATCCCGCCCGAGCAGGCGATCGAACTGGCCCGCAACGCCCGCTCGCTGCTCGACGACCTGCAGGGCTTCCTCGACCCCGCGCAGGATCTACTGGAACGCTTCTTCAGGTGATGCCAAGCCGCCCCCGGACGCGAAGCGGAGGAAGCGGCGCCTGGTCTATTTCTTGAACTGGAAGCGCTGCGATTTGACGCTCCAGGTCACGCCGGAGCAGAGGAATTCCGGGGAAACGCCGAGAGCGCCGGCGAGCTTGACGATCGTGCCGAGCCGCGGCTCGCGGCCGCCGCGCTCGAGCAGCGAGATCTCGGTGCGGTGCAGATCGCAGCGATAACCCAGCTCCTCCTGGGAGATTTCGGCTTTCTGCCGAGCTTTGCGCAGGTTTACGGCGAATCGATCACGTGGTTTCATGGGCGAGATTCTCTGTGTATGTCGACAGCGGTACTACAGACAAGCGACTGAGCGGAGAACCTGCCCGTTTATACCAGGCCGGCGAGGTCGCGGTCGCCCGCTAAGGTCATCCGGTGCCCGCCTTCAAGCTCAACCCCGCCTACACGCCGACCGCCGACCAGCCGAAGGCAATCGCCGGGTTGGCCGAGGGGCTGGAGGCGGGGGAGAAGTTTCAGACGCTGCTCGGGGCGACCGGGACCGGCAAGACCTTCACCATGGCGGGGACGATCGAGGCGGTGCAGCGGCCGACCCTGGTGATCGCCCACAACAAGACCCTCGCCGCGCAGCTCTGCAACGAGTTCCGCGAGTTCTTCCCGGAGAACGCGGTCGAGTACTTCGTCTCCTACTACGACTACTACCAGCCCGAGGCCTACGTCCCCGCGCAGGACCTCTACATCGAGAAGGACTCCTCGATCAACGACGAGATCGACCGCCTTCGCCACGCCGCCACCGCGGCGCTCTTCGCCCGCCGCGACGTGATCATCGTCGCCTCGGTCTCCTGCATCTACGGGATCGGCTCGCCGCAGGTCTACAACGAAAAGATGCAGCTGTTCAAGGTCGGCGAGGAGATCGACCGCGACGAGGTGCTGCGCAAGCTGGTCAAGATGCAGTACCAGCGCAACGACTCGGTGCTCGGCCGGGCCTCCTTCAGGGTGCGCGGCGAGGTGCTGGAGATCATGCCCTCCTACGCCGAGTCCGCCTACCGGATCTCGCTCTTCGGCGACGAGATCGAGGGCATCCAGCACTTCGACCCGCTGACCGGCGAGATCCTCGACACGATCGACCACGTCTCGGTCTGGCCGGCGTCCCACTACGTGACCAAGGACGAGACGCTGGAGCGGGCGGTGGAGGAGATCCGTCACGAGCTGAACGCCCGCACGGCCGAGCTCGAGGAGGAAGGCAAGCAGCTGGAGGCGCACCGGCTGCGCCAGCGCACCGCCTACGACATCGAGATGCTGAAGGAGCTCGGCTTCACCTCGGGGATCGAGAACTACTCGCGCATCCTCGACGGCCGCCCGCAGGGCAGCCCGCCGCACACCCTGGTCGACTACTTCCCCGACGACTTCGTCGTCTTCGTCGACGAGTCCCACCAGACGATCCCGCAGATCGGCGGCATGTACGAGGGGGACCGCTCGCGCAAGCAGACGCTGATCGACTACGGCTTCCGCCTGCCCTCGGCGATCGACAACCGGCCGCTCAAGTTCGACGAGTTCCTCGACCGGGTCGACCGGCTGGTGATGGTCTCGGCGACCCCGGGCCCCTTCGAGCGGGCCGAATCAACCCGGATCGTCGAGCAGATCGTCCGCCCGACCGGGATCGTCGACCCGGCGATCGAGGTGCGCGAGACGAAGAACCAGATCGACGACCTGATGAACGAGATCAAGGCCCGGGCCGAGGCGGGCGGCCGGGTGCTGGTGACGACGCTGACCAAGAAGATGGCCGAGGATCTGACCGAGTACCTGCTCGAGTACGGGATCAAGGTCCGCTACCTGCACTCGGAGATCGACACGCTGGAACGAATCCGGATCGTGCGCGAGCTGCGGCTCGGCGAGTACGACGTGCTGGTCGGGGTCAACCTGCTGCGCGAGGGGCTCGACCTGCCCGAGGTCTCCCTGGTGGCGATCCTCGACGCCGACAAGGAGGGCTTCCTGCGCGGCGAGACCAGCCTCGTGCAGACGATCGGCCGGGCGGCCCGCAACGTCGAGGGGCGGGTGCTGATGTACGCGGACAAGCAGACCGAGGCGATGCGGGCGGCGATGCGGGAGACCGAGCGGCGCCGCGTGATCCAGCTCGCATACAACGAGGAGCACGGGATCACCCCGGAGACGGTCACCAAGGGGATCTCCGAGATGGCCGAGTTCCTGGCGATGGAGGACCGGGCGCCGCGCCGCCGCCGCCGCAGGCGCGGCGAGGAGCCCAGCAGCCCGGCCGAGCTCGAGAAGACCATCGTCTCACTGGAAGAGGAGATGCTCGCGGCCGCCGACGACCTCCGCTTCGAGGAGGCAGCCCGGATCCGCGACGAGCTGAAGGAGCTGCGCAGCGACCTCGACGGGATGACCGCCGCCGGCGCCTGAGCAGCGTTACCGCTGAAGAACGCCTACGTCGAGGAGGCCACGACGAGTGAGACATCGTCGTGAGCAACTTTGCCGTTCTTCCGCGCGCGCGCGGTTACAAGCGCTGGCTTCTGGTTCGCCGGGGCAACGTCCAGCACGAACTCGATCCTGAGCCGCCTGACCGCGTTGATGATCGTGTCGACCTCGGGGTTGTGTTCCCCAGACTCGAGCTTGACCACACGTGGCTGAGAGACTCCGAGCTTCTCCGCTAGCGCGCGCTGGCTCAACTTGTGCGCCGCGCGATATCGCAGAAGGGTCGCAGCAAACTCACGAGCTGGAGCGAGCCTCTGCCACTCGGCCTTGAAGCTCGGGTCCGCTAGCTGCTCTTCTGCGACTAGCGCATCGAAATCCTTTCTGGAAGCTGCCATGGCACGCATGATAATAGCTCTATTATCTTCTGCACGACGTTGAAGACCGCCTTGCGATCCCCTCGTGACTTCACGTCCTCGAAGTCGACGACCGCGTCGCTGTCGAACTCGACGATCCAGGTTTTCGGCTGCTTCGCCATTCCGGCGACCCTGGCCCTGAGTTCGGACGCAGCGTCTTGTCGTCACAAAGAGCCCGCGCGGCCATCCTCTCGGGCGTCGCGAGTGTATTCGGCCATGTCCTGGGTCCAGAACTCGACGACGTTGCCGTCGGGGTCGGTGACGTAGATCGCGCGGCCCGGGCCGAGCTGGATCGGGCCCTCGATGTCTGCGCCGGTGGCGGCGAGGCGCTCGTGGAGGGCGTCGAGCTCGGCGTCGGCGATCGCGAAGGCGAAATGGACGTGGGCGCCGCCGCGGCCGCCGGCCAGGCCGGTCTGGGGCGTCCAGAGGCCGAGGCGGGCGCTGTTGCCGATCAGGTACCAGTAGCGGCCCTCGCGCCCCTCGCCGTAGAGGGTCTCCTCGAAGCCGAGCAGGTCGCGGTAGAAGGCGCGCGAGGCCTCCATGTCGGCGACCTCGAGCACCAGCTCGGAGATGCCGGCGACGGGCGGTGGGCGGTTCTCCATCGCCCTATGATCGCCGGGCCGAGGGGTTCGGCGGTGGCTACGCCAGCAGCTTCGCCGCCTTGGCGGAGTCGGCGTGGAACTCGCCGCGCACCAGCTTGCCGTCGCCGTCGTACTTCATCAGGTGGGCGAAGGGCGCCTCGAAGCTGCCTTTGTCGTTGCCGGCTCGCTGGGTGCCCCGCACGACCACGTAATCGCCGGCGTCGATGAACTCGCTTGGCTCGACGCTGAACGAGGACCAGTAGTTGGGGATCTGGGCGAAGTTGGCGAGGATCGCGTCGCGCCCCCGAGTCTCGCCGCCCAGCGGCAGCTCGTCTGAGGTGACCCATACGGCGTCCTCGGCGAAGTTCTCTTTCAGGGACTCCAGGTCGCCCCGGCCGAACGCCTCGTAGGCGGCCCGGGCGCTGTCTACGTTGGACATCTCTTCCTCCTTGGTCGACAGTCCCCCGCCCAGGAGAGAAGCTACGCCGATCGGCGCGCTGGCGCAACGGGGTTTTGCCGCAAACTAACCTTCGCCGCATGGCGATCGAGGTCAGCGAGGCGAGCTTCGCGCAGGAGGTGATCGAGCGCTCCCGGCAGGCGCCGGTCGTGGTCGACTTCTGGGCCGAGTGGTGCGGACCCTGCCGCACCCTGAGCCCGGCGCTGGAGGCCGCCGAGGCCGCACGCGCCGGCAAGGTGGTCCTGGCGAAGGTGGACGTCGATGCCAACCAGGCGCTCGCCGCCCGCTACCGCGTGCAGGGCATCCCGGCGGTCAAGGCGTTCCGCGACGGCGCCGTCGTCGACGAGTTCGTCGGCGCCGTGCCGAAGGCGAAAGTCGAGACGCTCTTCGACTCGCTGGTCCCCTCGCGCGCCGATGAGCTGCTCGCCAAGGGCGACGAGCTCTCGCTGCGCGAGGCGTTCGAACTGGAGCCGCGCCGCGCCGACATCGCCGTGGCGCTGGCACGGGCGCGGCTCGAGCGCGGGGCGGAGGACGAGGCGCTGGAAGCGGTCGAGGGCCACGAGGGCGACTTCGCCGCGGAAGGGATCGCCGCTCGCGTCCGCCTGGCTAAGGCCGGCGTCGGCAAGGAGGCCTTCGCCCAGCTGGACGGCGCTGGCCCGTCCGGCGGCGAGCTCGGCCCGCAGCGCGCCGCCGCGATCGACGCCCTGCTCGCCGAGCTCGCGAGCGCCGACGGGGAGGCCCGCGAGGACCTGCGCCGCGCGATCGTCGGCATCCTCAGCGAAGCCGACCAGGCCGATCCCGTCGCTCGCGAGCGCCGCAAGCGCCTCGCCGCCGCGCTCTATTGAGGGGAACATCTGTTCGGCTCAGTAGTATGAGGCCGAGTGGCTGCCTCTGAGCGGATCGTCATCTCGGGTGCGCGTGAGCACAACCTGAAGGACATCGACGTCGAGCTGCCGCGCGACGCGCTGATCGTGATCACCGGGCTCTCCGGGTCGGGCAAGTCGAGCCTCGCCTTCGACACGATCTACGCCGAGGGGCAGCGGCGCTACGTCGAGTCGCTCTCCGCCTACGCGCGCCAGTTCCTCGGCCTGATGGAGAAGCCCGACGTCGACTCGATCGAGGGGCTCTCGCCGGCGATCTCGATCGACCAGAAGACGACCTCGCGCAACCCGCGCTCGACCGTGGGGACGGTGACCGAGATCTACGACTACCTGCGCCTGCTCTGGGCGCGGATCGGCGTTCCGCATTGCCCCGAGTGCGGCGAGCAGATCACCGGCCAGACCCAGGAGCAGATCGTCGACCGGTTGTTGACCCTCGAGGAGGAGGCCAAGTTCATGGTGATGGCGCCGGTCGTGCGGGGGCGCAAAGGCGAGTACGGGAAGCTGCTCGAGCAGATGCGGCTGGAGGGCTACTCGCGGGTCAAGGTGAACGGCGAGCTGCGCCGCCTCGACGAGGAGATCGTCCTCGACAAGAAGTACAAACACGACGTCTCGGTCGTCGTCGACCGGCTGGTGATGAAGCCCGACCTGCGCCGCCGCCTCTCCGAGTCGGTCGAGGCAGCCGCGGGCCTCGCCGCGGGGCTGGTCGAAGTCGAGATCGTCGGCGACTCGGAGGAGACCATGCTCTTCAGCGAGCAGTTCGCCTGCCTCAACTGCGGCACCTCGATCCCCGAGCTGGAGCCGCGGATCTTCTCCTTCAACTCGCCGCACGGCGCCTGCGAGCGCTGCCACGGGCTCGGCTTCCAGCGGGTGATCGACCCCGAGCTGGTCGTCCCCGACCCGACCCTCTCGCTGGCCGAGGGGGCGCTGCAGCCCTGGAACCGCGGCATCACCGCTTACTGGCGGCGGCTGATCGCCGCCGTGGCCGAGGAGTACGGGGTCGACCTCGACGCCCCCTGGTCGAAGCTGAAGAAGCGCGAGAAGGAGATCTTCCTCTACGGCACCGGCGGCGACCGCCACCAGGTCACCTACACCAACCGCTTCGGCCGCCGCCGCTCCTACAAGGTGCGCTTCGAGGGGATCGTCAACAACCTGGAGCGCCGCTACGAGGAGACCGACTCGGAGACCAACCGCGAGCGGATCGAGGGCTACATGGCCGAGCAGCCGTGTCCCGACTGCAAAGGGGCGCGGCTACGGCCGGAGACCCTCTCGGTCACCGTCGGCGGCCTCAGCATCGCCCAGTACACCGAGCTGTCGGCGCGGGCGGCGAGCGCCTGGATCGGGGCGCTGGAGCTGACCGAGACCGAGCGGGCGATCGCCCGGCTGATCGTGCGCGAGATCTCCGAACGGCTCGCCTTCCTCGAGAACGTCGGCATCGGCTACCTCTCGCTGGCCCGCTCGGCGCGCTCGCTCTCCGGCGGCGAGGCGCAGCGGATCAGGCTCGCGACCCAGATCGGCTCCAGCCTGGTCGGGGTGATGTACGTGCTCGACGAGCCCTCGATCGGCCTCCACCAGCGCGACAACGAAAAGCTGATCGGCACGCTCGACCGCCTGCGCGACCTCGGCAACACGGTGATCGTGGTCGAGCACGACGAGGGGACGATGCGCGCCGCCGACCACCTGCTCGACCTCGGACCCGGCGCCGGCGAGCACGGCGGCCACGTGATCGCCGCCGGCACGCCGGCCCAGGTGGCCAAGGACCCCGCCTCGCTCACCGGCCAGTACCTGGCCGGCAAGAAAGCGATCGCGGTGCCGGCTCAGCGGCGCGAGCCGCGCGGCGCGTTGTTCGTCCGCGGCGCCCGCGAACACAACCTGAAGGGGATCGACGTGACGCTGCCGCTCGGCGTCTTCTGCTGCGTGACCGGGGTCTCCGGCTCGGGCAAGTCGACCCTGGTCAACGAGACCCTGCACCATGCGGTCGCCAATCGCCTGCACCAGGCGAAGCTGCGCCCCGGCTCCCACGACGGCATCGACGGGCTCAGCCAGATCGACAAGATCATCAACATCGACCAGTCGCCGATCGGCCGCACGCCGCGCTCCAACCCGGCCACCTACACCAAGATCTTCGACCACATCCGCCAGCTCTTCGCGAAGACGCAGGAGGCGCGGGCACGCGGCTACAAGCCCGGCCGCTTCAGCTTCAACGTCAAGGGTGGCCGCTGCGAGGTCTGCCGCGGCGACGGCCAGATCAAGATCGAGATGCACTTCCTGCCCGACGTCTACGTCCCCTGCGAACAGTGCCACGGCAAGCGCTACAACCGCGAGACGCTCGAGGTGCGCTTCAAGGGCAAGAGCATCGCCGACGTGCTCGAGATGTCGGTCGAGGAGGCGGTCGGCTTCTTCGAGAACGTGCCGAAGATCGCCCGCCGCCTGCGCACCCTGCACGACGTCGGCCTCGACTACATCCGCCTCGGCCAGTCGGCGACGACGCTCTCGGGCGGCGAGGCGCAGCGGGTGAAGCTGGCGACCGAGCTCTCCAAGGTCGCCACCGGCGACACCCTCTACATCCTCGACGAGCCGACCACCGGCCTGCACTTCGCCGACGTGCAGCGCCTGCTCGACGTGCTCGGCCGCCTGGTCGACGCCGGCAACACCGTGGTCGTGATCGAGCACAACCTCGACGTGATCAAGACCGCCGACCGCCTGATCGACCTCGGCCCCGAAGGCGGCGAGGAGGGGGGAGAGGTGGTCGCCACCGGCACTCCGGAGGAGGTCGCCGCGGTAGAGGCCTCCCACACCGGCCGCTTCCTCGCCGACCTCGTCACCCCGGCCAAACCCAAACGCAAGAAGCGAGAACCTGTCGCTGCTTGAGGCCGGGGAGGTCGATGACCAAGCGGGACGGTGACGACACGACTCCCGCGTAGTGGTACTACGTGGGAGGCGTGGCGGTGCCGTATCCGCGCAGCGTCATTCGGCCTCATCCGGACCAAGCAGCAAAGAAGCCCCGATCGCGCCGCCCAGATCGCCGAGCTCGGCGATCTGGAGGTGGGGTGGGTTGTCGTCGACGAAGAGGTGCTTGTGCATCTCCTCGCGCAGGTCGTCGAGGTAGGTCGCGCCGAGGCGCTCGCCGAGGCCGCCGCCGAGCACAACGGCCTCGACATCGAGCACGTTGACGACCGAGGCGACGCCGGTGCCGAGGTAGCGGATCGCGCGCCGGATCAGGCTCTCGGCGAGCGGGTCGCCCTCGCGCAGGGCGTGCGCCCAGACCGAGCTGGTCAGCCGGTCCTTGCCGCGCTTCTCCATGATCTCGAAGAGGTCGGTGTGGACGCCCTTGGCGAGGTCGCGCCTCGCCTTCAGCTCCATCGCCGCGCGCCCCGCGTAGGCCTCCATGCAGCCGCGCCGCCCACAGGGGCAGCGGGCGCCGCCCCGCTTGACGACGACGTGGCCGATCTCGCCGGCGGCGCCGCGCCCCAGCCAGGGCTTGCCGTCGAGGATGATGCCGCCACCGACCCCGGTTCCCCACCAGACGCCGAGCAGCGAGGAATGCCGCCGCCCGCCGCCCAGCCGGTACTCGCCTTCGACCGCGACCTGGACGTCGTTGCCGACCCGCACCTCGGCGTCGAGCGCCTTGGCGAGGGTCTCGCCCAGGGGGAAGCTGCCGTCCCAGCCGGGCAGGTTGCGGGCGCCGGAGACGACCCCGGTCCTGCCGTCGACGTCGCCGGGGGAGCCGACGCCGACTCCGGCCAGCTCCGCCGGCTCTACCCCGGCCGCGGAGGCGGCCTCGCGCAGGGCGTCCTCCAGCGCTCGGGCGACGTCCGCCGGCCCGCCCTCGTGCGGGGTCGGCCGCCGCGCTTCGCCGCGCACCGCCCCGCCGGAGTCGACCACGACCGTCTGGATCTTCGTCCCGCCCAAATCGATGCCGCCGCGCAGATCCGACACGTGCGTCAGTCTATGCCGCCTGTGGCCCGGGGCTGGCGGATCTGGTGGCGGAAGCGGCGCTGGTACGAGCGCAACCGGCGGCCGCTGCGGCGCCTGCGCGTCGCCCGCCACGCCGCCCGCGGCGGCTTCTTCGTGCGGCCGCCGTTCGAGGGCGAGCTGCTGGAGGCGCTCGACGAGAGACGGCTGACGATCGGCGAGGGGACGCTGCTCGAGCCGGGCTGCTGGCTGACCCTCGCGCCGCAGGCGACGATCGCGATCGGCGAGGGCTGCTTCCTCAACCGCAACACGATGCTCGCCGCCCAGCAGCGGATCGAGATCGGCGACCACGTGATGTTCGCCAACGGTTGCTTCGTCGGCGACGCCGAGCACCGCTTCGACGACCCCGGCAAGCCGATCACCTGGCAGGGCTTCACCAGCGACGGGCCGGTGCGGATCGGCTCCAACTGCTGGTTCGGCGCCAACTGCGTGGTGACCAGCGGCGTCACGGTCGGCGAGCGCTGCGTGATCGGCGCCAACTCGGTCCTCACCGCCGACGTCCCTCCCGGCTCGATCGCCGCCGGCGCCCCCGCCCGGGTGATCCGCCCGATCGAGTTCCGCAGCTGATGCGGCCGTGGCCGATGTCACGGAGCCGTTACCGGCGGTGCCTATAATTTGCCCAGGCCGTGACCCCCAAAGGGCATGGACCCCATGAGCCTCGCACTGACTGAGCCATCGCACGCAAGAACGAGCGTGGAGGTCGTCCGCGCCAAGGACGAGCTCCACGCCCGCCTGGCCGCGCCGCGCCGCGAGGGCCTCGCGATCGGCCTGGTGCCGACGATGGGTGGCCTGCACGAGGGCCATCTCTCGCTGCTGCGCGCCGCCCGCGCCGAGTGCGACCTCGTCGTGATGAGCCTCTTCGTCAACCCGGCCCAGTTCGGGCCCGGCGAGGACCTGGAGCGCTATCCGCGCGACGAGGAGCGCGACCTGGCGCTCGCCGCCGAGGCCGGCGCCGACCTCGTCTACGCCCCCCCGGTCGAGCAGGTCTACCCGGAGGGCTTCGCGACCGCGGTGGAGGTGAGCGGGCTGACCGAGGTCCTCTGCGGCGATCCCTCGCGACGCGGCCCCGGCCACTTCCGCGGCGTCGCCACCGTCGTCGTCAAGCTCTTCAACACGGTCCAGCCAGACGTCGCCTACTTCGGCCGCAAGGACGCCCAGCAGCTGGCCGTTATTCGCCAGATGGTCCGCGACCTCGACCTGTCGCTGCGGATCGAGGCGCTGCCGATCGTGCGCGAGCCCGACGGCCTGGCGCTGAGCTCGCGCAACGCCTACCTCTCGGCCGAGGACCGCGAGCGGGCGACGGCGCTCTGGCGGGCGCTGCGGGCGGTTGAGCAAGTGGCGCGCGAGGGCTCGCTCGCCGACGGCCTGGCGGCCGGCCGCGCGGAGCTGGCGGCGGCGGGGATCGAGCCCGAGTACCTGGAGGCGCGCGACGCCGAGGACCTGACCCCGGTCGAGCAGCTTGGCCACCGCCCGGTGCTGGTCGCTGTAGCGGCCCAAATCGGCGACGCCCGCCTAATAGACAACATCGAACTTCACAACGAGACCACGGAGGCGCGTACCTGATGCAGAGACAGATGCTCAAGTCGAAGATCCACCGGGCGACGGTGACCGACTGCGACGTCGACTACATCGGCAGCATCACGATCGACACCGAGCTGATGGCGGCGGCCGACCTGATCACCAACGAGCAGGTCCACGTCTGGGACATCGACAACGGGGCCCGCTTCGTCACCTACGCCATCGACGGCGAGCCGGGCTCGGGCGCGATGCAGGTCAACGGCGCCGCCGCCCACCTGACCCGCCCCGGCCACAAGATCATCGTCGCCTCCTTCGGCGCCTACGACGAGCGCGACCTCGAGACCTACGCGCCGGTCGTCGTCCACGTCGACGACGACAACGCGACGGTCGCCGTCGACAGCCGTCCCGAGGTGCTCCTCTCCGAGGCGGTCTCGTGAGCGGCGAGCGCGCCCCAGTCACCCTGCCGCGCCTCGCCGAGATGAAGGCGGCGGACGAGCCGATCGTGATGGTCACCGCCTACGACTACCCCTCGGCGCGGGTCGCCGAGGAGGCCGGCGCCGACCTCGTCCTGGTCGGCGACACGGCGGCGATGGTCGTGCTCGGCTACCCGGGCACCGAGCCCGTCTCGATGGACGAGATGGTGATGCTCGGCCGGGCCGTGCGGCGCGGCCTGAAGACGCCGCTGATGGTCGGCGACATGCCGATGGGCAGCTACGAGGCGAGCAACGAGCTCGCCGTGCACAGCGCCCAGCGGCTGGTCAAGGAGACCGGCTGCCAGACGGTCAAGCTGGAGGCGGGGGGGACCTCGGTCGAGCGGGCGCGGGCGATCGTCCGCGCCGGCATTCCGGTGATGGGCCACGTCGGCCTCACCCCCCAGTCGGCCACCGCGCTGGGCGGCTTCAAGACCCAGGGCAAGACCGCGCAGGGCGCGATCCAGCTGCTCGAGGACGCGCTGGCGCTGCAGTCGGTCGGCTGCTTCGCGATCGTCTTCGAGGCGGTGCCGGCGGCGATCAGCGAGGCGATCGTGGCGAAGCTGGAGGTGCCGACGATCGGCATCGGGGCCGGCCCGGCGACGGCGGGCCAAGTGCTCGTCTACCACGACCTGCTGGGGATCACCACGGGCCGCTCGCCCAAATTCGTCAAGCGCTACGCCGAGCTGCACGAGGCGATGCTCGCCGGGGTGAGCGCCTACGCCGAGGACGTGCGCTCGCACCGTTTCCCGGCCGCCGAGCACGTCTACAGCGTCGAACCGGCCGAGCTGGCCGAGTTCCAGCGCTATCTCGAGCAGAAGGAGGGGCTCGGCTCGAAAGCGTCCTGGGACTGGGAGCCGTTGCCGTAGGACGCGGTTAGCATTGCCGTGATGACGGCCGAGGAGCGGCGCGCCCAGCTGGTCGACCTCTACAAGGAAGTGCAGGCGTGTACGAAGTGCCCCCTGCACGAGACGCGGGCCAAGGCGGTGTTCGGGGCCGGCGACGCCGATGCAGACTTGATGTTCGTCGGCGAGGCGCCGGGGGCGGATGAGGACCGCCAGGGGCTGCCCTTCGTCGGCCGCGCCGGGCAGCTGCTCAATCAGATGCTGGAGACGATCGGCCTCGCTCGCGAGGACGTCTTCATCGCCAACGTGCTGAAGAGCCGCCCGCCCGGTAACCGCGACCCGCTGCCGGCCGAGATCGAGGCCTGCCGGCCCTACCTGTTCGAGCAGATCCGCCTGATCGAGCCGCGCGTCGTCTGCACGCTCGGCAACTTCGCCACCAAGTTGCTGAGCGGCAACCCGGCCGGAATCACCCGCGTGCGCGGCACGCCGCAGGTGCACCGGCTGGGCGACCGCACCGTCTTCCTGCTGCCGCTCTTCCACCCGGCGGCGGCGCTGCGCACGCCGGCGGTGAAGGAAAGGCTGGCGGCCGACTTCGCCCTGCTGCCGAAGCTGCTCGCCGGCCCGCTGCCCGAGGCCGAGATCGAGGCGGAGGAGGAGATCGAGGAGGCCGCCGAGCCGGAGGCGCCGCGGCCCCCAGCCGACCAGCTCGACTTCTTCGGTTGAGCGCCGTGTCCGAAACCGTGCGCAGCGCCTCGCCCGCCGAGACCGAAGCGGCCGGCGCCCGCCTCGCCGCGCGGCTCGCGCCGGGTGACGTGGTCGTCGTCAGCGGCGACCTCGGCGCCGGCAAGACGACGCTGATCCGCGGCGCCTGCCGGGCGCTCGGGGTCGAGGGGCCGGTCACCTCGCCGACCTTCACGATCGGCCGGCGCTACAGCGGCCGGCTGCCGGTCTCCCACCTCGACCTCTACCGGCTCGGCGGGCTCGAGGACGAGGACCCGGCGCTGCTCGCCGACTACCTGGACGAGGCCTCGGTCGCCTTCGTCGAGTGGCCCGCGGCGGCCGAGCCGCAGCTGGCCGGGCGGCGGGTGCTCGGGGTCAGCCTCTCCCACCGCGGCGGCGACGAGCGCGAAATCTCGCTCCCCGCCGCATCGCCCCCCGCCTAGGCGTGTTCGGGGTAGGAGACACTGCCTGTGTAGCATCGCTCGCGCACGCGATTTCGAAGGAGGGAAGCGCCGAGATGAGGGGACTGAAGACGCTGATGGTCGCTGGCCTGGGGGCTGCGCTGCTGATGATGGCCGCGCCGGCCTCGGCGGAGGGCGCCGCGTTCCGCCACTACGTCGCCTGCGGCCTCTCACAGAAGGCGAAGCCCTCGCATCGATGCGCCAAGCCGCGCAAGAAGGGCGCCTTCTTCCGCAGCAACCGGGCCGACGTCTTCTACACCGTCTGCGTCAAGTTCCCGACCAGGAAAAACCTCTGCGCGCCCAAGCAGGAAGCGGTCCGTGGCACGCTCTACGTCAACAAAATCACCACCAACATCCCGGGCCGGCACCGGGTGAGCTGGTTCGTCAAAGGCAAGCGGGTCGGTGTCTTCAACTTCTTCGTCCTCGAGCGCGGCAACAAGAAGCGCAGGCAGGCACGCCGCGGCTAGCGCGGCGCCGATCGTCGTCGGTTTCGACACCGCCTCCGCCGACACCGCGGTCTGCGCGGCGCGCAACGGCGAGGTCCTCCACGAAGCCCTGCTCGGCCTCTCCGAGAAGGGCGGTCCGCAGCACACCACCGCCCTGCTGGTCGAGGTCGAGCAGGCCGCCGAGATGGCCGGCGGCTGGTCGGCGGTCGGGTTGATCGCGGTGGGCACCGGCCCTGGCTCCTTCACCGGGCTGCGGGTCGGCATCGCCACCGCCAAGGCGCTGGCGCTGGGCCGCGGCCTGCCCCTGGCCGGGGTCGGCAGCCTCGACGCGCTCGCTCGGGGGATCGGCGAGGCGGCCGGCTCGCGGGGCGGGCTGGCGGTGCTCGACGCCCGCCGCGGCGAGGTCTGCGCGGCGTTCTACTCGCCCGCCGGAGAGCGGCTCTGGGGCCCGCTGCTGGAGAAGCCGGAGCAGCTGGGCGAGCGCATCGCCGCGCTGCCCGCGCCGGCTCTGTGCGCCGGATCGGGCGCGGTACGATTTCGTCAGCAGCTGACCAACCCGGCGGTCGAGATCCCGGACGACGCCGATCCCGTGCACAGGATCGCCGCGCGCCACACCTGCGCGCTGGCGGCGGCCGGCTCGGGCGCGGACGAGTCGGACTCCGTCGCCCCGATCTATCTGAGGCCACCCGATGCGCAACGCTGGCGTGAGCGAGACCGTCTCCAGACCGCCGAGTGAGGCGCGCGGCGAGGCGCCGGTGCGGCGCCTCGCCTACAGCGACCTGCCGGCGGTGGTCTCGATCGAGCGGCGCTCCTTCCCGGCCCCCTGGTCACTGGCGATGTTCGTGCTGGAGCTCTCCAAGCCGTCGGGGATCTGCCTCGCCGCCGTCGAGGACGGCGAGCTCGCCGGCTACCTCGTCTGCTCGCGCTACGACCGCGTCTGGCACCTGATGAACGTCGCCGTGACGCCGGAGAGGCGCCGCCGCGGGATCGCCAGCCGGCTGATCGCCAGGCTGTTGGAGGAGGGGGGCGAGGAGCTGCCCTTCACGCTCGAGGTGCGGGTCTCCAACCGCGAGGCGATCGCGATGTACGAGCGGCTCGGCTTCCGCTCGGCAGGCGTGCGGCCGCGCTACTACCAGGACAACGGCGAGGACGCCCTGATCATGTGGGCTGGCGACAAATGACTGACGCGCAATTTCCGCACTCGCACGCAAACTCCGGTCAGCCATTGGGCGTCAGCCAATGATTCTTGCGATCGAGACTTCGTGTGATGACACCTGTGCGGCCGTCGTTGATGGGCCGGAGATCCTCTCGAATGTCATCTCCTCACAGGATCAAGCACATGAGAAGTTCGGTGGGATAGTTCCGGAGGTTGCCTCCCGCCATCACTTGGAGCTGGTGGTCCCGGTGGCGCGAATGGCGTTGGAGGAGGCAAATACTGACCTGGACGAGGTCGAGGCGGTCGCGGTTACCGCCGGCCCGGGGCTGATCGGGGCGCTGCTGGTCGGGCTCAGCACGGCGAAGGCGATCGCCGCCTCGCGGCGGCTGCCGCTGATCCCGGTCGACCACCTGCAGGGCCACGTCGCCGCCAACTTCCTCGCCCCCGAGCCGCTCGAGCCGCCCTTCCTCTGCCTGGTCGCCAGCGGCGGCCACACCATGCTGGCGGGAGTGCGCGGCCACGAGGGCCACGAGGTGCTGGGGCAGACCCTCGACGACGCCGCCGGCGAGGCCTTCGACAAGGTCGCCCGGCTGCTGGGGCTCGGCTTCCCCGGCGGGCCGGCGTTGCAGCGACTGGCGGAGGGGGGCGACCCGGAGGCGTTCGATCTGCCGGTGGCGATGGCGCGCGACCCCGGCCTCGACTTCAGCTTCAGCGGTCTGAAGACGGCGCTCGTCTACCTCTGCCGCGACCTCGGCCCGGCGGGCGTGGCCGAGCGCCGCGCCGACCTCGCGGCCGGCTTCCAGGCGGCCGCCGTAGGGCAGCTGACGGCGAAACTGAAGCGGGCGCTGAAGCGGGGCGAGTGGGATACCGTCGCCCTGGGCGGCGGCGTCGCCGCCAACGGACCGCTGCGCGAGGCGGTGGCGGCGCTCTGCGAGGAGCGCGGCCTGCGGCTGAAGCTGGTGCCGCCGGGGCTCTGCACCGACAACGCCGCGATGATCGCCTCCGCCGCCCGCTTCGCGCCGCGCCTGCCCTACCCCGAGTACCTCTCCTACGACGCCTTCGCCGGCAGCCGCCCTCCGGTGTCTTCGTGAACGCTGAGGTCGTCCTCTACACCCGCCCCGGCTGCCACCTCTGCGAGCGGGCGCTCGAACAGCTCGTCGCGCTGCACGCCGAGGGCTACCGCTTCGCGCTGCGCGAGGTCGACATCGAGAGCGACGAGGGGCTGCTGCGGCGCATGCTCGAGCGCATCCCGGTGGTCGAGCTGGACGGCGAGGTCGTCTCCGAGCTGATCCTCGACCAAACCTCCGTTCGGGCGCGGCTCGATACTGTGGGGGCCGATGATCGAGGAGGTTGAGGACCTGGAGGCGCCGGGGAGCCTGGTCGGGGACGGCGAGCGGCTCTCGCTGGGCGTCGCCGCCCGCCTCTCGCGCTACCTGCAGGTGCTGACCCAGGCGCGCAAGATGGGCCGCGAGACGATCTCCTCGCAGGAACTCTCCGACTACACCCACATCAATCCGACCCAGATCCGCCGCGACCTCTCCGGCTTCGGCAAGTTCGGCAAGCGCGGCGTCGGCTACAACGTTGAATCGCTGGTCGGCGAGATCCGCAAGATCCTCCGCACCTCGGGCCAGCACAACATCGCCCTCTTCGGCGCCGGCCACCTGGGCCGGGCGATCGCCAGCTCCGACATCTTCGCCGACCACGGTTTCGAGGTGGTGGCGATGTTCGACGTCGACCCAAAGGTGGTCGGCAAGGAGGTCGGCAACCTGCGGGTGCGCGATTTCGGCGAGCTCGGCGAGGTGGTCGCCGAGCAGGAGATCGTCGTCGGCGTGATCGCCGTGCCGGCCACCTCCGCCCAGGCGGTCGCCGACGAGCTGGTCGAGGCCGGGGTGAAGATCATCTTCAACTACTCCGAGCAGCTGCTCCAGGTGCCGCCCGGGGTGACGGTCCACGCCTCCAGCCCCGCCGTCGACCTGCTCTACGCCCTGTACTTCTATCTGACCTGAGGAACCCGACTTGTCCCTGGACCTCGACCGCGCCCGGGAGCGATTCGAGTCCTCCACCGACTTCACCGTCGGGCTCGAGGAGGAGTTCGCGATCGTCGACCCGGCGACGCTCGAGCTCGAGCAACGCTTCGAGGACGTCTTCGCCGCCTGCCGGAAGGACGAGGTGCTGGCCGACTCGGCGGCCGGCGAGCTGATCGCCTCGGAGATCGAGATCCGCTCCGGCCGCGCCACCCACTTCGCCGCGGCGGTGGCGGCGCAGCGCGAGCGCCGCGACCGCCTCTTCGAGCTGGTCGAGGGGATGGGGCTCGGCCTGGCGGCGACCGGGACGCACCCCTGGGCCGACTACCGTGACCAGCGGATCATCGACACGCCCCACTACAACCGCCTGCGGCAGGAACTTGGCTACGTCGCGCAGCGCAACAACACCTGGAGCCTGCACGTCCACATGGGCGTGCGCGGCGCCGACCGGGCGATAGCGGTCTGCGACTGGATGCGCGAGCTGCTGCCGCTGCTGCTCGCCGTCTCCGCCAACTCGCCCTTCCTCGACCGCCGCGACAGCGGCCTGCATTCGGTGCGGACCGAGGTCTTCACCCGCGTCTTCCCGCGCTGCGGCGTGCCCAGCCCGTTCGTCGATTGGCGGCGCTACGCCGAGTTCGTCGGCCTGCTGGCGCGCACCGGGACGGTGGTCGAGTCGACCCAGCTGTGGTGGAGCGTCCGCCCGCACCAGGAGTTCGGCACGGTCGAGGTGCGGGTCTGCGACGCGCAGACGCGCGGCGAAGAGTCCTTCGCCCTGGCCGGCCTGATCGCCGCCTGCATCGCGCAAGCGGCGCTCGACTACGACGAGCACGGCTACGACGGCGCCGGCGCGCCGCTGGCCGACCGCGAGATCGAGGAGAACCTCTGGCGGGCGATCCGCCACGGCATGAGCGGCAAGCTGATCGACTTCCGCCGCGGCGAGGAGGTGGAGGCGCGGGCGGCGCTGGAGGGGATGCTCGCCTGGACCGAGCCGGCGCGGGCGAAGCTCGGCATCGAGGTCGCCCTGCCGGAGCGCAACGGCGCCCAGCGCGCCCGCGAGGCGCTCGACGCCGGCGTCTCGATCGAGGACATCTACCGCGACGCCGTCGCCGAGACGCGCCGCACCTACACCGCCGCCAGGCAGACCGCCTGACGGTGGAAGGCGGAAAACGCGGTATCCGCGGGCCCTTATAGACTCCCGCGCCGCTCAAACCACCCGGAGGGACCTGACTTGACCAGTTTCTTGACCGACTACGGAGTCGTCGTCGCGCTCGTATGCGCCGGGGCGGCGATCGTCTATGGACTTCTGATCACCCAGCGCCTGCTTTCCCGCTCGCCGGGGAACGAGCGCATGCAAGAGATCTCGGGCGCGGTGCAGGAAGGCGCCGGCGCCTACCTGCGGCGCCAGTACGCGATCATCGCCGTCGTCGCCGTGCCGCTTGCGATCCTGCTCTGGATCCTGCAGAACTACGAGACGGCGATCGGCTTCGTGATCGGCGGCGTCTTCTCCGGCGCGGCCGGGTTCATCGGCATGAACCTCTCGGTGCGCGCCAACTCGCGCGTCGCCGAGGCGGCGCGCGGCGGCGTGCCGCCGGCGCTCGACGTCGCCTTCAAGGGCGGCTCGGTCACCGGCATGCTCGTCGTCGGCCTGGCCTTGCTCGGCGTCGCCGGCTACTACGGAATCCTCGTCCTCGCCGGCCTCGACGACAAGGAGGCGGTCGACGCGCTGATCGGCCTCGGCTTCGGCGGCTCGCTGATCTCGGTCTTCGCCCGGCTCGGCGGCGGCATCTTCACCAAGGCCGCCGACGTCGGCGCCGACCTGGTCGGCAAGGTCGAGGCGGGCATCCCCGAGGACGACCCCCGCAACCCGGCGGTGATCGCCGACAACGTCGGCGACAACGTCGGCGACTGCGCCGGCATGGCGGCCGACCTGTTCGAGACCTACGCGGTCACCTCGGTCGCGGTGATGCTGCTCGGCGTGCTCACCTTCACCGGCGCCGGCGGCGACTACCTGCGCGAGGTGGCGCTCTACCCGCTGGTGCTGGGCGCCGTCGCGATCCTCGCCTCGATCGTCGGGGCGCTCTCGGTGCGGACCAAATCCGACCGGGTCGAGGGGGCCCTCTACCTGGGGCTGATCGTCTCCGGCGTGCTCTCGATCGCCGCCTTCTACCCGATCACCGAGTGGTTGATGGACGACGCGACGCGGCTCGGCCTCGCCGCCGCCGCCGACGCGGTCAGCGTCACCGACCTGTGGCTCTGCGCGGTGATCGGCGTCGCCGTCACCGGCTTCCTCTTCTGGATCACCGACTACTACACCTCGACCCGCTTCCGGCCGGTGAAGACGATCGCCGACGCCTCGGAGACCGGTCACGCGACCAACATCATCCAGGGGCTGGCGCAGGGCTTTCAGTCGACCGCCGCGCCGGCGCTGGTGATCGCCCTGGCGATCCTCGGCGCCAACGAGCTGGCGGGGATCTACGGGATCGGCGTCGCGGTGATGGCGCAGCTCTCGCTCTGCGGGTTGATCGTCGCCCTCGACGCCTTCGGCCCGATCACCGACAACGCCGGCGGCATCGCCGAGATGGCGGATCTGCCCGAGGACGTGCGCAACGTCACCGACCCGCTCGACGCGGTCGGCAACACGACCAAGGCGGTGACCAAGGGCTATGCGATCGGCTCCGCCGCGCTGGCGGCGCTGGTGCTGTTCGCCGCCTTCAAGAGCGAGCTCGGCGACGAGGCCCCGGCTGGCTTCGACCTCGACGGGCTCTTCAACCTCTCCTCGCCCGAGGTGTTGGTCGGCCTGCTGGTCGGCGGCATCATGGTCTACCTCTTCGCCGCGCTGGCGATCGAGGCGGTCGGCCGGGCCGGCGGCCAGGTGGTCGAAGAGGTGCGCAAGCAGTTCCGCGAGCACCCGGGGATCATGGAGGGCACCGAGAAGCCCGAGTACGGCAAGACGGTGGCGATCGTCACCGCGGCGGCGCAGAAGGAGATGATCCTGCCCTCGCTGATCCCGATCGTGGTCCCGGTGGTCGTCGGCCTGCTCAGCGTCGACGCCCTGGGCGGCCTCCTGATCGGCGTGATCGTCGTCGGCCTCTTCGCCGCGATCTCGATGACCGCCGGCGGCGGCGCCTGGGACAACGCGAAGAAGCTGATCGAGGACGGCGCCCACGGCGGCAAGGGCTCCGAGGCCCACGCCGCCTCGGTCACCGGCGACACCGTCGGCGACCCCTACAAGGACACCGCCGGGCCGGCGATCAACCCGATGATCAAGGTGGCCAACATCGTCGCGATCTTGATCATTCCGATAGTTCACTTCTAGGCGTTGGTAGGGGAGGGGTGGGGTGCCCCTCCCCCGAAGGCCGTCGCGCAGCTGAATTGTCGGCGGGGGTGCGGGGCGTGGTTCCTTGAGCCTTCGTGGGAGGGGCACCCCACCCCTCCTGCGCTAGCGGCTAGGGTGCGCGCGCCATGGATGAGCCGATCAACATTGGCGACTTCGAGCGGTTGGCTGAAGAGAAGCTCGAGCCTGGGGTGGCGGGATATTTCTTTGGTGGGGCCGGGGACGAGCTGACGCTTCGGGAGAATGTGGGGGCTTGGGGGCATTGGCGGTTGCGGCCGCGGATGCTTGCCGGGTTGAGCGAGTGGCGGACCGGGGCGGAGGTGCTGGGGGGAGAGGTCGCGATGCCGGTGCTGGTCGCGCCGGTTGCCTATCAGGGGCTGGTCCATCCCGAGGGGGAGACGGCGATGGCGCGGGCGGCCGCTGCGGCGGGGACCGTGATGTGCCTCTCGACGCTTGCCACGCAGCGGCCGGGGGAGGTGGCGGAGGCGGCGCCGCAGGGGCGGCGCTGGTTCCAGCTCTACTGCTTCGAGGAGGAGGCGGTCACCCGGGCGCTGGTCGACGAGGCGGTGGGGTGCGGCTACGAGGCGATCGTCGTCACCGTCGACGCGCCGCGCGGCGGCAACCGCGAGCGCGATCTGCGCAGCGGCTTCGCGATCCCCGCGGAGCTCGGCGTGCCCAGCGTCGAAGCGGCGCTCGGCTCGGGCCGGACGGTGACGATCGAGGAGACCTTCGGCCTGATGGAAGCGGCGCTGAGCTGGGACTACCTGGGGGAGCTGGCCGCCGAGTGCAGCGTGTCGATCCTGGTCAAGGGCGTGCTCACCGCCGAGGACGCGGCGTTGGCGGTCGAGCACGGCGCCGCCGGGATCGTCGTCTCCAACCACGGCGGCCGCCAGCTCGACCGCTGCCTGGCCACCGCCGACGCCCTGCCCGAGGTCGTCGACGCGGTCGAGGGACGGGTCCCGGTGCTGGTCGACGGCGGCATCCGCCGCGGGGTAGACGTGGCGATCGCCCTGGCGCTCGGCGCCGACGCCGTCCTGGTCGGGCGGCCGGCGCTCTGGGGCCTGGCGGTGGGCGGCGAGGAGGGGGCTCGGCAGGTGCTCGAGCTGCTGCGCGAGGAGCTCGAGCTGACCCTCGCCCTCTGCGGCTGCGCCTCGCCGGCCGAGCTCGGCCGCGCCCACGTGCAGCGGGCACCGGCGGCCTCCCTATATTCGGCCTAGATGGCGGAAAGGCATCCACGCGAGGAGGTGCTGCGCCGCGTGCATGGCACCTCGGCGCTGTTCTCGACCGCCTACGGCAACGTCGGCTCGACGCCTTACTACGCGCTCGGAGTCACGGCGGCCTTCGCCCTCGGCCTGACCCCGCTCGCCTTCCTCGTCGCCGGGATCATCTTCGTCTGCACCGCTGCCACCTACATCGAGGCGACGGTGATGTACCCGGAGGCCGGCGGCTCCTCGAGCTTCGCCCGGCGCGGCTTCAACGAGCTGGTCAGCTTCTTCGCCGCCTGGGGGCAGATGCTCAACTACGTGATCACGGTCGCGATCTCGGCCTACTTCGTGCCGCACTACCTGGCCGTCTTCTGGGAGCCGCTGGGAAGCCACCCCGGCGACGTGGTCGGCGCCGTCGTCCTGATCGCGCTGCTGGCCGCGCTCAACGTGAAGGGCACTCAGGAGTCGGCCCGCCTCAACCTGGTGCTGGCGATCGGCGACCTCGCGACCCAGGTCGTCCTGGTCGCGATCGGCGTCGTCCTCGTGCTCGACCCGCAGATCCTGGTCGACAACGTCGAGCTCGGCGTCGCTCCGACCTGGAGCAACTTCGCGCTGGGGATCGCGGTGGGGATGATCGCCTACACCGGGATCGAGACGATCTCCAACATGGCCGAGGAGGCCCGCGACGCGAAGCGCACCGTGCCGCAGGGGACCGGCCTCACCGTGCTCGCCGTGCTCGGCATCTACTCGCTGCTGCCGATCATCGCCCTCTCGGCGCTGCCGGTCACCCAGGACGCTGCCGGCGCCTACACGACCGAGCTGGGCACCACCTACGCCGACGACCCCGTGCTGGGGATCGTCGAGAACTTCGGCCTCGCGGCCGGGGCGACCGACGTGCTGCGCTACTACGTCGGCGTGCTCGCCGCGGTGATCCTGGTGATCGCCACCAACGCAGCCCTGATCGGCCTCTCCCGCCTCACCTTCTCGATGGGCCAGTACCGCCAGCTGCCGGAGAAGCTGCGCCAGGTCCATCCGCGCTTCGGCACCCCCTACATCGCGATCCTCATCTTCTCGCTGGTCGCCGTGATAACCGTGCTGCCGGGCGAGACCGAGCTGCTGGCGACGATGTACTCGTTCGGGGCGATGCTCTCCTTCACCGTGGCGCACGTCTCGGTCGTGCAGCTGCGGCGCCGCTTCCCCGAGCAGGAGCGGCCGTGGATGCCGCCGGCGAATCTACGCTGGCGCGGCAGCCTCTTGCCGCTGAGCGCGATCGTCGGCGGAATCGGCACCTTTTCCGCCTGGATCGTGGTGATGGCCCTCAACACGCGCACCCTGGTGATCGGGATGGCCTGGATGGCGATCGGCCTCGCCATCTACGTCCTCTACCGCCGCAACCAGAAGCTCGGCCTGCGCCAGACGGTGAAGGTGGTGATGCCGGAGCCGCTCGGCGTGGAGGAAATCGAGTACCGCAGCGTCCTGGTCGCCTTCGAGGACGGCGAGCCGTTCTCCGAGGAGATGGTCGCGACCGCGGTCAAGCTCGCCTCCAAACGGCGGCGCGGCGTCCACATCCACTCGATGTTGACCGTGCCGACCCACCTGCCGCTCGACGCCGAGATGGGCGCCCGCGAAGAAGAGGCGTCGAGCAAGATCGAGCAGGCGAAGCTGATCGGCGGCCAGCGGGTGTCGGGGCACGTCGAGCGGGTGCGGCCGGGGCAGGAGGGCTACTCGATCGCCGAGGAGGCGCGGATGGTCGAGGCGGCCGCGGTCGTGGTCGGATTGCGCTACCGCAACGGCACGCCGCTCTACGACAAGACCCTGCAGACCGTGCTCGGCGAGCGCCCCTGCCGGGTGATCGTCGTCTCCGACCCGGCCGTAGAATCGCAGCCGTGGACCCCGCCCAACGGATCTACCGCGGCGCCGTCCGCACCCTCTCCTTCGCCTTCGTAGCCGTCGGGCTGGCGCTCCTCGCCGGCACCGTCGCCCGCGGCGGCGGCCCGATCTCGCTGGGGATCGTGCTCGGCCTCGGGTTCGTCGGCGTGGGCGTTGCTCGTCTCTGGCTGTCGGGCCTCTTCCGCGGGTCGTCGTGAGCCCGGAGCGGAAACCGCGCCTCGAGCCGCTGATCCAGCGCGGCCTCGGCGTGCCGGGGATCTTCATCGCCGTCTACTCGGGGATCGGCTTCTCGATCTACTTCGCGCTCGGCGTCGTCGCCGACCGCGGCCTGGCCCTGACCCCGCTCATCTTCCTCGCCGCCGGCCTGCTCTTCGTCCTGACCACGCTGACCTACGTCGAGGGCGCCGCGATGCTGCGCGAACGCGGCGGCTCCTCCAGCTTCGCCCGCCACGGCTTCAACGAGCTGATCGCCTTCGTCGCCGGCTGGGCGATCCTGATCGACTACCTGATCGTCGCCGCGATGGCGGCGATCTCGGTCCCGCACTACCTCGAACCGATCACGCCGGACCTCTCGCTGCAGCGCCGCGAGATCGGCGTCGCGGCGATCGCGATCGTCGCCGCCTGCCTGCTCAACGTCTTCAACGTGACCGGGCGGGGGCGGGAGCGGGGCCTGGTCGTCCTCGCCCTCGCCGACATCGCCCTGCAGCTGGCGGTGATCGCGGTCGGCGTCCTCGCCGTCTTCCACCCGGAGCGGTTGACGGCGCAGCTCGACCTGTTCGGCGAGCCGACCCTGGTCGACGCGATCTACGCCGCGGTGGTGGCGATGATCGCCTACGCCGGGATCGAGGCCGCCTCGGACCTCGCCCCGGACCTCGACGTGCGCCGCCGCGACCTGCGCCGGATCGTCTCGGTCGGGGCGCTCAGCGTGCCGCTGGTCTACGCCGGGATGGCGGCGATCGCGCTGATGGCGGTGCCGGTCGTCGCCGGCCCCGACGGGCCGCAGACGGCGCTCGGCAACGAGTTCGTCGAGGCGCCGATCCTCGGCGTGGTCTCCGAATACCGGCCGGAGTGGGTGTCGGACGCGATGCGCTGGATCGTCGCGGTCGTCGCCGTCCCCGTCCTCTTCTGGGCGACGACGACGGCGATGCTCGGCGTCTCCCGCCACATCTACACGCTGGCGATCAACCGCCAGATCCCCAGCTGGCTGGGCAAGCTCAACGCCCGTCACGCGACCCCGCACGTCGCGATCGCGATCTCCGGCGCAGTCGCGATCGGCCTCGTCGTCCCGGTCGACGTCAAGATGCTCGCCGGCCTCTACGCCTTCGGCGCGACGCTGGCGATCACGATCGCCCACCTGGCGATCCTGCGCCTGCGGATGACCGAGCCCGAGCGGCCGCGCCCCTTCCGCGTCCCCTGGGACGTCGAGTGGCGCGGCGCCAAGCTGCCGCTGCCGGCGCTGTTCGGCGCCGTCGTCACCGGCCTCGCCTTCCTCAGCGTGCTGCTCTACCACGACACGGCGCGCTGGGTCGGCGGCGGCTGGATGCTCTTCGGCCTCGCCTTCTACGTCGTCTACCGCAAGCTGGTCGAGGGGACGACGCTGACCAAGCGGGTCTCGGTGACCGAGCGGGCGCTGACCAAGCAGGCGCCCGACGTCGAGTACAGCAACCTGCTGGTGCCGGTCTTCGGCACCGAGCTCGACGACGAGATCGTCTCCACGGCGGGACGCCTGGCCGCCGCCGAGCGGGAGGAGGCCGACGGCGACGGGGAGGGGACGCGGCTGGAGGTGGTCTACGTGATCGAGGTGCCGCTGACCCTGCCGCTCGACGCCGAGCTGCCCGACGAGCAGGAGGCGCGGGCGCTGCGCGCGATCGAGCGGGCGCGCGAAGTCGGCGAAGAGTACGAGGACGTCAGGGTGACGGCGGCGGTGCTGCGAGCCCGCGACGTCGGCGCCGGCATCGTCGAGGCGGCGCGGCGCGGGGGCGCCGAAGCGATCGTGGTCGGCGCCGAGCCGCCCAGCAAGATGCGCGGCGGGGCGACGCTCGGCGGGATCGGCGCCTCGAAGCCGCCGGAGATCGGCGCCGCGACCGAGTACGTGCTGAAGAAGGCCCCCTGTCGGGTGCTGCTCACCGCCCCGCCGGAAACCTCCTAGCCCACATCAGGCCTCTAGTATCCGGCCCATGTTCATTCTCATCGTCGGATGCGGCCGGGTCGGCTCTTCGGTCGCCCGCACCATGCTGAGCGAGGGGCACGAGGTCTCCTGCCTCGACGAGGACCCCGAGTCCCACACCCGGCTCGAGGTCGGCCTGGAGCGGGGCTGGGAGGACATGGGCGGGCAGTTCACGGTCGGCACGGCGCTCGAGACCGACGCCCTGCTCGCCGCCGGGATCGAGAAGGCCGACGCCTTCATCGCCGCGACCAACGGCGACAACACCAACATCGTCATCTCGCAGATCGCCCAGCGCCGCTACGAGGTGCCGACCGTGATCGCCCGCATCCTCGACCCGCTGCGAGCCGAATGGTACGGGCAGCAGGGCCTGCACACGGTCTGCCCGACCCGGGTGGCGATCGACATGCTGGAGAGCGCCGTGCGCGAGGGCGCCCCGCGCGAGGTGGTATAGCGATGTACATCATCGTGATCGGCGCCGGCAAGGTCGGCTGGAACCTGGCCCGCGAGCTGCTCGAAAAGAACCACGAGGTGACGGTGATCGAGAGCGACCGGCGCCGCTACATGACGGTCGAGCAGGAGCTCGAGCACAACGTCACCTACGGCGACGCCTCCGAGCTCTGGGTGCTGGAGCGGGCGGGGATCCAGCGCGCCGACATGGTGATCGCCGTCACCGGCGACGACGAGGACAACATGCTGATCTGCCAGGTGGCGCGCGAGAAGTACGAGGTCGAGCGGATCATCGCCCGGGTCAACAACCCGCGCAACCGCCCCCACTTCGACCTGCTCGGGGTGAGGCCGTCGGTCTCCGCCACCGACCTGATCCTGCGCCTGCTCGAGCACGAGGTGCCCGAGTACGGCCTCGTCCACCTGCTCAACCTGCAGGAGGAGCAGCTGGAGATCATCGAGATGCTGCTCGGCCAGGACTCGGCCGTCACCGGGCGTCGCGTCGGCGACCTCTCGATGCCCGAAGGCAGCCTCTTGATCTCGGTGCTGCGCGAAGGCAAGGGGTTCGTGCCCGGCCCCGAGACGGTGCTGGAGGCGGGCGACGAGGTGCTGGCCGTGCTCGACCCCGGGCGCGAGGACGACATCAAGGAGCTGTTCGGCCCGGTCATCGGCGGCAACGGGGGCGGCTAGGCATGGCCGGCCGCGAGGTCGACTTCCTGCTGGTCGGCGGCGGCATGGCCTCGGCGCACTGCGCGGCGGAGCTGCGCAAGCGGGGGGCGGAGGGCTCGATCCTGCTCGCCGGCCGCGAGCCCGAGCCGCCCTACGAACGACCGCCGCTCTCCAAGGAGTACCTGCGCGGCGAGGCGGAGCGCGAGGACGCCCGCGTCAACCCCCAGGACTGGGACGGGGAGAACGGCGTCGAGCTGCTCACGGGGGTCAACGTGATGTCGCTCGACCCGGGCGCGCGCACGGCGAAGCTGCAGGGGGGCGAGGAGGTCGGCTTCGGCAAGGCGCTGCTCGCCACCGGGGCGATGGTCAACATCCTGCGGGTCGAGGGGGCCGAGAACGAGGGCATCCACTACCTGCGGGCCTTCGGCAACTCCGACGCGATCCGCGCCGACGCCGAGGCGGCGGGCCACGTGGTGCTGGTCGGCGGCAGCTACATCGGCTGCGAGGTCGCCGCCTCGCTGCGGGCGAGGGGCGTCGAGTGCACGATCGTGATGATCGAGGAGACGACGCTCTCGCGAAGCTTCGGCGAGGAGGCCGGCCGCTGGTTCCAGCAGCGGCTCGAAGAGCACGGCATCGCCGTGCACGGCGGCGAGGAGCTGGAGGCGTTCGAGGGCGACGGGAGGGTGAAGGCGGTGCTGACCAAGTCCGGGCGCGCGATCGAGTGCGACGCGGTCGTGGTCGGCGCCGGCGTGCGGCCCGACGCGATGCTCGCCCAGCGGGCCGGGCTCGAGGTCGGCGACGGGATCGTCTGCGACGCGAAGCTGCGGACCTCGGCCGAGGGGATCTACGCGGCCGGTGACTGCTGCTCCTACGACAGCGTCGTGCACGGACGGCGGCTGCGGGTCGAGCACTGGGACGTGGCGATGCAGCAGGGGATGCATGCGGCCCGCAACATGCTGGGCGAGGCGGCCGACTACGACGTCGTCCCCTACTTCTTCAGCGACCTCGCCGACTGGGTGAGCCTCGAGTACGTCGGCCCGGCGGCCGAGTGGGAGGAGGAGGTCTGGCGCGGCGACCGCGATGCCGCCGAGTTCTCCGTCTGGTACCTCCAAGACGGCAGGGTCGCCGGCGCGCTCAGCGTCGGCCGCGCCGAAGATCTCGCCGAAGCCCGCCGCCTGCTCGCCGACGGCGTCGACGTCTCCGCCGCCAAGGACCGCCTCGCGGACGCGAACGACGATCTGAGCGACCTCGTCTGAGACGCGCCTCTCGTTACGCCTGACTGGGCGGGTAGATATCCTCGGAGACAATCAGTTCATTGCGCCCTGGTGTAATTGGCAACACGCCAGCCTCTGGAGCTGGATTTCGGGGTTCGAGTCCCTGGGGCGCAGTCGGGCACGTGCCTGCAAGCCCGTCTAATGGCTCTGCTACTTTCGCCTCTCAATGAGGAGGCTCGGGCATTTGACGGGGGCGCTCTCGCTGCTCCTGGTCGCGCTGGCGATCGGGGGGTGCGGGGGCGGTGACGACGAGCCGGCCGACACCGCGCCGGCCGCTGCCGAACCGACGGCGCTGAGCAAGGAAGAGCTGATCGCGCAGGGCGAGGCGATCTGCGCCGAGGTCAACGCGGCGGTGGGGACGGTCGGCTCGACCACGACCGGCAGCGAAAGTCAGGCCAGCCAGGTGGCCGACCTCTACAGCGGCATGGTCGAGCGGCTGAAAGGGCTGGGCGCGCCCAGCGACGACCGTTCCGGCTACGACGAATTCATCGGCTCCGCCGAACAGTTGGCGCAGGCCGAGAGCGACGTCGCCCTGGCGGCCGGACGGGGCGAAGCGGAAGCGCTGGCGAGCGCCGAATCGGAGGCCGATGCCGCACTTGACGCGTTCCAGTCTGCGGCAAATGCCTACGGCTTCGAACAGTGCGCCGAAGCGCCGAGCGCCCCGGCCGTCACCCCGGCGGGCGAATCGGGCGCCGGCGAAGAAGAACCCGCAGCCGGCGCAGTGGAAGAAGAAGCGGCGCCAGAAGTCGAAGAAGAAGCGCCGCCCGAAGAAACCGGCGGCGCCGCCGCGGTCGAAGAAGAAGGCGCCGGCGGCGGCGCCGCGGCCGGCGGCGGTGGCGGGAGCGAAGGCTCCGGCGGCGGTTCAAGCGGCGGCATCGGCCCAGGGTAAAGCGGCGGCTGCTCCGCTTCGCGTCCGCTGCCGCCGCGCCTATGCGGCAGTCGATTCCTCCCAAGTTCCGTAGAGGCGTGCGTAGGGGCCGCCGGCGTCGAGGAGCTCCTCGTGGGTGCCGCTCTCGGCGATGCGGCCGTTCTCCAGCACGACGATCTTGCCGGCGCGGCGAATGGTCGAGAGGCGGTGGGCGATGACGATCGCCGTGCGCCCGGCCAGCAGCCGCTCCAGGCCACGCTCGATCGTGCGCTCGGTGCGCACGTCGACGTTCGAGGTCGCCTCGTCGAGGATCAGGATGCGGGGCTCGGCCAGCAGCGCCCGGGCGAAGGCGACCAGCTGCCGCTGCCCGGCGGAGAGGGTCACGCCGCGCTCGCCGACCTGCGTCTCGATCCCCTCCGGCAGGGCGGCGACGAACTCGGTGGCGCCGACCACCGCTGCGGCCGCCTCGATCTCCTCCAGCGTCGCCTCGGGGCGGCCGAAGGCGATGTTCTCGCGCACGCTGCCGGAGAAGAGGAAGCCCTCCTGGGGGACGATCCCCAGCTGCCGCCGCAGCGCCTCCTGGCGCACGCCGCGCAGGTCGTGCCCGTCGACCGCCACCTTGCCGCGCTGCGGGTCGTAGAACCGCGCGACCAGCTTCGCCAGGGTCGACTTGCCGGCACCGGTGGCGCCGACCAGCGCCAGCGTCTGCCCGGGCGGCACGTGCAGATCGACCTCCTGCAGGGCCCAATCGCCCGCGCCTGCCTCGCCCTCCTCGGCGTAGGAGAACCAGACCCCCTCCATCTCGATCTCGCCGCGCAGGGGGCCCGGATCGACGGCGCCCGGCGCGTCGACCATGTCGGGCTCGGTGTCGAGCAGATCGAAGACCTTGTCGAGCGCCGCCATGCCCTGCTGGTAGGTCGTGTAGAGCTGGGAGAGCTGCTGGATCGGGTCGAAGAAGAGCTGCATGTAGCCGATGAAGGCGACGATCGTGCCGATCTGGATCGCGCCGTCGATCGCCTGGCTGCCGCCGTAGAGGACGATCGCCGCGGTGCCGACGGCAGAGAGCAGCTCGACCGCCGGGAAGTAGGTCGCGTTGAGGTAGACGGTCTTCATGTTCGCCGCCCGGTTCGCCTCGTTGAGCTCGTCCATCTCGGCGGTGTGGCGCGCCTCCTGGCCGAAGCTGCGCACCACCCGCACGCCGCTCAGGGTCTCCTGCAGGTAGGCGGTGACGGCGGCGATCCGCTCGCGGGTCGCGCGGTAGGCGCCGTGGGAGGCGATCCGGAAGACGAGGCTTGCCATCGCCAGCAGGGGGAAGGTGAGGAAGGTGACCAGGGCCAGCTTCAGGTCGAGCGCCAACATGATCGCGACCACGCCGACCAGCGTCAGGCCGCTCGACAGCAGGGTGACGACGCCGCTGGTGATCAGCTGGTTGAGCGCCTCGATGTCGTTGGTCATGCGGCTGATCAGCACGCCGGGGCTGCGTCGCGTGAAGAAGCCGATCGACATCGACTGCAGGTGGGAGAAGACCCGCTCGCGCAGGTCCTGGAGGGCGCGCGTGCCGATCCAGCCGACCAGGTAGGTCTGGGCGAAGGAGGCCGTCGCGTAGAGGACGGCGACGGCGAAAAAGGCGGCGACGATCAGCGTGAGGGCGCCGGTGTCGCCGGCGACGATGCCCGCGTCGACCGCCTGCCCGGCCAGGTAAGGAGGAGCGAGCGCTGCTGCCGTCGCGGCGAGGATCGCGACCGCGGTCAGCGCCACGCGACCGCGGTAGGGCCGCAACAGGCCCGCCATCCAGCGCAGCTTGCGGCCACGCTGGTCGTTGCCGCGGATCAGCCGCCAGAGGCTCGTCAAGGCGCTCATAGCCGCGCCGGCTCCTCGCGCCGCTCGAGGTCGCGCTGCAGGAAGACCGAGTCGGCGAGGCCGTGCTCGGCGATCTCGCGGTAGAAGCCGCTGCCCTCGAGCAGCTCCTCGTGGGTGCCGCGGTCGACGATGCGGCCGCCGTCGAGCACCACCACCTCGTCGGCGAGGGAGACGGTCGAGAGGCGGTGGGCGATGACGAAGGTCGTCCGCCCGGCCATCGCTTCGCGCAGCCCGGCCTTGATCGCCGCCTCGGTGGTCGCGTCGACCGAGGAGGTGGCGTCGTCGAGGATCAGCACGCGCGGGTCGGCGAGCAGCGCCCGGGCGATCGCGACGCGCTGGCGCTGGCCGCCGGAGAGGGTTAGGCCGCGCTCGCCGACCAGGGTGTCATAGCCGGCGGGCAGATCGCGGATGAACTCGTCCGCCTGGGCGCGGCGGGCGGCGGCTTCGATCTCCTCCCGGCTCGCCCCCGGCCGGGCGTAGGCGATGTTCTCGGCGACGCCGGCCGAGAAGAGGAAGCTCTCGTCGCCGACGAAAGCGACCTCGGAGCGCAGCGAGCCGAGGTCGACCGAGCGCACGTCGGCGCCGTCGAGCAGCACCGCGCCCTCGCTCGGGTCGTACAGCCGCGCGATCAGCGCCACCAGGCTGGTCTTGCCCGACCCCGAGGGGCCGACGAGGGCCACCGTGCGCCCCGCCTCCACCGCCAAGTCGACCCCGGCCAGCGCGAGCTTGCTGTTACCCGCGCTATTCGCGGGTGAACGCAAGCTCGCCGGCGGGTAGCGCAGCGTCACCCCGCGCAGCTCGACCCGGCCGCCGCCCGGTGGCAGCGGCGGCGCCCCGGCCGGCGCCTCGATCCGCGGTTCGCGGTCGAGGATCTCGAACAGCCGGTTGCCGGAGGCGATCGCCCGCTGCGCCATCCCCAGCGCCATGCCGAGCATCCGCATCGGCGCCGCCAGCATCAGCATGTAGGCGTAGAAGGCGGTGAAGGCGCCGAGGCTGAGGTCGCCGGCGATCACCGCCCGCCCGCCGAGCAGCAGCACCAGGGCGATGCCGATCTGGGGGAGGAAGCCGAGCAGGGGGGAGAAGAAGGCCTGCAGGCGGGTCGAGTAGATGCTCTGGTCGAAGACGCGGGTGACGGCGCGGCGGAAGCGGCGCAGCTGGTGCTCCTCGCGGGCGAAGGCCTTGACGATGCGGATGCCGGAGACGTTCTCCTCGGCCTCCGCGGTCAGCTCGGCGAGCCGCTGCTGCACCTCCTGCACGGCGGGGCGGGAGACGCGGTTGTAGCGGGAGGCGGTGTAGACGACGAGCGGCGCCGGGGCGAGCGCGACCAGCGCCAGCCAGGGCTCGATCGCGAACATCACCGCGCTGGCGAGCGTGATCGTCAGCAGGTTCTGGGTGATGAAGATCAGGCCGTAGCCGAGGAAGAAGCGGATCGACTGCAGGTCGACGGTCGCCCGCGACATCAGCTGTCCGGTCTGCTGGCCCTCGAAGAAGCCCAGCTCGAGCCGCTGCAGGTGGCCGTAGAAGCGTTGGCGCAGGTCGAACTCGACCGCCAGCGAGACGCGCCCGGCGACGACCCGGCGCACCATCGTCAGGCCCAGCCGCAGGATCCCGGCGGCGGCGATCGCCAGCGCCAGCGGCAGCAGCTCGGGTTGCTCGCCGGCCTCGATCGCGTTGACGGCGCGGCCGATCATCCAGGGGATGAGGACGGTCATCCCCATCGCCGCCCAGGCGAAGGCCAGCGAGCCCCAGAGCTGCGGGCGGTAGGGGCGCAGAAAGCCCATCAGGCGGCGGAAAGTCCGCATTCAGGTCACTATACAAAGTGAAGTAAAGGCCGCCGGGAGCAGAGCCCATCCGAGAACCCGCGTGTGCGACTGGCGAGCGCCGGACCAAGCGGGGCAAGGACGCAGGGAGGCCTAATAGCAGCGCTATTTGGCCGACTGAGGACGCCGCACCGCGCAGTGTCCGCCGCCGCCAGGCGTGTGCGGGGGTTCTCGGATGGGCTCTTAGTCGAAGACATCCGCCTTGGCGCTGGTCACCTTGCCCGGCGGGCAGGGTTTTCGCTCATAGCCTGGCGGGGTGAGGATCTGGAAGTTGGTGACCGCGTGGTAGGGAGTGGTGGCGCCGTTGTTGCGGGCGAGGGTGATGACCAGCCGGTAGAAGCCGGCCGGCAGATCGTCGTAATAGATCTCCGGCCTGGTGGCGGGCGAGTAGCTGCCGCTGGAGCCGATCCGCTCGGCGAGCACGCCGTTGGGGCCGGCGTGCTGCGGGAAGTCGAAGGACGCGCCGACCAGCCGGCCGCGGCCGAGCGGGCTCTCCTCGGCCCGCCGCAGCTTGGCCGGGTCGACGCAGTCGGGCACCCGGTTGAGGGCGAAGCGGATGTGCCCCTCGCCGAGCCGCGGTTCGCCGCCGAAGCGCCGCGGCGCGAGGCGGAAGCTCTCCAGCTCGACCTTGACGACGACCGAGCGGGCGGACTGCCGGGCTCCGTTGCGGGGGGAGATGATCTCGACCCGGGGTTCACCCGGCAGCGCCGACGGCGCCGCGCCGCCGCCCTCGCTGCCGTCGGCGAGCGAGATCGTCAGCGCGCCGGCGACGACGATCGCCGCCAGGGCCGCGAATATGTCGATTCGCTGTCGCATCCGGGCGCAACACTACGCACCCGCGTCTATCAGTCCCCCTCCAACCAGTGCAGCAGCTGCGGCACGAGGCTCTCCAGGCCGGGGACCGCCGCGCCGAGCTCGGCGGCGGCGATCTGGACCGCCGCGCCGAGGCCGAACGTCGCCCGATCGCGATCGCCGCCCAGCCAGGCCTCCAGCCGGGCGAGCCGCTCGTGATCGGCGCGCAGCTCACGCAGGGCCGAGCGGGCGGCGGCGGGATCGGTCTCGGCTACGGCGATCGCCGCCTCCAGCCCGGCTCTGACTCGGTCCTCGGGCGGCGCCTCTTCGACGGCGGCGCCTGCCCGCTTAACAATCTCTTCAGCAAACCGCCCTTCTACCAGCAGAGCAGTTCTCGTACTCTCTCTCACGTTGGGACCTCCTCTTCAGGTCTCGGCCGGGCCCCGGGGTGTCGCAAGCGCCGCCGGGGCCGACTTTTCTCTAGACGGGAATCAAGCTAAGCCCGCGCTCGGACGGCGCAGGCCCCATCGCACTTCCCAGGTGCAATTTTTTTCACTTTTTGACGGTGTTGTGACATTTCGACACGTCACTCAACCGCTACAGTCTGCTTGACCATAGGTTTCCAGCATAAGCCCCCATCGGCCGGCGGTCAACGTCTCATGCCACACTCCGGGCTCATGGCCGGCAGCAGACCCAGCTACGACCCCGAGCGGATCGAGGCCGTCCGCCAGGCCGCGTGGGCCGAGGCAGGCGCCTTCGAGACCCCCGCGCCGACCTTCGGGCAAGCAGCCGTATACGTCAAGCCGTCCAGTCCCTTCACCTCGGGGAACCTGCACATGGGCCATGTCCGCGACTACTCGATCGGCGACGCCTACGCCCGCTTCCGCCGGGCGCGGGGCGACGCCGTCCTCTTCGGCTTCGGCTTCGACGCCTTCGGCCTGCCCGCCGAGATGGCGGCGATCGAGCGGGGCACGAGGCCGGCGGAGTGGGTCGAGCGCTGCGGCGAGCGCATGCTGGCGCAGATGAAGCGCCTCGGCTTCTCCTTCGACTACGGGCGCGCCTTCTACAGCTCCGACGAGGACCAGTACCGCTGGTCGCAGTGGCTCTTCCTCACCCTGCTGGAGGCGGGGATGGTCTACCGCGACGACGCCACGGTCGATTGGTGCGACACCTGCCGGACGACGCTGGCGGCGCTCCAGGTCGAGGACGGCCGCTGCTGGCGCTGCCACGAGCCGGTGCGGCTGATCCGCCGCCCGACCTGGTTCCTGCGCCTGGCTCCCTACCTGGAGGAGAACGACCGCAACCTGGAGCGGCTCGAGAACTGGGACGAGCTTTCGCTGAAGACGCAGCGCTACATCCTCGGCCGCAGCGAGGGCGGCGAGCTCGACCTCGTCGGTCCCGGCGGCCGGGCGCTGACCGTCTTCACCCCGCACCCGGGCGCCGCCGGCGAGGCGCGCTTCGTGCTGCTCTCGCCGCGCCATCCCGAGATCGACCTCTGGGCCGCCGAGCCGGCTGTCGCCGCGCAGCTCGACGCGTTGCGCTCCGGTGGCTGGGAGCGCAGCGCCCGCGACGCCTCCGCCGTGCCGGTGATCGACACCGGCGCCGCCACGGCGGCGCCGGGCGGCGGCGAGCTGCCGGTCTTCGTCTCGCCGATCGTCGACGCCCGCTACGGGCCGACCGCGGCGCTCGGCATCCCTTCCGTCGACGAGGCCGACGAGGCGCTCGCCGCCCGCCTGCCGCGCCCCGCCGGGCCGCCGCTTGCCGGCCGGGGGGTGGACCTGCCGCAGCCGCGCCCGGCGAGGCGTTACCGCGCCTACGACTTCTCGATCTCGCGCCAGCGCTACTGGGGCACGCCGATCCCGGTCGTCCACTGCGAGCGATGCGGCGTCGTGCCGGCGCCGGTCGAGGACCTGCCGGTGCGGCTGCCGCGCGACGTCGAGCCGAGCGGCGGGGGCAACCCGCTGGCCGAGCGCCCCGACTTCCTCGAGACGAGCTGCCCGCGCTGCGGCGGCGCCGCGCGGCGCGAGACCGACACGCTCGACTGCCATTTCGACGCGCTCTGGCTCTGGGTGCCGGCGGCGGTGCCGCCCGCCGACCGCGGCGAGCAGATGTTCACCCACCCCGACCTGCGCCGCTGGCTGCCCTCCGAGCGCCTCGTCGCCGGCAACGACAGCGGCGGCTTCGTCTTCGACCAGCGGGTGGTGACGAAGGCGCTGCGCGACATCGGGCCCTTCGAGTTCCTCGCCGACGGCGAGCCCTTCGCCGGCTGCCTCTTCCACGAGATGGTGGTCGCCGATGGGCGCAAGATGAGCAAGCACCTCGGCAACGTCGTCGACCCCGACGAGCTGGTCGCCGCGCACGGGGCGGACACGGTGCGGCTGGCGATCCTCTACGCGGCCGGGCCGGCCAAGGCGCTCAACTGGACCGAGGGGGCGCTGCGCTTCGCCTCGCGCTTCCTCACCGGCCTCTGGGAGTACGCGCACGAGAGCATCGAGGCCGCCCCCGGCGCGCCGCAGGACCCCGAGGCCGCCGCCGACACCGCCTTCATCCGCGAGCGGCTGGGGAAATGGTGCGAGAACGGCCTGGCGCGGATCACCGCCGACCTCGAGCAGCTGCAGATGCACAAGGCGGTCCGCAACGCGACCCGCCTGCTGGAGCGGATCAAGGACTACGAGAAGCGGGTCGTCAAGCGCCGCGACCGGCTCGACCGGGCCGACCACGAGGCTCTGCTGGAGGCGCTGGCCCTGCTCGCCCGGGTGCTCGTCCCCTTCGCCCCCCACATGGCCGAGCAGCTGCTGATCGAGCTTGGACGGGTGGACGAGGACGGCGCGCCGCTTACCGGCTGGCCGGTCTCGGCCATGTACGATTCCGGTTCTGCGGAGGGGGCGAGCCCCGCCGCGATTGCCCAGGAATAATTGATCGCAATGTCCCCATCTGCTATACACCGCGGCCAGTGATCAGGCGCCGGCACAAGAAGCGCCGCAGGCGGTTCGCGAAGGCGGGAGCCCTGCCCTCGGTATGCGGAGGCGTTGAGGGACGATGAGCGCCTCGGCCGACCAGCGCACCCGCTCCTGCGCGACGGGGCTGGTCTGCCACGACTGCGGGATCCGCCTCCCGCTCCTCGATACGACCTTTCGGTGTATGGGCTGCGGCCAGACCCTCGACGTCGACTACGACTACGAGCTGGCGGCCGAGCGCATCGCCGAGCGGCCGATCGGCGAGCGCGAGCTGAACATCTGGCGCTTCGAGGAGCTGCTGCCGATAGTCGACGCCCGCGCCCAGGCGCGGGTCGGCCGCTACAGCGGCCGCACGCCGCTGATCCACGCCGACCGGCTCGGCGCCGAGCTCGGCCTGCGCAAGCTCTACCTCAAGGACGACTCGACCCAGCGCCCCTCCCTCTCCTACAAGGACCGCGTCGTCTCGATGGCGGTCGCCCGCCTGCTCGAGCTGGGCAAGGAGGAGATCGGCTGCGTCTCGACCGGCAACGTCGGCACCGCCGTCTCCTCGCTCGCCGCCAAGGCCGGCGTCACCGCCTACGTCTTCTATCCGAGCAACCTCGAGCGCGGCAAGGCGCGCGCCTGCCGCGCCCTGGGCGCCGCCGTCATCCAGGTCGACGGCAACTACGACGAGGCGAACCGCGCCTGCCGCGAGCTCGCCCTGGCGAGCGGCATCCAGTTCGCCAACATCACCCTGCGGCCGTTCTACGCCGAGGGGGCGAAGACGGCGGCCTTCGAGGTCGTCGAGCAGCTCGGCTGGGTCTCGCCAGACCACTTCGTCATCCCCGCCGCCGGCGGCACGCTCTCCTCGCGCGTCCACAAGGGGTTGCGGGAGATGGAAAGGGTTGGGATGGCCGAGACGGCCCAGACCAAGATCAGCATCGCCCAGGCGGAGGGCTGCCGGCCGATCGCCACCGCGGTGCTCGACGGCAGCGGCGAAATCGAGCCGCAGCGGCCCAACACGGCGGCGCACTCGCTGGCGATCGGCGCGCCCGGCGACGGGCCGCTGGTGGTCGACGCGGTGATGTCGCGCGGCGGCTCGGCGGCGACCGCCACCGACCCGGAGATCTTCGAGGCGGTCGACCTGCTCGGCGCGACCGAGGGCATCCTCACCGAGCCGGCCGGCGGGACGACCGTCGCGGCGACGATCAAGCTCGCCAACGAAGGCAGGCTCGGCCCCGACGACACGGTCGTCGCGATCATCAGCGGCAACGGCTACAAGACCCTCGACGAGCACCCCGACAAGCCCTGGCCGGAGATGGTTGCCTGCGAGGTCGAGTCGATGGAAGAGACGCTGGCCGAGTTCCGCCAGGCCGGCGCCGGCGCCCTGCGCTGAGCCGGCGCCACGCCTGCCTCATCTCCGTCCGCAAGCCCCGCTAGCTTTCCGGCTCAGACAGAAAACGGCCCCCGGCGGCGCGCAAACGCCAACCGAGGGCCTGACCACAAGGAGGCAGGTCTCCTCATGGCTGATTCCAACACTACGGGCGACGGCGATCGCGTCGCGCTCTCGATCCCCCCGAAGGACCGCAAGTTCCTGCGCAGCGTCTTCTCGATGGCGCGAGGAGGCATCCGCGACGAGTTGGCGGAGTATCCCGAGCAACTGCGGGAGCCGACGCGCCTGCACCGCGAGGAAGCCGTCTACGACAAGCTGCTCGCCGCCTTGCAGGACGGCGAACTCGTCGTCGACCACGACGTGCGCCAAGTCCTCGCCGACCTGGCGCAGACGATCGACCGCGCCAACGAATACCAGCGCGTCGTCGCCGAGCACGTCGCCCTGGTCGGCTTGCACGCGCAGGTCGGCGAGCCATGCCGGAGGAGGGACTCGAACTCCCGACACGCGGATTATGATGGGCCACACGCAGGGCCCTGACGGCTCTGCGGGCGACTCTCAGGTACGGCAGGGTGCTCTCAGTTCCGACGAACCCGACGAGACCGTGATCGCTCTGCTCTTCGGCGGAATCTTCACGGACGCGCTCTCAGGCGCGGTCGCCCTGCTGATCGGCTCGACCGGCCTGATCGGCGGCGCCGCTCGCTATGCGGCCGTGCTCGCGGGTCGAACCGAGCGAGAGATCGAGCGCGCTACGGCCTTCGCTTCTTCTTTGGGTTCGGTCTCGGGACCCTCGAGGAGTGTCTCTTGAAGACGCCGAGTTCAGAGCAGGAGTACGAACGTCTGGGCCCTTGCAAGGAGCTGGCCCGGATCGTCATCATGCGCCGCGCCGCACTCGGCCTGACCCAAGCAGAGCTGGCCGCCCGCATGGGCACGACGCTGCGGCCGATCGCGGCTCGGTCTCGAACGTCGAGCTGCGCTCGGCAAGGGCGTCGTTGTATATCGCGCAGATCGCCTCGGCGTCTTCAGGCGACGCAGCGCGCACGACGTCCCTGTCGAATCTGGCATGGCCCGATTCTCGGCCACGGCAACGCCGACGGCAATGGCCCGGGGGCCAAGCTGTAGTTTCACCACAGAGGTTGACGGGCACTGCCGCCCCAACAGAACAGACCGTTATCTTTTCTGAAACCGCATGTACGACTGCTGCCGGCGCTGACGGATTTAAAGGTGCCGGTGGGGGGCGTGGACTCGCCGAACAAGTCTGAGCCCCAACAGGCAATAGTGTCGTCGCTTGCGACCGCGCAATTATGTTCCCCACCCGCACTGATTGTCTTAAAGGTACCAGCGGGAATGGGTCCGCTCGTTAGACCCCAGCAGGCCACAGTATTGTCATTCTTGATGGCGCAGGTATGACCACCGAAAGCGCCCCCCGCACTGATGGCCATGTAGGTGCCGGCAGGAGGAGTGGCCTCGCCGCTGGAGTCTGAACCCCAACAGGCAATGGTGTCGTCGCTTCTGATGGCGCAGGTATGCCCGTTTCCGGCGGCGACAGCCTTGAATGTCCCGGCGGAAGGCGTGGACTCGCCGCCCACATTTGAGCCCCAACAGACAATAGTGTCGTCGCTTCTTATGGCGCAGTTGTGGACATGTCCAGCACTAATCGACTTAAAGGTACCGGCGGGAGGGGTGGATTGGCCACGGTTATCCTCACCCCAACAGTTCAAGGTGTCATCACTTTTAATGGCGCAGGTGTGCTCAGTACCCGCGCTGACCGATTTGAATGTGCCAGTAGGAGGCGTGGATTGGCCGTCCTCGTTGTGCCCCCAACAGGCAAGAGTGTCGTCGCCACTTTTGATGGCACAGGTATGGCCGCCAGATCCAACACTGACCAACGTGTAGGTGTCAGTAGGAGGCGTAGCCTGCTCAGTGAAATCTGAGCCCCAACAGGCCACAGAATCGTCCGTTCTTATTCCACAAGTGTGCGCTCCTCCGGCACTGACCAGCTTGAAGGCACCAGTAGGGGGGGTCGACTTACCGTCAAAGTCTGAACCCCAGCAGGCTACGGTGTCGTCGCTTCTGATGGCACAGGTGTGCCATTCTCTGCTGACACTGACCGATTTGAAGGTGCCAGTAGGAGGCGTGGACTGGCCGATGTCGTTGCGACCCCAGCAGGCTACGGTGTCGTCGCTTCTGATGGCACAGGTGTGTTCGGCGCCGGCGCTGACTGACCTGAAGGTACCAGCAGGAGGCGTAGCCTGTCCGTCGAAATTTCCGCCCCAGCAGGCAACAGTGTCGTCGCTTCTTATGGCGCAGGTGTGCCCGGCTCCGGCACTGACCGCCTTGAAAGTGTCGGCTGGAGGCGTGGCCTCGCCCTGGGGGTTCCAGCCCCAGCAGACAATAGTGCCGTCGCCTCTGATGGCGCAGGTGTGCGCGGATCCAGCGTCGATCGATTTGAACGTGCCGGCGGCAGGAGCCGTGCTTATGTCGTCGGAGTCTGAACCCCAACAGGCAATGGTGTCGTCGCTTCTGATAGCGCAGGTATGTGCGCCTCCTGCGCTGACTGACTTGAAGGTGCCCGCAGGAGGTGTGGACTTACCGCTCACGTTTGAGCCCCAGCAGGCAACAGTGTCGTCGCTTCTGAGGGCGCAGGTGTGCTCCGACCCAGCGCTGAGCCGCTGCGTATCGGATTGCAGTGGCGGATCGTCGACAGGGTCGGGAACTGAGCCAGGATCGGAACCGCCACCACCGGTATCCTCGCCATTCGGCCCGGGGGCAAGTCGAACAAATATCGACGCATTTCCATCGTTGAAAAGCGCGCGCATGGAGTCGTCGATCGCTTGAAGCGCGAGGTCCTTGACGGGCCCGAGCACGCTGAGGGCCTTGGCGATCAGGCTCAAGGACCTGGCCTTCCTCAGGAGGTCGGCCGCATCGCCTTTGTTGCCGCCGAACCCGACGACTATCTGCAGGGCTCGCTCGGGGTCGTTGGCGAGTCCCAGGAGTGCCTGGAACATGCAGCCCGCCTTGTCGATCGAGACGCTGGGAGAGAGCCGGGCAGTGCTGGCGCCGAGCTCGGCACCCGAGAAGCAGCGGGTCATCGTGTAGGTGATCAGCGCGGCTGCGGGAGCGTCTCCGACAAGATCCACCGCGCCGCGGATCAGATTGTCCAGCCAGGCCCTCGGATCATCGAGGTTGATTGAGAAGTTGCCCCGGAAGCCCGCGGGGGGTTGCGTATAGCCGACGGTCATCCGTTGCCCAGGGCCGAGGAGGACATCTCGATCCGGGTTGCTCCAGAGCCGGGCCTGCATGTTGCGCACCCAGGCGGGTCGATCCTCCACCCAGACGTAGGCCGGGTTGCCGGGAACGGTGACGACCATCGCGACGCCGCGATTGGACTTGATCTGGATCTCCGCTCGACCAGCGTTGTCGATCGTGCAGGTGTGGACCAGATCGGTGCCCTGCGAGTAGCTGAACCAGCCTGGGGGCGGCGGGCCGCAGTTACCAAGGGGATCGGTGCGGCCGCCGATGGCCTTGGAGGCCCAGCGGCCGGCGCTGCGCGCCCAATCGCCGATCGTGTCCCACCACGCGCTCGGCTTGAGCCAGCTGGGGACGATGCTCGAGAACGACTTCGTGCGAACGACCAGCCACTTCCCGCGCCGAAGTCGAGCGCCCTGCTCCAGCTCCCAGGCACCGGAGTCGGTGATGTGGGTGTAGCGAGGCTTGAAACCCGGTGGCCGCTTGCCGACCCGGTAGGCGACGGTCAGCGGCCTTCTCAACTTCGTCCCGCGGAAGCGGACGTCGATGCCGAAGCCCGCAGGACGGAGGGCCGAGCGCAGCCCCTTCTTGGTGCGTGCCTTCACCCTGCGGACCACCATCACCCCCTTGCCCCTGAAGGTGCGCTTGGGGGCGCTGATCCTCGCCACCTGCGGGATCACGAGCCGGAGCCTTCGCCTCGGGCTCACCCGGACGCGGACCTTCCGGCCCTTACGCTTGGCGCGGCCGAGGACGTAGGGGAAGCTGCGCGGCGTCTTAGCCCGAATCGTTCATGAAGAAACCGCGCCCCGGGTCATCCGAGGCGCGGTTTCGTCCGCCTGAAGCGAGATTCTGCGGGTGACAAAGCTCGCAAATACCGCTCAGGAGGATCACCATGAAGGTGCAGCGCAATGGCCGCGAATTCACCGTAGAAGTCACGGCGGACGGAGAGGGCGTCGTCTCCCACGCCGGGGCGGCGCTGCTGGCCGAGACGGCGGATCGGATCGGCCTGACGGACGCGCTCGCGAAGGGCCTCGCGCCGATGCGGGAGCGCCGCGGCGCCCACAACCCCGGCCGGGTGGTGCGCGACCTCGCGGTGATGTTGGCCTCAGGCGGCGAGCACCTCTCCGACCTTGCCGCCGTGCGCGACCAGGAGCCGCTCTTCGGCGCGGTCGCCTCCGATGCCACCGCCTGGCGCGCCGTGGATGCGATCGGCCGCGATCCCGAGCTGATGGGCGCCCTGCGTGGCGCACGCCGGGTGGCGCGGGAGCGCGCCTGGGGCGCCGGTGGGCAGCCCGAGGGGCCGCTGTTCGTCGACCTCGACCCGACGTTGATCGAAGCCGGCTCCGAGAAGGAGGGTGCCGCCCCGACCTTCAAGAAGGGCTTCGGCTTCCACCCGATGCTCGCCTTCCTGGACCGCCCCGGCGATCCCTGCGGCGGGGAGCCGCTGGCAGGGCTCTTGCGCCCCGGCAACGCCGGCGCAAACACCGTCGTCGACCAGATCGAGGTCACAGAAGAGGCGCTCGAGCAGCTGCCCGCCGACGTCGCAGCCGAGGCCGAGATCGTCTTGCGCTGCGACTCCGCCGGCGCCACACACGACCTCCTCGACTGGGCGCGCGAGGGCGGAATCCGCTTCTCGGTCGGCTTCGACCTGACCGAGCCGGTGCGCGAGGCGATCGCCCGGATTCCCGATAGGCGCTGGGTTTCCGCGCTCAACCAGGATGGCACTGAGCGTGACAACGGCGAGGTCTGCGAGGTCACCGACCTGATCGACCTCTCTGGCTGGCCGGAGGGCTCGCGGCTGATCGTCCGCCGCGAGCGCCCCCATCCCGGTGCCCAGCTCTCCTTCACCGACGCAGACGGCCACCGCTTCCAGGCGATCCTCACCGACCGCGAAGGCAAGGCCGCTGATCTTGAGCGCGAGCATCGCGCCCGCGCCCGCTGCGAGGACCGCATCCGCTGCGCGAAAGCGATCGGCCTTGAGCTACTCCCCTTCGGCGACTTCCAGATGAACGCGGTCTGGATGGAGCTGGTGCTGATCGCCCAGCTGCTCCTCGCCCTGACCGACACCCTGCTCCTGCGCGGCGAGCTTTCCGGCCTCGAGCCCAAGCGTCTGCGCTACCGCGCCCTGCACACCGCCGGCCGCCTCGCCTTCCACGCCCGCCGCGCCACCCTGCGGCTGGAGCGCCGCTGGCCTTGGGCAGAGGAGCTCGCCGCCGCCTTCGCGCGGCTTCGCGAGCTACCGGCGCCTGCCGGCTGACCGGAGAAGCGGTTCTGCGGAACCGCTTCGTCCTCTTCCTCATCGCCTTTCCGTCGCCGCCTGATCTTGGCCTGCCCGAAAAGGGCGTCACCCGATCCTCTGCGGCTTCCGTCGCGACTCCCGCGGCAGCACCCGGCCGCGCTCAGACATACACACCCGCTCCTGCGTGCTGGCGTTACTCGCGGGCGCTTGGTGAATGATTCGGGTT
>Ga0299914_10000075_pt1 | contig 55506 bp, 55 predicted proteins | sample RVTome_10_FD_201361 | JGI IMG/M metagenome (GOLD analysis project Ga0299914, IMG submission 201361) | Soil microbial communities from uranium-contaminated site in the Upper Colorado River Basin, Wyoming, United States - RVT153D57 (version 2) ... | reverse complement strand
CCTCGGCGATCTTGCGCTTGGTCGCGACGTAGACGCGGACCAGGTCGTTGACGCCGGGCGGCAGGTCGTCGCCGTCGTCGCGGCTGAAGGTGAGCACGTCGATGACGACGCCGCCCTCGCCGTGCGGAACCTTGAGCGAGGTGTCGCGGACCTCGCGCGCCTTCTCCTTGAAGATCGCGCGGATCAGCTTCTCCTCGGCGGTCAGCTCGGTCTCGCCCTTCGGCGTCACCTTGCCGACCAGCAGGTCGCCCGAGATCACCTCGGCGCCGACCCGGACGATGCCCCGCTCGTCGAGGTTGCGCAGGCTCTCCTCGGAGCGGTTGGGGATGTCGCGGGTGATCTCCTCGTCGCCGAGCTTGGTCGTGCGGGCGTCGATCTCGTACTCCTCGATGTGGATCGAGGTCATCTCGTCGTCCTTGACGAGGCGCTCGGAGAGGATGATCGCGTCCTCGAAGTTGTAGCCCTCCCAGGACATGAAGGCGACCAGGCAGTTCTTGCCGAGGGCAATCTCGCCGCCCGCGGTCGAGGAGCCGTCGGCGAGCACGTCCCCCTTCTTCACCTTCTGCCCGCTGGCGACGATCGGCCGCTGGTGGATGATCGTCCCCTGGTTGGAGCGCATGAACTTGTGCAGCGGGTAGGTCTCTTTCTTCGAGCCGTGGCTGACGACGATCTGCTCGGAGTCGACGTGAACGACCTCGCCGTCATCGGCGCCGAGGACCACGTCGCCGGTGTCGACCGCGGCGCGCCGCTCCATGCCGGTGCCGATCAGCGGCGGCTCGGGCTTCAGCAGCGGCACCGCCTGGCGCTGCATGTTGGAGCCCATCAGCGCCCGGTTGGCGTCGTCGTGCTCGAGGAAGGGGATCAGCGCCGTCGCCACCGACCAGATCTGGGTCGGCGAGACGTCCATCAGGTCGACCTCCTTGGGGGTCGCGATCGCGTACTCCTGGTCGGAGGCGCGCACCAGCACCTGCGGCCCTTTCAGCTTCTTCGTCTTCGGGTCGACCTCGGCGTTCGCCTGGGCGATCACCATGTCCTCCTCCTGGGTGGCGTCGAGGTGGACGACCTCGTCGCTGACGACGCCGTCCTTGACGAGCAGGTAGGGGGTGGTGACGAAGCCGTGCTCGGAGATCTGCGCGTAGGAGGAGAGCGACCCGATCAGGCCGATGTTCGGCCCCTCCGGGGTCTCGATCGGGCACATGCGGCCGTAGTGGGTCGGGTGTACGTCGCGCACCTCGATCGGCGCCCGCTCGCGGGTCAGGCCGCCGGCGCCGAGCGCCGAGAGGCGGCGGCGGTGGGTGAGGCCGGCCAGCGAGTTGGTCTGGTCCATGAACTGGGAGAGCTGCGAAGAGCCGAAGAACTCCTTCAGCGCCGCGACCACGGGGCGGATGTTGATGATCGTCTGCGGCGTGATCGCGTCGGCGTCTTCGGTGGTGAGCCGCTCGCGGACGACGCGCTCCATCCGGTAGAGGCCGATCCGGAAGGCCTCCTGGATCAGCTCGCCGACCGTGCGCAGGCGACGGTTGCCGAAGTGCTCGTACTCGTCGAGGTGCTCGGCGACCGGCTCGCGCGGGTAGGTGATCGCCTCCGCGGCGTAGTCCTTGATCGGGTGCTCCTCGTCGATCTCCTCGGGGATGCCGAGCAGCTTCGGCAGGCTGACGAGCTCCTTGATCAGGGCGATGATGTCGTCGTGGGTGAGGACCCGGTTGTCGAGGTCGACGTCGAGGTCGAGCCGGGCGTTGAGCTTGTAGCGGCCGACCCGGGTGAGGTCGTAGCGCTTCGAGTCGAAGAAGAGCTGCTCGAGCAGCGCCCTGGCGGCGTCGACCGAGGGCGGCTCGCCCGGCCGCTGCTTTTTGAACAGCTCGATCAGGGCGCCCTCTTCGGTCAGGGTCGCCTCGGTGTCGCCGGCGATCGTGTGCTTGAGGTAGACCGAGTCGTCGAACATCGAGAGGATCCGCTCGTCCTCGACGTAGCCCATCGCCCGCAGCAGCACCGTCACCGGCAGTTTGCGCTTGCGGTCGATGCGCACGTAGACGCGGCCTTTTTTGTCGATTTCCAGCTCCAGCCAGGAGCCGCGGGCCGGCATCAGGTTGGCGATGAAGACCTGTTTCTCGGGATCCTTGGGCGCCATCACGTAGGCGCCCGGGGAGCGCACCAGCTGGGTGACGACGACCCGCTCGGTGCCGTTGATGATGAAGGTGCCGCGGTCGGTCATCCAGGGGAAGTCGCCCATGAAGACGGCCTGCTCGCGGATCTCGCCGGTCTCCTTGTTCTGGAAGGCGACGGTGGCGCTCAGCGGCCGCGAGTAGGTCATGTCCTTCTCGCGGCACTCCTCGATCGTGTGCGGCGGCTTATCGAAGGCGAAGTCGCTGAAGACGATCGCCAGGTTCCCCGTGTAGTCCTCGATCGGGGATATGTCGTCGATGGTCTCCCGCAGCCCGCCCGCCTTCGGATCCGTCAGCTCTTCGAAGGAGCGGCGCTGGATGTCGATCAGGTGGGGGACCTCAAGCGGGGTTTGTAGTCGGGAGAAACTCCTGCGGGTTACGGGGGCAGCGTTGGAACGTGCCAAAGTCGGCGACTCCTCAGACGGTCAGAGGGACGTGGATACAGCGCAGATATGGGCAGGGAAAGACAACAGGCGCGCGACCGCGAAAAATAACATACGCGTCGGCTCGACCGTGCCCACGGCCGAGATTTTGCTGCACAGCGGGTTATTTCAGCTCGACAGTCGCGCCGGCCTCCTCGAGTTCCCCTTTGATCTTCTCGGCCTCGTCGCGCTCGATGCCCTCTTTGATCGCTTTCGGCGCCTCGTCGACGATCGCCTTCGCCTCTTTCAGGCCGAGCCCGGTCGCGGCGCGGACCACCTTGATCACCGGCACTTTCTGGCCGCCGACCTCGGTGAGCACCACGTCGACCGTGGAGGCCTCCTCGCCGCCGCCGTCGCCGTCGCCGGCCGGGGCGCCGGCGGCTGCGGGAGCGGCCGCGGCGACCGCCGTGGCGGAGACGCCGAACTCCTCCTCGAGCGCCTTGATCCGCTCGGAGAGCTCGAGCACCGAGATGCTCTTCAGCTCCTCGATCCAGTCCTCGGTCGAGATTTTGGATTTGGTCGCCATCTATTCCTCTTTCTCCTTCTGGGTTTGAAGCTGGGCAAGCTGCATCGCGAGTCCCTGGACCATCGAGCCGAGGCCGCGCACGAGCCCGGTCAGCGGGCTGGCGACGACGCCGGCCAGCTGGCCGTCGAGCACTTCGCGGGCGGGCAGGCGGGCGATCGACGTGAACTTCTCTTCGTCGAGGACGAGCTCGCCCATGAAGCCGCCCTTGAAGGCGAGCACCTCGTGCTCCTTGCTGAAGCTCGAGATCGCCTTCGCCGCCTGGGCGGTGTCGCCGCGGACGAAGGTGAGCGCGGTCGGGCCCTGCAGGAACTCGTCGAGGCGCCCCTCGCCGGCCTGCTCGGCGGCGCGTTTGGTGAGCCGGTTCTTGACGACGCGAAAGCCCGCGTCGGCTTCGCGCAGCTTGCCGCGCAGCTCGGCGGCCTGGGTGACGCTGATGCCGCGGTAGTCGACCGCGAAGATCGCTTCGGCGCCCTCGATCTGGGCAGCGATCTCCTCGATGGCTTGTGCCTTTTCGTCTCGGTTCATTCGTTCGCCTGCACCGGGCTTCCGCTTGCGCCGCCGGTGGTCTTGGGTTCGCGCGGCGGCAGTTTAGGCGATCGCCGGCTCTTTCGCCCGCGCGCCGGCGTCGAGGCGGATGCCGGGGCCCATCGTCGTCGTCAGCGTCGCCGAGAGGATGTATTTGCCCTTCGCCGAGGAGGGCTTGGCGCGGACCACCTCGTCGATCACCGCGAGGCAGTTCTCGAGCAGCTGCTCGGCCGCGAAGCTCGCCTTGCCGATCGCCAGGTGGATGATCGCCTGGCGGTCGGTGCGGTACTCGATCTTGCCCGACTTCGACTCCCCCACCGCCTTCTCGACGTCGTCGGTGACGGTGCCGACCTTGGGGTTGGGCATCTTGCCCTGCGGGCCGAGCACGCGGCCCAGCTGGCCGACCGATTTCATCATGTCGGGGGTCGAGATCGCGACGTCGAACTCGGTCCAGCCCTCCTCCACTTTCTCCACCAGGTCCTGGCCGCCGACGAAGTCGGCGCCGGCCGTCTCGGCGTCGCGGGCCTGGCGGCCCTGGGCGAAGACGGCGACCGTCACCTCCTTGCCGAGGCCGTGCGGCAGGGCGAGCGTGCCGCGCAGCTGTTCCTCGGCGTGGCGGACGTTGACGCCAAGCCGCAGGTGCAGCTCGACCGTCTCGTCGAAGCCCGCGCTCGCGGTCTCCTTGATCAGCGCGACCGCCTCGGCCGGCGGGTAGGCGTGCTCGCGCTGCACCTTGCCGAACTGTTTGCGGTAGCGCTTGCCGTGGGCCATCGCTCTCCTCTATTTCACGTCGACGCCCATCGAGCGGGCGGTGCCGGCGATGATCTTCGAGGCGGCGTCGAGGTCGTTGGCGTTGAGGTCGGGCATCTTGCGTTCGGCGATCTGGCGCACCTGGTCGGCGGAGATCGTGCCGACTTTGTTGACGTGCGGCTCGCCCGAGCCCTTGGGGATGCCGATCGCTTCGCGGATCAGCACCGCGGCGGGCGGCGTCTTGGTGACGAAGTCGAAGGAGCGGTCCTCGTAGACGGTGATCTCGACCGGGATGATCGTGCCGCCGTCGCCCTGGGTCTGGGCGTTGAAGGCTTTGCAGAACTCCATGATGTTGACCCCGTGCTGGCCCAGCGCCGGGCCGACCGGCGGCGCCGGGTTGGCGTTGCCGGCCTGGATCTGCAGCTTGATCTGGGTTAAGACTTTCTTGGCCATCGGAATCGGGGAGCCTAGCGGTCGGGGCTAAATCTTCTTGACCTGGTCGTAGCCGACCTCGACCGGCGTCTCGCGGCCGAAGATCGAGACCAGCACCTTGAGTTTGGCGGCGTCCTCGTTGATCTCGGCGATCTCGCCGGAGAAGTCGGAGAGCGGCCCGGAGATCACCTTGACCGATTCGCCGACCGAGAACTGCGCCTGGGTGCGCGGCCGCTCGGCGGTCTCGCGGTGCAGGAGGCGGTCGACCTCCGGTTTGGAGAGCGGCACCGGCTTGTTGCGCGAGCCGACGAAGCCGGTCACGCCGGGGGTGTTCTTGACCAGGCCCCAGGCGTCGTCGGTCATCTCCATGTTGACCAGGACGTAGCCGGGCATCGTCCGTTTCTCCTTCGGCTCTTTCTGGCCTTCTTTGTTGACCTCCATCACCTGCTCGGTCGGCACCACGACCTGGCGCACGTTGCGGTTCTGGCTCATCGTCTGCACCCGGTGCTCGAGGTTGTGCTTGACCTTGTTCTCGTGCCCGGAGTAGGTGTTGATCACGTACCAGCGATACATCTGTGGCTCGCCTTTGCTTTCGGAGATCCGCTAGTCGCTAGAGGATCTGCTGGATGAGGAAGTTGAAGGCGGCGTCGAGCGCGCCGAGGTAGGCGGCGGCGACGCCGACGAAGATGATCGTCACCGCCGAAGCCTGGACGAGGGTGTCGCGGTCCGGCCACTGGACTTTGCGCAGCTCCTGCCAGCAGGAGACGAGGAAGCCGACCACGCCGCCGCGCTGGCGTTCCTCCTTGGCCTTTTTCTGCCGCCGGGCGAGCTGCTCGGCCTCCTGGCGCTTTTGCTCGCCGCGCCGGCGCTTCTCGGCCTCCTTGGCCTGTTTGGCCTCGGCGCGACGCTGGGTGCGGCTCGGCTGGGGGGCGTCGGGGGTCTCGAGGTCGGTTTCGGCCGCGCCGGCCCCCATCCCCGCCTCCATCGCCTCGACCTCGGCGACGTCGCCGGAGACACCGACCTGGGTGTCGTGCTGGGCGCGCGACTCGGCCTTGCGCCGGCCGTCGCCGCCGGAGCCGGAGCGCTTCTGCTCTTCGGCTTCGCGGGCGCGGCGCTCGGCCTTGCGCTGTGCGCGGGTCTTCGCCATCGGTCGCTACCGCGTCTCCTTGTGGGCGGTGTGGCGGCCGCACCAGCGGCAGTACTTGCGCAGCTCGATCCGGTCCGGCGTGTTTCGCCGCGACTTGTTGCTCTGGTAGTTGCGCCGCTTGCACTCTTCGCAAGCCAGCGTCACCGCGATGCGGACATCTCCGCGTGCCATGTCTCCTCGTTGCCGAACGGACGCCGTTACAAGAGAAAACCCCGGGCCGAGGCGCGAGGCTGCTGCGAAGGATAGCGCTATGCAGGCCGCGGCGGTCGCAGGGTTTTCCACGCCATAGGGTGGACAATGCTGCGATCGAGCGCGGGAGTCAAAGGCCCAGCGTTTTGGCGATGATCGTGCGCTGGATCTCCGAGGTGCCGCCGTAGATCGTCGAGACCATCGTGGCGCGGACGAGGCGCTCCATGTCGTACTCGGAGGAGTAGCCGTAGCCGCCCATCATCTGCATCCCCTCGACCGAGACCCGTTTGGCGACCTCGGTGACGTGCAGCTTCACCATCGACGCCTCGCGGGGCAGCATCCGGCCCGGGTCCTCGTCGGTCAGCGTCGCCACCCAGCGGGTCATCAGGCGGGCCGCCTCGACTTCGGTCGCCATGTCGGCGATGCGGTGCTGCAGCGCCTGGAAGGAGCCGATCGGGCGGCCGAACTGCTTGCGCTCCTTGACGTAGGCGAGGGTGTCGTCGAGCACCCGCTGGGCGATGCCGAGCATCGTCGCGGCGAGGATCAGCCGCTCGACGTTGAGCCCGGCCATCAGCTGCGTCCAGGCCTGGTCCTGCTCGCCGAGCAGGGCGTCGGCGGGCGCCTCGACGTCGCTCAGGTAGAGGGTGTTGGTCTCTTCGCCACCCATCGTCTTGATCGGGACGATCTCCATCCCCGGCGCCTCGCGGGGCAACCAGATCATCGAGAGGCCCTCGTGCTTGGACTCGCCCTTGGTGGTGCGGCAGACGACGAGGACGTGGTCGGCGATATGGGCGTTGGAGATGAAGACCTTCTGCCCGTTGAGGACGTAGCCGCCGTTGACCCGCTCGGCCGAGGTGGTGAGCGAGCCGACGTCGGAGCCGGCCTCGGGCTCGGTCATCGCGATCGCCTCGACCGCGCCGGCGGCGATGCCGCCGAGGATCTCGCGCTTCTGCTCGTCGCTGCCGAAGCGCTGCGTGGCGCCGGCGACGATCAGCGTCGTCGCGTAGCCGCCGATCGGGGCGAGGCCGCGCGAGGTCTCCTCCATGAAGAGGCAGGCGTCGAGCATCGAGCCGCCCGAGCCGCCGTGCTCCTCGTCGATCGTGATCCCCAGCCAGCCGAGCTCCGCCATCTTCTTATAGAGGGCTTCGTTGTGGTGGACCTTATGCCCGTCGGTCAGCTCCTCCCGCTGCTCCGCCGTGCCGCACTCCCGCGCGCAGAAGTCGCGGATCGCGGCGACGAAATCCTGCTGCTCGTCGGTCAGGGCGAAGTCCATCGCCGGCGCAGGCTACTCGAAGATCTCTTCGACGAAGAAGCGCGCCGCCGGGTCGAGGCGATCGCCGAACGTCTCCTCCGCTACCGCCAGAACCTCCTCAGCTCGCTCGACGCCGAGCTCGCGGGCCAGAAGACGCACGTCCTCCTCGTCCTCACCCACCCGGTGGGCCAGCACCTTGAGGGCCAGCAGCGTCCGCGGCGAAGCCGCCTGGCACCGCAGCCCAGGGAGATCGAGGACCGGGGTCGCCGTGGGGTCTTCCCCGGCCAGGAAGCCCTTGACCGCGTCGTTGAGCCAGCCGGGCGGCAATTTGCGCTCTTCGGCGACGACCGCCGCGGCCTCGTAGACGGCGCTCTTCGGCTCGAACACGGCGTCGATGTCTCGCGTTGCCCGGCGCTCGTCATAGGCGAGGGCGATTGCCGCGCCGCCGACCACGTACATGTCGGCGCTGGTGCCCCGTCGCTCCAACTCCGCCGCAAGGGCGGTGAGCGCCGCGACGATCTCGTCCCGGTCCATCGCTCAGACGCGGTGCAGGGAGCGCTCCGGCACGAACACCCCGCGCCGCCGGAAGGCAGCCGGGGCCTGGGATATGGAGACGGCGCGAAAGCCCGACACCTCACTGACGAACCAGAAGCGGTCGAGGAAGCGCTCGGGCTCGACCGCCCAGGCGGGACGCGCGAGGTCGTGCGCAACCGCAAGATGCTCCGCGAGCGCCCCGAGGTAGGCGTCGTAGCGCACGTCTCCGGTCGGCTCAGGGCGCTCGACGATCGCCCCTTCGCGCGAGCGATCGTCGCCGCGCAGCGAGAACTCGTCGAGGAACTCCCGCACGGTGTGGCGGAAATCCTCGCCTGCGCGGACCCGGGCCGAGACGCCGGCAAGCGTCTCCGCCAGGCGCTCGGCAGCCGGCGGATTTGCGGCGAACCACTCGGAATTCGTCGTCAGCGCTGTAGCCATCCAGGCGATGGTAGGGCCTGGGGCGGCGACTCGGCTGGGCGTTACCAACTGGTCATTGGGATGAGCCGTCTACCTGCCGGCTCGCATCCCGACGGTCACGGGCGTCGGTAAGCGTTTCAATGCACCCGTCGCATAGAAGCTGCTCGTCGCCCTTCTTCTTCTGCGCGATCACGTCCCGCAACGACAAGCCGGCGCGAGGCTCGAACTCGCCCAGTCGCCTGAATGCAGCGTGGCGCATGCAGACCAAGCGGCCACACCGCTTGCATATCCCAACCGCGTTCGCGCCGCACGAACATCGATCCATGGGCTCCGGCGCAGCCTACGTGAGAGGTCCATCGGCTCGCCCGGTGGCTTGCGGAAAGCCCGGAACGAGACTCGAACTCGTGACCCCTTCCTTACCATCTCGATCGAGCGGTTGCGGCTGTTTGCGGCTATACCGCGATTCCCCTGCTCACCCCCGATTCGGCATTGATGGCGCCGATTCGACTTCCTGCCCTCGCCGGGTCTCGTGTTGCCCAACAGGTTGCCCACTCTGCAGCTGAGAGGGACGGATTCATCAGGAGCTGACGATCGGCGGTCTCGTTTCGGATCGCGTCGATCCACTATCCCACGAAAGCGCGTAGCCTTCCGGCGTGGCCGAGGAAGGGCAGCGGGAGCCCACCAGAAGTCTTCTGAGCCGCTTGCGAGCCCAGTACCGTCGGCGACCGGTTCTCGCGTGGACCGGCACGGCGGTCGCGGCGGGCGCAATGGTCGCTGCCATCGTCATCGTCCTCGCGAGCAGAGACGAACCGGCCGACATCGCGATCGACTGCTCCGTCTACGACTCAGATGGCAGCGTGCGCCTCACCTTGCATGGCAAGGTAACTCAGGAGGAAGCTGAAGGCGGATGCGACGGAATTGCGGCGGAACTCTCCGGCGAAGGACGCTACTGGCGAATCGGGACGCCGCCCCTACCGGACGATGAACCTCGGCTGATCTGCGCACTCGATGCGCCGACCGGCGAGAGCGGTCGGGCGATCGTCGAGGGCGGCCCTGAATCGTTCGCCAGCTTCGGCACGAGCCTTTGCGGGGCGTTTGCCCACGAAGGCTGGACGCAGGTCGAAGCTGCGAGCGGCCCCTGGCAGCGCGAATACACCATCGCGCGCCAGGCCGAAGAAGAAGTCGAAATCGAAGAACAGGAAATTCGCGACGAAGAAGCGGCAAGAAGGGAAAAACGCGAACAGGCGATCTACCGTTGCGAAGAGAAGGCACGCGCGGCGGAAGAAGCCGAGCTTGAAGCGATGGAACACGAAACCGAAGAGCGCGTAAGTGCCGCGCCTGAATCCCAGGAATACGAAATCGAAGAAGAAGGCTGGGCCAGAGAAGAAGAGGCCTGGGAACGCGGTGAAAGGGCGATCGAAGCCTGCAACCTGGGAGATGGATGAGAGATGAAGTTCGAGAAGGCCACGCCGGTCAGCTTGAAGGCGCATAGCGAGTTCAACGAGAAGTGGCTCCAGGAACGGCTGGCCGACGATCCTGGCCTGCTCGGCCTCGGCGACCTTGAGCTCAAGGACGTGGAGAGGCGCCAGCCGCGCGCCGGCCGCCTTGACCTGCTGCTCACTGACCCCGAGACCCATACGCGGTACGAGGTGGAGATTCAGCTGGGGGCCACCGACGAGGCGCACATCATCCGCACGATCGAGTACTGGGACGTCGAAAAGGGTCGATTCCCGCAGTACGAGCACGTTGCCGTGCTCGTCGCCGAGGACATCACGAGTCGCTTCCTGAACGTGATCGCACTCTTCAATAAGGCAATCCCGCTGATCGCGATCCAGATGAACGCGCTCGACGTGGGCAAGACCCTCACTCTCCAGGCGACCACCGTCCTCGACACGATGAACCTCGGAACCGACGAAGACGACGAGCCGGGACAAGCAACCGACCGCGACTACTGGATACGCCGCGGCTCGAAGAAATCGGTCGAGCTCGCCGACTCGCTGCGTGTGCTCGTCAACAAGGTCACCCGTGACAAGTTGGCACTGAAGTACAACAAGCACTACATCGGCCTATCCCGCGACGGCGTGGCGGACAACTTTGTGCAGTTCCGTGCGCGCAAGGACTACCTGATCGCCGAATTTCGGATCGAGCGGAGCGAAGAGGTCGCCAAGTCGATCGAAGAATCGGGCGTGGACAGTCTTCCTTACGAGAAACGCTGGGGCCGCTACCGACTACGGCTGACGCGGGCCGACATCCGCAAGCACTCGGACCTGCTCGGTCATCTGATCGCACGGGCGAGTGGCACGCCCGCCGCGGTTGAGGAGTGAGCCTCAAATCCGCTCGATGCCAACCAGGAGATGGCGGAAGCGGGCGGCCTCGACAAGCGAGTAGTCGCTCCATGAGAGTGGATACGCACCCGCGAGGGTGATCGTTCTCCCAGGCGGACGGCCACCCTCTGCTCCCCAGGTGCCCCAGGTCATCTCTCCGCTCAGGACATGCCCATCGTGGGTGCGAAAGTCGTCGTAGAGCACTCGGCGTCGACTCGCCGGCGGCTCCCAGACGTTGGCGACGTTGGTCAGCAAGATCAGCGCGCCGCGTCGATGCTGCCCTCGGCGACAAGGCGCTCCAAGCGCCTCGCGCGCCTCCTCGTAGGTTCGGTGGAAGCTCTTGTGCTGCTTCCCCGGTGGCGCCAGACGACCACGTAGCGACCACCCCGCTTGTAGATGCCGGGCGTGCGCGTCCTTTCATCTTTGCCGCCATCAGCCTCCTTCCCCGGCGATCCCGAAACCGCCACGCCGAACGCTGCCCGGTTGCCAGTCGATCCGTCGAGCAGTTCTCCCGGCGGGACCGAGAGGGCGCCGGAGAGCTTCATCAGGGTGTCGATCCGAGGCAGCCGAGCGCCACGCTCCAGCAACCCGATCTCGGTCCGGTGCAGGTTGGCGCCGAACCCGAGGTCTTCCTGGGAGAGCTTTGCTTTCCGGCGGCAGTAGCGGAGGTTGTCGCCGAACTGCGCCGCGACGGGATTCATCGCCTCCTCCCCTCTCCGAGCTGGCCGCGGAGTCCGAGCAACGCCTCGTGCTCGGCGACGACTCGGGCGTACTCGTTCTCGCGATCGTTCATCTCGGTCAGATCGCGGAGCAGGTCGCGCGTGTAGTGGTCCGCGACGACCTCCTCGCCGTCGAGACCAGCAAGCAACGTCTCGTAGATGCCTTTTTCGCGATGCAGGCGAGTCGGCTCGCGAAGGTCGGCCGGGTAGTTGTCCAGCTCGTCGCGAATGCCCTCCAACGCCATGACAGGCCGGTTCATGGGCGCCGCGCTCCCCCGTCATTGGACGTACTGGCGCAGCTCGCGGCGGTCAAAAAGCAACCGCGAGCCATCGTGATGATGAGGAATGCGGCGAGCGCTGACCAGCGCGTAGATGCGACTTCGCGGACAGGCGAGAAACTCGGCGGCGGCCGCCACGTCGAGGAAGTTGTCGTCCTCGCCAACGCCCTGCCGCTCGGCGATCAGCTCGGCGGCGCGCTCCGCGATCCGCTCGACCAGCTCCTCGGTGACTTCGAGGGCCAGCGCCGTCATGGACTGCTGTCGACCTGCGTTGTGGTCATCACTTTCCCTGTCCAGGCCGTGACCGTTTTGCATCGGCCTCGGATGAGCTCGCTTACAAAGTCCACCACCTCTCCCACATTGACATTCTCGCCCTTGTGACCTACCCTGGCCACATGGCACAGCTAATGCAGGTCCGCCAGGCCGCCCGAGCGCTGGGGGTCCACGAGAACACCGTCCGCCGCTGGGAGGAGCGCGGCCTCTTGCAAGCCGTCCGCCTCCCAAGCGGAGTCCGGCGCTTCCGGGCCGAGGACGTGGAGGCGATGCGCATAGAGATGTTCAGCGGCTTCGCGCCGCTGCGCGAGGACGACGACGTTGTCCCCGTGACTCGCGCCCGCTCGATCGACTGAGGGTCGTCGTCCCGCGGTCGTAGGGTTCGAGGCCCGTGAAGGGCAGCGAGCGATGGGACCCGGAGAGCACCGACCACACGACGAGCAGTACTGGACCGCCCCTTGGTCGACGGCGCTATTCGCCGGCGACCTCTTCGAGGCGATCCCGTTCGACGATCAGCCGACGACGCTCTACCGGGCCGACGACGGCAAGCACTTCGTCGGCGAGGTCGGCTTCGCCTACGGCCTGCTGACCACGCCGACCTGCGACATGGCCGAGCAGCGCGGGGAGGACGTGATCGCGCATCCCTTTCGCGTGCTCGTCCCGGTGCTTCCGCTGGCCGCGGTCGCCGAGCGGGCCCGCGCCGTCGCCGACAGCGTGAAGCTGCTTCGCAGTCGCGACACGCTCCACCCCTACATGTACCTGCCGCCGCTGTCGGGCGTCCTGGAGGAGGAATCGGTGGCCTGCCTCTTTCGTCCCAGCCTCGTCTCCGACGAGCTGCTCGCCGAGCCGCCCCGTCGGGTCGCCCAGCTCCAACCCGAGGCGCGCCGTCACCTCAAGGTCAAGCTCGCGGCCTACTGGGGCAGGGTCGCCGTCGACCCCAAGGAGCTGCCGCTGCAGGAGAGAGGCGAAGAGGAGCTGCGCGCCGACGACTGGCCGCCGAGCCGCTACGACGATCCGGGCGCCCTGACCGTCAAGCGCGGTTGAGGGACGCCGAAGACACCCCGCCCTACGCCCGATTGAAGCGCCGCGGCGGCGGCCGTCAACCCCCTGCGGGGGTCGGGCGCGAGCGCCCTTGACCGCCGCCTCCGCGGCGCTGTTCTGCGGGTAGGTCGGGGGGACGGAGGCGCGGCAGCAGACTCATCGAAAGCCAGCCAGACCAAGAGCGGCGAGGACTACTACACGAAATCCGGCGAGGCGCCGGGCGAATGGGTCGGCGACGTCGAAGGTGGCGGCCTGGAACGAGGGAGTAGAGCTGATCCACGGCTATCGCCACCGGCATGGCATCACCGGTCTCAACGTCGATGACGCGGGCCTTGGACCAGTAGCTCCGGTCGTTGACATCGGGCCGATACTGGTCCCAAACGGGCTTGAAGCGGCGGAGAAGCTTCATCCCGTCGCCTCCCGCTTCTGGCGCCGGGCTCGCGCCTCCGCGATCCACTCCTCCGCCGACACGCTCCCCCCGGTCTCTTGCCTGCTCGATCAGGTGGGCGTAGGTGGAGAGGAACATCGACGTTGAGACCGGCGAAGTCGTGTTCACGGGAGGGCAAGTCGCATGACCCCGTTCGCCCCACGTTCGCTGCTCGCGTTGACCCCTTACTTGCGGGAGGCCCGAAACGGCTCTGCAATGCCAAGCCCGGAGCCGGGCTCGAACCGGCGACCCCTTCCTTACCATGGAAGTGCTCTACCAACTGAGCTATCCGGGCGGGAAAAGACAACCTTAGCGGTCATCGCCCGCAGCGATCCGCGCGGCCTCCTCGCGGCCCACGTACGGGGTGAGTAGGACCTCGGTGAGCTGCGGCGCGAGCTCCCGCACCGAGGCGTCGCCCGCCGCTCTCAGGCGCATCAGGACGACGCCGGCCACCCCGCTGATGAGCCCGGCCTCCGTGACCTCGGGCGGTTCGGCCTCCGCACACGCCCTGCCCTCGCGCAGCGCCGACCCAAGCCGCCGCAGGAGCGCGTCCTGGCATCGACCCGCGAACGGCCCCGCGGTAAAGGGATCGCCGGCCGCCAGCCGGGCCATTGCGGGGTCCCCGGCGGCAAACTCGAGACAGGCTTCCACGCCCGCTCGGACTCCCACCGGCCAGCGCTCCTCGCCCGCACACGCCTCGCCCACCGCGCGGTCGAGGCGGTCGAGCGCGTCGCGGTGCGCAGCGAGGAACGCCTCCGCCTTGCCCTCGAACAGCTCATAGAAGGTGCGCCGGGAGATCCCGGCCGCGGCGATCAGCCGCTCCACGGTGAGGCGCTCGTAGCCGACCTCGGCGAGGGCAGGCGCCAGGCCGGCGTAGACACGGCCACGCTGGTCGGCGGCGACCTGCTCGGAGGAGAGCCCGCGCCGGCGCACCTCCGGCCAGGCGGGGGGCGGCCCCGAGCGTGTCCCGCTCACCCCCGCGCGCGGCAGCTGCGCACCAGGGTCGAGGTGACGGGCGGCGTGGCGGCGAAGTCGAACCGCGCCCTGGCGAAGGGGTAGATCGCGCCGGGGAAGCCGGCCGGCGCCGCGCAGCCGGCGCTGAGGAAGCTGCGCCGCTTGCCCCGCCAGGTGTAGGTGCGCCGCAGCTTCATCTCGAAGTGGGTCACATAAGCCCAGCTGCGGGCGGGCTTGGGCAGGGTGGTGCGAATCACGGTGCCGAACTCTCCCTTGCGTTTGAGGATCCTGAAGACCAGCACGAACGCCGAGGGCGGCCTGCGGCCGTAGACCTGGGCCAGGATCCGCCGCTTGCCCGCGGAGCGCTTCGCGTTGAAGAAGAGCAACGGCCCCCTGAAGGTGAAGGGCGGCTGGTTCCTCAGGTGGACCCGGACCCGGACGCTGCCGCGCCCGACGATCGCCGCGCCGCAGATCCGCCGCGCCGCCCTGATCGTCGAGGGCTGGATCTTGCGCACCCGGCAGGTCGGCAGGCCGCGGTCGAAGATCCGGCCGTTGCGGTTGATCGCGATCGTTATGCGGCGCAGCTGGGGCGGCGGGTCGGAGCCGTCGAGGGCCCGCAGCGCGGCGTCGACGCCGACCGCGACCGGCGCCGTGCCGGTTCGGGGGAGCGAGTGGGGCGAGATGCCGCCGTCGAAGTTGACGATCACCCCGCCGCTCTGGCTGACCTCGGCGAGCGAGGTCGCCGAGAGCCCGCCGAGCAGGGCCACCGCGGCGATCGCCGCCGAGGGCAGCCGGCGTCGAGCGCGCCGGGGGCAGCGCGGCTTTCGCTCGGTGTCCACGAACCGATCCGTGCCGCTACCGGACCGCGCCCGACCCGCCGAGCGCCGCCCTGGGGGCCCGCCCGCGCGAGGAGCGCTTGGCCTTCTTGCAGGAGGGCCGCACCGGCGGGCGCAGGTTGCGGCGCTTGCCGTTTTGGGCGTCGATCCGCACGTTGGCCCGCGACTTGCGCGCGCAGAGGTCGCGGCTGTTGACGATCAGGCCCTTCTTGCCGCCCTGCATGCGGACCACCACGGCGGAGATCGGCGCGTCGGGGAGGTCATCGAAGGTGGCCCTGATGCCGCCCCTGACCGAGTCGATGCGGCTCGAGACCTCGATGTCGACTATGCCCTTCAGGTCGAAGACCAGGTCGGGCAGCTTGTTGTTGGAGGAGCGCAGGTAGGCCGCTCCCTGCAGGGGCTCGTCGAGGAGCGGCGTCCAGGCCCGCACGAAGCCGTAGCGGGCGCCTTTGGGGCAGGCCTCGGCGGCGAACTGCACCCTGGTGCAGATCGTGCGGATGTGGCCCTGGTCGAGGAAGGCCGATCTGGGCAGCCTGACGACGACGCCCTCCACGTTGGCGTCGCCGGGGCGGGGCCTGTAGACGGCTCTGAGGCCCGGGTGGGCGCCTCGCCTGGTGCCGCCGGTGAGGCGCAGGCCGAGCCTCGGGTTGTGGCCGAGGTTCAGGCAGTTGGCGGCCTGGTAGCGGGTCGCCAGGGCCACCGGGACGTCATCGGCTGGGTCGAGCACGTCGAGGAAGGAACCGAACAGGGTCGCTTTGGCACTCGATTCATCGCAGGAAGTCGGGTTGAGGGTGAAATTGGGCCTGTCGACGTAGACCCTGAGGTCGCGGACCTTGAGCACGATCCCCTTGAGGATGTGGGGGATCGGGTCCGATGCCGCGCCGTCGACCTCGACTTCCGCGGTCCTCGGGTTGAGCGTCAGGCCCAGCCTGACTACGACCGTGCCGGCGTCGAAGGGCCCGGCCACCGCCGGGGTGATCGAGACCACCGACAAGGGCGCGCCTTTGTAGGGGCCGCCGAGGTAGATCTGCCCCGGGACGTAGGTGAGCGCCCCGCCCACCCCGGCGCCCGCCTTGGTGGTGCCGATCAGCGAGCCGGCCGGGCAGCTGGGGGCCGCCTGCTCCTCGCGGCCGGTCTTCGTCTTGGCGAGCTCGACCAGGGCGTCGGGGCATTTGCTCACCCCTGCCAAAGAGCCCAGCACGCCGGGAGGCAGGACGGAGGAGAACTTGGTCATGTCCTGTTCGCCGTCGTTGCGGATAAGCCGCATGTTGAAGGGGCTGAAGCTGCCCGCGTTGTTGTTGAGCGAGCCCGCTTCGAAGTGGGGAGCGAAGGGCGGGATCCCGCCCGGCGGGCAGGGGCCGCTGCCGACGCCCTCGGTCACCTCGAAGTCGGTGAGGATCGTGTGCGGGTTGTCGGTGTCCGACCAGGGGAAGAACTCCGCTTTGGCGGTGTAGGTGCCACAGGCGGGTGGGCTGACGAGCGGCGCCCGCTGCCCCTCCCTGAAGTGGAAGTTGAAGTGGCTGAAGGGGAACTGGGGGATGTCGTCGGCGGTCGCCACCAGCTGCCCGGTCTCGGGGTCGGGCTCGACCTTGACCGGCTGTTTGACGATCACGCCCAGGTTCTCGTTGCGCAGCACCGCGTAGAGGGCGATCAGGCTGTCGAAGGGGTTCTCCGCCCCGGGGGTGTCGGTGGTCGGGTCGTCCTGCTCGGCGAGGAAGACCGAGCCCTCGATCGCTTCGTCGACCAGCGGCGTGCGCAGGAACAGGGTGCCGAGCTTGGAGGAGTTGGGGCAGCCGTCGCCGGGGTTGGATTTGAGCGTCTCGCGCTCGATGTCCTCGGGCGTGCAGACGCCCAGGCCTTCGCCCACCGAGGGGTTGACCGTCACCCCCTCGGGGAAGGTGACGATCACCTTCTTCGTCTCCGATTGGGCGAGGCCCTCGGGGTTCGCCAGGCCCTCGTCCTCGAAGTTGACGGTTACGTCGAGCCCGGTCCCCGTCTCAGCCGATTTGGTCGTCGGCTTGGCCTCGATTTCCGGCTCATAGCCCAGACGGCCGCAGCCGGTGAAGCCCTGCGGGTTGCCGAATTCGTCGTGGGTGAGGACCGAGCCGCTGATCCATTTGCCCGGGTTGGGAATCGAGTCCATTTCCCACTTCGTCGCGAGCGGTCCCCGGCAGGCCCGCGGCAGGGTGAGGAAGGGCTCGACGTCGATATCGACGGGGCATTCGCCCCGCGAAATCGGCATCGGCGCTCCCTGGGGGGTTATCGGGAAGACGCAGTTGCCGCGCACCGGGTCGTGCGCTGGGTCTGCCGGGTTGCCCCACAGGGTCAGCACAGCGCCGACGAATTCCACCGTCTGGGAAGGGTGGAGCGTTTCGGCCAAGACGTTGTATGGAGGGTCCTGTTCGACCCCGACCAGGACCTGCACCGGCGTAGCGCCGAGGGTCCAGAAGCCGAACGCCGAGGGTCTGCCCGGCGGCGGGGCGAGGTTGTACACGGGGGACCAGTAGGAAATACCCGAAACGAAGGCATTCGCTAGTTTCACCTCGATGTAGCCGAGCGCCGTCGAGGCCGGGCAGGAGTTCGCTTCCGGGAACACCGAGGGAGACTGGGTGAGGAAGTCGACGTTCGAGCAACGCGGCGTCGCGGTCGGGTCGCCGATGAAGCCGTCGGGCTGGGCGACCAGCAAATCCTTGACCGACTCCTCGAGCAGGCGGCCGCCGAATTCGGTTTCGATCGAGCTGATGTCGAAGGAGGTCGTCATCGCGAAGGGGTGCGAGCCGGCCTGGGTGGCGGTGGTGCCGTCCTCGTTTTCGAAGCTGGCGTCGAAGCTTTCCATGCCGAACTCGGCCGAGGCCGGGACGGCGCCGATCGCGCCGACCAGCAGGGCGACGCATACCGCCAGTGCGCTCAGCAGGCCACGCTTCATCTCTCGCTTCCTCTCCTTGCTCATCGGTTTGCCCTCCGGTTGGCGCGCCTACAGCGTTTGGCGCTCTGGCTCAGTCGTTTGGCCCTCTTGGCATGGCGGGCCGCCCTGCGGCGCAGCGCCTTTTTGCGTTTGGCCTGCGAGGAGCTTTTGGCCGCGCGGCGCAGGCGCTTCGCCCTGCGGCTCTGCTTCGTCGCCCGTTTCCCCGCCGCGCCGCAGCTCACCCTCGGCACAGGGTCGCCCGCGCCCCTGAAGGCGGCGCTCGCCGGGGTCGGGTCATTGGGTGCCGGCGGGACGCTCTGGCAGGCGTCGCCGAAGCAGTCGGGCGGCTCGGGGGGCAGGGTCAGACCGCCGCCGACCCTGGCGTCATAGATGTCGCGCAGGCCATAGTCCTGGGGCAGCAGGCTGGAGGCGGTGTAGAAGAAGAGGTCGTCGCCGGAAGGGGTGGCTTCGGCGAAAGCCGAGTCGAAGGGGCTCTCGCCGGTCGAGATCAGCTCGATGCAGCCGCCCACCGCGGGATAGAAGCGCGCGTCATCCGCGTCGCAGCCGCCGGCTCCCTCGGCCTCCCACTGGTAGACGTCGGCCTTGCCGTTGGTGTCGCTGGGGGCGAGCGCGTTGACGCTCTCGAAGATGAGGCGGTCGCCGTCGTCGGAGAGGCGACGCGAGGGCTGCAGCGCGGTCTCGGTCGGAGGTAGTGGGATGGTCCGCGGTATCACGGCCGATTCGTCGTTGGTCTCGGTCCGCCCACGGGCGCCGCTGGGGTTGCAGCTCGCGCAGACCAACTCCTTGCTCACCGCGTCGTAGACGTAGGCGAGGCGGAACGGGTTGCCGTTCGTCAGGCCCTCGTTGTCATAGCCCGTCAGCGAGGCCTCCGAGGCGAAGGCGACGTGCAGGCCGTCGGGGGTGACGCGGGCGATGTGCCCCCGCGGCTCCCGCGCGATTATCGAAGTTCCTTGGTAGAAGGAGGTGCCGCCCGGTACGTCCCCCGCAGCAAGCGTAGCGATGAAGGTATTAGTGCCGCCACCCTGGTCGGCATCGTAGAGATAGAGGTTGGGCTCGCCGATGCGCGCCCCCTCGCCTTCGCTGTTCTGGCCGCTTCCGGGCAGCGCTTCGCTGGAGAGGAAGTAGACGCGCCGGGCGTCATCGCTCATCCCGACCACGCCGTAGACGCCATCGGCGATTGGCTCGGTCGCTTCGCCTTCCAACTCGAAGGCGTAGAGGTGCGAGTTGGGGAAGCCACCCGTGGTGAGGACAGCGCGCGAGCCGTCGGCGGCCGCACCCCAGAACCACGACTCCGTGGTTTCGGCTTCTTCTTCGCCGGCTTGGGATACCGGCACGGTTTCGGCACCGCCGATGCGGACGTAGACCTTGCCTTCCGTCCGCCCTACAGCGTCGGTCCAGAAGATCCGCTCCCCGTCTTCGGAGATCGCACCGTCGATCGATACCCCGACAGGTTCGTTGTGTCCCGAGCCGGCTATGCAGGACCCTCCCCACGGTTCCCCGCCCGGCAGGATGCAAACCGGCCGCGGCGCCGCGCCTTCCACCGACTCGTAGACCTGGCTGGCTCCACCTTCGGGCGAAAGCTGCCCTGTGCTGAAGAAGATCGCGTGCGAGCTGTCCGCTGAAGCACCCAGGAAACGGGCAGTGAGGCTGGGGCCACCGGTCAGCGGTTCGGCGAGCGGCGCCAGCGCCTCGTAGCCCTCGGGGCCGCAGAGCCTGTCGCTGCGTCGGTAGAGGTTCAAGTAGCCGGCCAGCGCGCCTTCGGCCAGCGGCGGGTCGAAGAAGTTGCGCATCCAGGCCTGGCAGAGGTCGTCTGAGAAGCCTTCGTACTGCGGTTGTGATGCAGCCAGCCCAGACGCGACCGGCGCGCCGGCCGGGTTCTGGTTCAGCGAGTGCGTCTGCCAGCCATTGCCGGGGACGCGCTGGGCGATGTACTGGGAGGACCAGGGGGTCGAGGCCGCGTCGCCGAAGGCGCGGTAGGAGGAGTAGGCGAGCTTGTCGCCGGATGGGGCGCTCTGGGTCCTGCTTGCCACAGCAACACCCTGTACACCACCGGAAGAATTCAGCGAGACGATGTCTCCCCCGTTTTTGTCCAGCGGGCTGACCAGCTCATAGGCGCGGCAGTCGGGCAGCGCCGCGGCGGCGCCGAAGCGGAAGGCCTGGTTGGGGCAGTCGGTCTCGGGCTCGAAGGGCAGAAAGGTCCTGATTTCGCGGTCGGGGCCCTCGTTGACCGCGACGCCGTTGGTGGCGACGACGCGGTAGTGGTAGGTGGTGCCGGGTTCGAGGCCTTCGAGGAAGGCGGTCACCTCGTGCACGGAGCTGTCGGAGCCGACGAGGCTCTCGGGCGTTTCGGAGCCGTAGGCTTCGCTCGGCCCGTACTCGAAACGGAAGGTCGTTTCTTCGCCTTCGGGGTCGATCTCGGCCTTGAGGATCGCCTCGGTGATGACCACGTCCTCGGCCCAGGTGTCGGCGATGCGGGGGCCGAGGGTCTGCACGGTCAACGAGTTGTCGGCGATCGGTCCGGTCGGGTACGCCGCCCTGAGCCGGTAGACGTAGGTGGTGCCCGGGTGCAGGCCGGAGAGTTCGGCCGCCACCGCGACAGGGCTGGTGCCTTCGCCGATCCCGCCCGGGCCGGGCACGCAGGGGGCGGTTTCGGGGAAGGTCTGAACCGGGTCGAACGGCCCTTTCTCGGGGCCCCATTCGAAGACGCATTCGGAGATCGTCTCGGTGTCGGGGTTGACCGTGCCGTTCAGGGTCGCCTCGGTCGGGGCCACGCCCGAGGCGGCTTCGGTGAGGACTGTGTCGGGCGTGCTGAAGGTCTGGTTCGATCCATTGACCGTCGTGTTTTCGTTGACTGCGACGAGGCGGTACTCGTAGCCTTTGCCCTGCGGGATCAGGCTGGCGATTTCGGCTTCGACCGCGACGGGGGTGGTGCCCGCGCCAATTTCGCCTGGGGTCTGCGCGCAAGGGACGACGTTGCCGTAGACGGGGTTGCCGGCGACGTTCTCGCCCCATTCGAAGAAGCATTCGTCCAGTTCGACCCCGTCGGGGTTGACCGTGCCGGCCAGGGTCGCACGGGTGCCGGTGTTGGAAGCGGGTGCTTCGGTGACGACCGCCGGCGCGGTGACGATCGGGGCCTCGTAGACCTCGATGTTGTTGGTCGAGGCGCGGCTCAGGTAGATCTCGCCGCTGGTCTCGTTGACGGCGACGCCTTCCACCGTGGAACCGGGCTGGATCGTCGACAGGTGTTCCGCTTCGGTCGCCCCGCTGGCGTCGTACTCGTCGACGGTCGAGGAGCTGCCGGTGTTGCGGGCGGCGAAGACGTGCCCATCGGCGGGATTGACCGTGACGGTCGAGCCGCCGGTGGCGATTTCGTATTTGACTTCGCCGGTGGCGGCATCGACTTTGCGCAGCTGGGCGCCGGTGGAGGCGTTGACGAAGAGGAAGCCGGCCGTGGCGCCGATGCCCGCCGCCATCGTGCAGGGGTCGGTGACGGTGGCGTAGGAGGCGGTGTTGTCGGCGTTGACCGGTGGGCTGGCGGCCGGGTCGTAGACATGAATGCGGTCGTCGCCGCGGTCGCCGACGTAGACCGTGCCTTCGTCGTCGACCGCCACGCCGCAGGGCTCGCCGAAGGCCCCGCCTTCGGTGGATTCGGTCAGCTGGCCCAGGAATTCGCCTTCTTCGTTGAAGATGCTGACGACGTCGCGGGCTGACTGGGTGACGTAGATGTTGCCGTCGGTGGCTTCCCCGGAGCGGTCGATCGCTACCTGCTCGCGCTGGCGGTTGGTCGAGAAGGCGAGGTTCCCCTGCGGGGTTTCGTCACCCGTGCCTTCGCCGTCGATCGTGTTCTCCCCCAGGGCGCCGAAGTCGGCCGCGGTACCGTCGGGGTTGAAGCGGTGCAGCACGTTTTGGGTCGAGTCGATCACGTGCAGGTCTTCTGTGCCCTGGTCGATCGCCAGGCCCCTGTCGATCGAGACTTCGGGCTGTTCGGCCGAACCGAAGACTTCCTTGAAGAGGTGTGTCTGGGTGGCGGAGGCGGGACCCACCACGAGCGCGAGGGCAGCCACGGATGCCGCCAGGAGGACGAGGAGGAAGGCGGGCCTCTTGCCCACCCGGCGCCGGTTCGATCCCGCGGTCGCTGCCTTCGCGTCACTTCGTCTCACGTAGCTCTCCTTGTCCCTGAGCCCCTCTGCCGGCCGCCTTTCTTGGGCGGCCCCTTGTGGCTCGTTGTCCCTTGTTCCCTGCTCTGGGTACCGTTGTGGCTATACCGTCTTCGTTCCCATCGAAAGACGTAGGCGAATGTAAACACGATGGTACGTAGTTGTCAAGGTACGAGCATGGTTATTTCGCGGGATGCGCTTGTTTGCAGGGGTTCTGGACCAGAACTTCCCTGCCGCAGGCGGACCCGCGGGAGAGCTGGCCGGCGCTCAGGCCGGCGCGTCCGGCGCTCAGGCCGGCGCGTCGGCCTCGTCGTCGAGGCCGGGAATCGGCTCGATCGGCAGCTCGCCGTGGACTTCGGTCAGGCCGATCAGGTCGTTGCGGTCGCGCGCTCGGCCGGCCAGGCGCTTGAAGCCGACGATGCTGCTCAGACTGGCGACGAGAATCTCGACGCCACCGTAGTCGGCCGGCATCGCCCGTTCCTCGACGGTCTCGTAGTCAAGCGGCGGAAGACCGCCCCGCATGACGTCGACCACTCCGGCTCGGGTCGTGGCACGAAGGTGTATCTGGCCGATGAGGTGCTCGTCCTGCAAGGGCGCGTCGTCGCGAAAGCGAACCGCGTCGAGCCGGCGAAGCGCCGCCAGCACCCGCCGGTCGTTCTCCGGGTCTTCGGGAACGAGGAAGTCGATGTCTTCCGTCGCCCTGACGAACCGGTTGGCAATGACCGAGAAGCCGCCGATGACCACGAAGCGCGCGTCCTCGGCGACCATGGCGGCCGCAGCGACGTCGAGCTCAGGATCGGCGATGGCCATCGGCTCGCTCCACGGCGCGCAGCAGCTTCGCGCCCTGGGCGGAGAGATGCTGGCCACGCCGCAGCAACTCGCCGATTGGGGTATCCGGCGGAGGAGTAAGCGCCCGCCGCTTCTCCGCATTGAGCTCAGCCCACTCGGCCTCGTGACCCGGGCCGATCAGGGGGGTCTTTTTGGGTTGAGCGGCCATATGTCAAATGGTACGCCGGCCCCGCGCCGCTCAGCCCAGGCTGGGGCGCATCTGGCGGAGGCGCTTGACGCGCTCTTCGATCGGCGGGTGGGTGGAGAAGAGCTTGGAGAAGCCGCCGCCGGAGAAGGGCTTGACGATGTAGAGCGGCTCGGCCGCCTGGTTGACCTGCATCGGGATCGCCTTCGCCCCCTGCTCGAGCCGCAGCAGGGCGCTGGCCAGCGACTCCGGGTTGCCGCAGATCGCGGCGCCGCCGGCGTCGGCCGCGTACTCGCGCTGGCGCGAGATCGAGAGCTGGATGATCGTCGCCGCGATCGGCGCCAGCAGGACCATCGCCAGCGAGGCGACGAGGCTGAGCGGCGAGTCGTTGTCGCCGCCGAACCAGAGCGCCATGTAGGCGAGGTAGGTGATCGCGCCGCCGATCGCCGCCGCGACCGACTGGATCAGGATGTCACGGTGTTTGACGTGCGCGAGCTCGTGGGCGAGCACGCCGCGCAGCTCGTCCTCGGAGAGCAGCTTGGTGATCCCCCGGGTGACGGCGACCGCGGCGTGCTTGGGGTCGCGGCCGGTGGCGAAGGCGTTGGGCTGGTCCTGCGGGATCATGTAGAGGCGCGGCATCGGCAGGCCGGCGCGCGTCGTCAGTTCGCGCATCACCTGGTAGAGGCGCGGCGCCTCGGACTCCTCCAGCGGCTGCGCGCGGCTCATTTTGAGCGCCAGCTTGTCGCTGAAGAAGTAGGAGCCGAGGTTGATCAGCAGGGCGATGCCGAGGAAGAGGCCGGCGGTGCTGGGACCGCCGATCAGAGCGCCGATCACGACCAGCAGGCCGGTGAGGCTTGCCAGCAGGATCGTGGTGCGCAGTTTGGCGCCGAGGTTGGACTGCCGGGTGGTCGTCATCGCATTCGCTCCTGGGTCGGGTTTGCGCAGCTGGAGGAAAGTATGGCGGCGAGCGGCGGATTCGCCTATAGGGGGCAACCCCTATTCTCGCCCTGTGACGACCCTGGCGATCGTCGTCCTCGCCCTCACGGCCGCGGCGCTCGCCGCCCGGCTGCTCGTCATGCGGCGCCGCGCGGCGCCGCTCGAACGGCTGATCGAGGAGATGGAGAAGGTCGACCTGAGCCGCCCGGGCCCCGTCCTGCCCGACTCGATCGACGGGGTCGCCGCGACCGAGGAGGTGGAGCGGCTGGAGCTGGCCTTCCTGCGGATGATGCGACGCCTGGAGGCGGAGCGGCGGCGCGCCGGCAGCGCCGCGCTGCGCGCCCAGGAGGAGGAGCGGGCGCGGGTGGCGCGCGAACTGCACGACGAGGTCAACCAGTCGCTGACCGGCCTGCTGCTGCGGCTGGAGGCGGTGCGGGCCGAGGCGCCGCCGGAGATCGTCGGCGAGCTGGCCGAGACGCGGGCGCTCGCCAACCAGGCGATGACCGAGCTGCTCTCACTCGTCCGCCGGCTGCGCCCGACGGCGCTCGACGACCTCGGCCTCGTCGCCGCGATCGGCGGCCAGGTCGAGCAGGTCGCCCTCGGCGGCCTCAACGCGGACTTCGAGGCCAAGGGCGACTTCTCCGACCTCGACCCCGACGTGCAGCTGGTCGTCTACCGGGTGGCGCAGGAGGCGCTCACCAACGCCGCCCGCCACAGCGAGGCGGGCCGGATCGCCGTCGCCCTGCGTCGCGCCGGCCGCGGCGTCGAGCTGACCGTGACCGATGACGGCCGCGGCTTCGCCTTCGAGCAGTCCGAGCGCGGCCTCGGCATCGGCGGCATGCGCGAGCGCGCCCTGCTGGTCGGCGGCGAGCTGACGATCGAGTCGCGGCCGGGCGAGGGGACCACGGTCCGCCTCACCGTCCCGCCCTCCGAGTTTGCGTCTACCCGCGAACAAGAACAAGGCGGGTAACAGCAAACTCGCCGGTCGACGGACTGGGAAACTGCCCCGATGCGCGTTTTGATCGCTGACGACCACGGCATCGTCCGCTCCGGGCTGCGGCTGCTGCTGGAGCGGCAGCCGGACATCGAGGTGGTCGGCGAGGCGGCGGACGGGGCCGAGGCGCGCGAGCTGGCGGTGCGCGAGCGGCCCGACCTGGCGATCCTCGACGTGAAGATGCCGAAGCTGACCGGGTTGCAGGCGACGCGGGAGATCCGCGAGCAGGCGCCGCAGACGGCGGTGCTGATCCTCTCCATGCACGACGACGAGCGCTACCTGTTCGAGGCGCTGAAGGCGGGCGCCTCGGGCTACGTGCTGAAGGCGCAGGCGGACACCGACCTGCTGGAGGCGATCCGCGCCGTGGAGCGAGGCGAGCCCTTCCTGACGCCGGAGGCGCAGCGGGCGCTGATCAAGGACGTGCTGGAGCGCGGCTCGGGCGGCGAGGAGGAGCTGACGCCGCGCGAGGAGGAGATCGTCAAGCTGGTCGCCGAGGCGCACACGACCAAGCAGATCGCCGCGATCCTCCACCTCTCCGAGAAGACGATCGAGAACCACCGCGCCAACGCGATGCGCAAGCTCGGGATGCGCGACCGGGTCGAGCTGGTCCGCTACGCGATCCGCCGTGGCATGATCGAGCCGTGACCGCCGCCCCGCAGGAGTTCGCTCCGCGGCAGCGACAGCCGCGCCCATGTCGAGCTGGGCCGCGAGGCGGCGACCGAGGCCGCCACCCCATAACCGACCGCTTCAGTAGGATTTAGGTCGATGCTGTTCTCGACCAAAGCCGAGTACGGAGTGCGCCTGATGGTCGAGCTGGGCCGCCAGCCCGGCTCCGCCCCGGTGTCGCTCAGCGCCGTCGCCGAGGCGGAGCGCCTGCCGCTCTCCTATCTCGAGCACCTGGTGGCGAAGCTGCGCAACGCCGGCCTGGTCAGCTCCACCCGCGGCGCCCACGGCGGCTACCGGCTGGCGCTGCCGGCGGAGTCGATCACGCTCGACCGGGTGGTCGAGGCGCTGGAAGGGCAGATCGCGCCGATGGAGTGCTTCCACGAGACCCCGGAGGGCAAGGTCCTCTGCTCGCACGAGACCGACGGCGACCGTGCCTGCGCGACGAAGCTGCTCTGGACGCGGGTGCAGGGCGGCGTCAGCAAGGCGCTGGCCGGCACGACGCTGGCCGAGCTGGTCGAGTTCGCCGGCGGCGCGACCGACCGCGCCGACGAGAAGGCGCCGGTCGGCAGCGCCGCCTAGACGCAACAACACAACCACGAACGGAGTCACATTGGCTGAGCTGGAGATACGCAACCTGCACGTCAGCGCCGAAGGCAAGGAGATCCTGCGCGGCCTCGACCTCGACGTCGAGAAGGGCCGGGTGCACGCCCTGATGGGGCCGAACGGCTCGGGCAAGTCGACCCTGGCCAACGCGATCATGGGTCACCCCTCGCTCGAGGTGACCGGGGGCACGATCGTCTTCAAGGGCGAGGACGTGACCGAGGCCGACCCCGACGAGCGCGCCCGTGCCGGCCTCTTCATGGCCTTCCAGTACCCGGTGGCGATCCCCGGGGTCTCGGTCAGCAAGTACCTGCGGATGATCCTCAACGCCAGGCGGGAAGCGCGCGGTGAGGGCGAGATCAAGATCAAAGAGTTCGCCAAGGTCGCCCAGGAGGCGATGGACCTGGCCAATATCCCGAAGGAGTTCTCCAGCCGCTACCTCAACGACGGCTTCTCCGGCGGCGAGAAGAAGCGGATGGAGATCCTGCAGCTGGCGCTGCTGCGGCCCGAGGTCGCGGTGCTCGACGAGACCGACTCGGGCCTCGACATCGACGCGCTGCGCACCGTCGCCGACGGGGTCAACAAGTTCACCGGGCCGGAGATGGGCGTGCTGATCATCACCCACTACCAGCGCATCCTGCACATGGTCGAGCCCGACGCCGTCCACGTCATGTTCGAGGGGCGGATCGTCAAGCAGGGCGGCCCGGAGCTGGTCACCCAGCTGGAGGAGAAGGGCTACGGCTGGATCCGCGAGGAGGTAGAGGCGGGCGCCGTCGCCTAGCCTCGTCGACGGTGGAGCCGGCCACGACCAAGCCCGCCGCGCCGGACTTCCCGATCGAGAAGGTCCGCGCCGCCTTCCCCGCCCTGGAGCGCGAGATCCACGGGCAACCGGTCGCCTACCTGGACAGCGGCGCCAGCGCCCAGCGGGTGCTTGCCTCGATCCAAGCGGTCGACCGCTACGAGCGCGCCCATCACTCCAACGTCCATCGTGGCTCGCACACGCTCTCGGCCGAGGCGACGGCCGCCTACGAGGGGGCGCGGGCGACGGTCGCCGACCACATCGGCGCCGCCGACCGGCGCGAGGTCGTCTTCGTCCGCAACGCGACCGAGGCGATCAACCTCGTGGCGCGCGCCTGGGGCGACGCCAACCTGGGGCCGGGCGACCGCGTCGTGCTCACCGAGATGGAGCACCACTCGAACGTCGTCCCCTGGCAGCAGCTGGCCGAGCGCAGTGGAGCGAGCATCGACTGGTTGCCGGTCACCGAGGAGGGGACGCTCGACATGGCGGTGCTGGCGGCGCTGCTGGAGCGGCGGCCGAAGCTGGTCGCCGTCGCCCACGTCTCCAACGTGCTCGGCAGCGAGAACCCGCTGGCCGAGATCGCCCGCCTGGCCCACGAAGCGGGGGCGCTGGTGCTCGCCGACGGCGCCCAGGCGGCGCCGAAGCTGCCGCTCGACGTGGCCGAGCTGGGGGTCGACTTCTACGCGCTGACCGGGCACAAGCTCTACGCGCCGACCGGGATCGGGGCGTTGTGGGGCAGGCTCGACCTGCTGCGCGAGATGCCGCCCTTCCTCGGCGGCGGTTCGATGATCCGCAAGGTGACGACCGGCGGCACGACCTACGCCGACCCGCCGGCCCGCTTCGAGGCGGGCACGCCGGCGATCGCCCAGGCGATCGGCATGGCCTCGGCGCTGCGCTGGCTCGACGGGCTCGGGATGGAGGCGGTGCGCGAGCACGAGCGGGCGATCGCCTCCTACGCGCTGGAGCGCCTCGCCGAGGTGCCGGGGCTGCGCGTCTTCGGCCCGCCGGCGGGGCCGGAGCGGGTCGGCCCGGTCTCCTTCGAGCTGCCGGGCGTCCACGCCCACGACGTCTCGGAGATCCTCGACCGCCACGGCGTCGCGGTGCGCGCCGGGCACCACTGCGCACAGCCGCTGATGGAGCGGCTCGCCGTCGCCGCCACCGCCCGCGCCAGCTTCGGCGTCTACACCACGCCGGAGGAGATCGACCGGCTGGTCGAGGGCCTGCACGACGCCCGTAAGGTCTTCGGGCTCTGATGGACGAGCTGTACCGGGAGCAGATCCTCGAGCACTACAAGCGGCCGCACAACTTCGGCCGCCTGGAGGCGCCCGACCTCGAGTTCGAGGACAACAACCCCTTCTGCGGCGACGAGCAGCACGTGACGATCCGGCTCGACGAGGAGGGCCGGGTGGAGGAGATCGCCTTCGAGGGGCAAGGTTGCGCGATCTCGACCGCGGCGACCTCGCTGCTGACCGACGAGCTCACCGGCAAGTCGCGCGAGGAGCTGCTGCGGCTGCCGAAGGAGTTCGTCCTCGACCTGCTCGGGATCGACATCTCGGCGACGCGGATGAAGTGCGCGATGCTCGGCCTCAAGGTGGTGAAGAGCGCCTCGCTCGGCAAGCCCGCCGAATGGGAGGACGAGGGCGAGCGGGGCGACCCCGAGCTCGAGCGGGCACGCGACGGGATCTGAGCGCCGGGCCTTCCCAGGGTCAACAGCCTGTTACGGCGGCCGCGCCGAGCCTCTCGCTAAAATCCGACTGTAGAAGTAGGATTAAGTCTCAACCCGCACGAGCACCGGGCGGGAAGGAAGCGAGCCTCTTGACCGACACCGCAGGAACCACCATCTCAGTGTGCCCGCTGGCGGAGCTGCCGCCGGGGTCGACGCGCCTGGTCGAGCACGACGGGGCGAAGATCGGCGTCTTCAACTGCGACGGCGCGCTCTACGCGATCGAGGACCGCTGCTCGCACGACGACGGCCCGCTCGCCGAGGGCGAGTTCGACCCGGCCACCTGCACGGTCGAGTGCCCGCGGCACGGCTCGCTCTTCGACCTGACCAGCGGCAGGCCGAAGACGCTCCCCGCCTATGCTCCGGTGCGGACGTTCGCGACTGCCGTCGTGGACGACACGATCACCCTGGAGGTGGACTAGCCATGGCAACGCCCGAGGCAGTTGCAGAGAAGAAAGAGCTCGCCGGGATCAACGCCGACTACAAGGAGAAGTTCGGCTTCCACGACCCCGAGACCGGCTACGCCTACAAAGCCCCCAAGGGCCTCTCGCGCGAGGTGGTCGAGTCGATCTCCGAGTACAAGGACGAGCCGCAGTGGATGCGCGACTTCCGGCTGAAGGCGCTGGAGCACTTCGAATCGCGCCCGACCCCGACCTGGGGCGGCAACCTCGGCCAGATCGACTTCGACGACATCCACTACTTCGTGCGCGCCTCCGAAAAGAACAGCCGCGACTGGGACGAGGTGCCGGAGGACATCAAGAACACCTTCGACCGGCTCGGCATCCCCGAGGCGGAGCGCAAATTCCTCTCCGGGGTCGGCGCCCAGTACGAGTCGGAGGTCGTCTACCACCAGGTCAACGAGAAGCTCGAGGCGCAGGGCGTGATCTTCACCGACATGGACACGGCGCTGCGCGAGCACGAGGACCTGGTGCGCGAGCACTGGGCGACGATCATCCCGCCCAACGACAACAAACTGGCGGCGCTCAACTCGGCGGTCTGGTCGGGCGGCTCCTTCGTCTACGTCCCCGCCGGGGTCAAGGTGGAGATGCCGCTGCAGGCCTACTTCCGGATCAACACCGAGAACATGGGCCAGTTCGAGCGGACGCTGATCATCGCCGAGGAGGGCTCCGACGTCCACTACATCGAGGGTTGCACGGCGCCGGTCTACTCGACCGACTCGCTGCACTCCGCCGTGGTCGAGATCCTCGCCAAGCCCAGCTCGCGGGTCCGCTACACGACCGTGCAGAACTGGTCGCAGAACGTCTACAACCTGGTCACCAAGCGCGCCGTCGCGCAGGAGAAGGCGACGATGGAGTGGGTCGACTGCAACCTCGGCTCGAAGCTGACGATGAAGTACCCGTCGATCTACCTGCTCGGGCGCGAAGCCCATGGCGAGATCCTCTCGATCGCCTTCGCCGGCGAGGGCCAGCACCAGGACGCCGGCGGCAAGATCATCCACGCCGCGCCGCACACCTCGTCCTCGATCTTCTCCAAGTCGATCTCCAAGGACGGCGGGCGGGCGACCTACCGGGGGCTGCTGGAAGTCGCCGACGGGGCGACCGAGTCGCGCTCCAAGGTGGTCTGCGACGCGCTGCTGCTCGACGAGGACTCGCGCTCGGACACCTACCCGACGATCCGGATCGGCGAGAACGACGCCGACGTCGGCCACGAGGCGACCGTCTCCAAGATCGGCGACGAGCAGGTCTTCTACCTGCAGAGCCACGGGCTCGACGAGGAGGAGGCCTCGAAGATGATCGTCAACGGCTTCATCGAGCCGGTCACCAAAGAGCTGCCGATGGAGTACGCGGTCGAGTTGAACCGGCTCATAGAGCTGCAGATGGAGGGCTCGATTGGCTGAGCTGGCGACGGAACCGGCCTGGCTTGCAGAGAGGCGCCAAAAGGGCGCCTCTCTCGCGCTGGAGCTGCCGTTGCCCGACCAGAAGGCGAAGGGGTGGGAATTCACCGACCTCTCGGCGCTGAACCTGGGCGCCTACGTCGAGGCGGCGCCGGCGGCGTCGATCGAGGGGGCGGAGGGCGCGACGGTGGTGCCGCTGGCCGCGGCGCTGGAGACGCACGAGGAGCTGCTGCGCGAGCGGCTCGGCTCGCTGGTCCCCGCCGAGGACCCTTTCGTCGCCCGCAACGAGGCCGGCTGGCGCGACGGCGTCCTCGTCCACGTCCCGGCCGGGGCGAAGGTGGCGGAGCCGATCCGGATCGAGCTGCCGCTCTCCGAGGAGGGCGCCGCGGTCTACTGGCGCACCCTGGTCGTCCTCGAGGAGGGCGCCGAGGCGGAGGTCTGGGAGCACAGCTCCTCGCCCGATGACGAGACCGACGCGCTGCTCAACTCGGTGGTCGAGCTGGCCGTCGGCCAGGGCGCGACGCTGCGCTACGTCAGCACCCAGGACGTCTCCGAGCGCGCCTGGATCTTCTCCAGCCAGCGGGCCCAGGTGGAGCGGGACGGTCGGCTCGACTGGACGGCGCTCGGCTTCGGCTCCGGCCGCGGCAAGGTGCGGATGGAGACCAACCTCGCCGGCCCGGGCTCCGAAGCGCGGGTGACCGGTGGCTACGCCGGCGCGCCGGGCCAGCATCTCGACTACGACACGACCCAGGAGCACGCCGCGCCCAACACCTTCTCCGACCTCGCCTTCCGCGGCGTCCTCGCCGCCGGCGCGACGGCGGTCTGGCGAGGGATGATCCGGGTCGACCCCGGCGCCCAGGGAACCGACGCCTTCCAGGAGAGCCGCAACCTGCTGCTCTCCCCCGACGCCCACGCCGACGCGATCCCCGGCCTGGAGATCGAGGCGGACGACGTGCGCTGCACCCATGCCGCGGCGATCGCCCAGATCGACCGCGACCAGCTCTTCTACCTGACCTCGCGCGGGCTCGACCCGGCGACCGCCAAGCAGCTGGTGATCGAGGGCTTCCTCGAGTCGCTGGTCGAACGGCTGGCCGAGGGGCCGGTGCGCGACGAGGTCTCGGCGGCGCTGGAGCGGCGCCTCGCCGAGATCCTTTAGGGCCTAAACACCGAGGCCGCCGGGTGGCTGATATTCCGGCGGACCTCGGTGCTGTTTTCTCTCTCTGGGGGAAGGGGGAAAGGAAAGGAAGACGATGCTTGCCGTCTTACTGCATTCGATAGTGCCACCTGCGCACGCCCGCAGCATCGGTAGAAAGCCGCCCGCTTGTCGTGGCTAACCCACAGTTACCCGGCCCTCGGACGCTCATGCATTCGCCGAGGAGAGAAGGTAGAGGCCGAAGCAGGTGAAGGCGACCATCACCGCAAGCATCCAGTACTGCGAGCGGGCCGCCTCGCGGTAGTCGCCCCAGTAGGCGACGGCACGGTCGTGGGCGAGGGTCAGCGCGACGACGTGGCCGACGACGAGCGAGCCGACCTGCACGTACCAGATCGCGTTCGAGCTGAGCAGGCGGAAGTCGATCCCCGCGGAGGCGGTGCCGAAGAGGTCGGTCGTGCCGCTGCCGAGCGGGTCGGAGAGCAGGTAGGTGAACTGGGCCTGCTCCTGGAAGACGAAGAGGCTGAAGTAGTGGGCGGCGAGGTAGGCGAAGGCGATCGGGATCAGGGTGTGGGCGAAGCCGCTGCGCAGCTTCTTCACCGAGGGGGCGCGACCGACGCTCGCCATGCCGCGCACGCCGATCGCGTAGATCAGCGCCACGCCGGCGAAGCAGAGCAGTAAGAAGAGGGTGTCGGTGAGGCGGATCGCGGTGAGCAGGCCGAGGCCGGCGTCGGAGAGCCACTCGAAGACGGTTTCCATCGCGTTGGCGAAGACGCCCTCCGCGCCGCCGTCGTAGCTGGTCGTCGCGATCGAGGCGATCACCACCGCGGCCGAGCCGGGCACCGTCGCCCAGCTGGTCGCCGCGGCGAGAGGGCGGCGGAGGCCAAGGCGGCCCTCCTTGACGGCGAGGCAGCCGAGCTGGGCGAACATGCCGAAGTAGACGGAGAAGGTCTCACCCCGCTCGCACCACTTTTCGGCGCCGAACAGCGCCATCATCGCCAGCGTGTAGCCGCTGTAGACGAGGGCGGCGGTGGCGGTCACCTCGGGTGAGAGGCCGACGGCGACGCCGCTGCCCGAGCCGTAGACGACCTCGAGCCAGACGAAGGCGAGCAGGCCGATCGCGGCCGGCCAGCGCCCCAGGCGCTCGGGGTAGGCGAGGTGCGGCGGGCGCTGACCCGAGAGCGTCATCAGGGCGCCGCCGACGACCCGGCCGACCGCCCGCCACGGGTTGAACGGCCGGAAGACGTCGCCGAGCACGACGCTGAACAGCGGGAAGCCGAGCCAGCAGGTGACGAAGAGGAAGGTGAGGGCGAAGTTGCGATCCGGCGCTTCCGTGCCCTCCAGACCGGCGTAGACGGCGAGGCCGAGCAGGAAGACGCCGACCGCGCCGGCGAGGATCTGGGCGGGGGGGCCGAGCAGCGCTCGCGAGAGCCCCGCGCCGAGCGGACGCCAGCGGTCCTCCTCGAAGCGGGGCTCGCGCCAGCTGACCGAGAGGGCGAAGAAGGAGACGATCAGGACGATCGACGCCCCCCAGGCGAACAGCCAGGCGGGGATCGGCAGGTCCTCGCGAGCGACCAGCGCGTGCGCGTACGGCAGCCAGCTCACGGTTCGATCCGCAGCTCCGCGATCTGTTCGCCGCTCTCGTGCGACTCCACCTCGAAGATCCCTTCGATGTCGGCCGGGAAGGAGAAGACGGCGGTGGTGCCGGCGGCGACGTCCTCGGTCAGGTCGTAGCCGTGGACGTGGACCTCGTCGGCGACGTCGGAGCGGACCCTGAAGCGGACCTGCTCGCCGGCGTCGAACCTGAGCTCCCGCACGCCGCCGACCGGTTTGCCGTTACGGAGGACGATCGTCGGGACCGGCGGGGGCTTCTTCGAAATGGTCTCCTCGGTTCGGGCGGGACCGCCGTACGCGCCGCCGGCGCCGTTGTCGTCACCGTTTCCACAGGCCACCAGCGCTACGCCCGCGCCCAGCGCGAGCAAGGCGCCGGCGGCAATCGTCATCAGCTTGAGCATCATTCGAATCTTCTCCTTTCTGGGGCGACGGTAGTTTCCTGCACCTCGATGCGTCCCGGGAACGAGAACATCGCCGCGCCCGACCTGCCGCGGGACAGCGAGTGGATCGGCGGGGCGCCCGAGTCGATGCCGGCGCTGACGGCGGCCGGGCCGGCGCTCGTCCACTTCTTCGACTTCGCGCAGCTCAACAGCGTGCGCACGCTGCCCTACGTCCGCGAGTGGGCGCGGCGCTACCGCGAGCACGGCTTGGTCGCGATCGGGGTGCAGGCGCCGCGCTTCCCGTTCGGCGCCGAGCGCGACGCGGTGGCGGCGAGCCTGGCCCGCCTCGGAGTCGATTTCCCGGTCGCGATCGACGCCGACCGCCGCCTCTGGCACGACTACGGCTGCGAGGGCTGGCCGAGCCTCTTCCTCTGGAAGCAGGGTGGGGCGCTGGCCTGGTTCCACTTCGGCGAGGGCGAGTACGCGGCGACCGAGGAGGCGATCCAGGCCGAGCTGCGCGAGGGGGATGCCCTGCGCGACCTGCCCGCCCCGATGGACCCCCTCCGCCCCAGCGACGCCCCCGGCGCCAAGGTCATGCCGCCGAGCGAGGAGGTATTCCCCGGCGGCTCCTGGGAGCGGCCCTGGATTGCCGGCGAGGACGGCGAGAGCCTGGAGATCGCCTACGCGGCCAGCGGCGCCTATGCCACCGTAGAGGGCGGCGGCCAGATCGGCGTCACCATCGACGGCGGTTCCGCGGAACCGGTCCAGGTCGACGGCCCCGCCCTCTACCCCCTGGCCCAGCGCCCCCGGCACGAGCGTCACACGCTCACCCTCAACCCGTCCCCCGGTCTTCGCATCTGGTCGCTCAGCTTCTCCGCCGGCGTCCCGTAGAGGAGGGTGGGGCGCCTACACAGCGGCTACGTCGCGGATCTTCTTGGGCAGCATGAAGCGCACGTCCTCGTGCACGGTGCGCAGCTCGGAGACGTCCTCGGCGCCGCGTTCGCGGAAGAGGTCGACCAGCTGCTCGACCAGCTCCTCGGGGGCGCTGGCGCCGGAGGTGATGCCGACCGTCTCGATGCCGTCGAGCCACTCCTCCCGCACCTGGGTGTGGTTGTCGATCAGGTGGGAGGCGGCGCCGTGCTCGCGCGCCACCTCGACCAAGCGGTTGGAGTTGGAGGAGTTGGTGGAGCCGATCACCAGCACCAGCTCGCATTCGCGGGCCAGCTGCTTGACGGCGATCTGGCGGTTGGTCGTCGCGTAGCAGATGTCGTCGGACTTGGGGCTGGTTATCGCCGGGAACTTGGCCCGCAGCGCGGCGATGATCTCCGTCGTCTCGTCGACCGAGAGGGTCGTCTGGGTGATGAAGGCGACCCGCTCGGGGTCGGGCACCTCGAGCTCCTCGACCTCGGCCGCGGTCTGCACCAGGACGATGCTGTCGGGCGCCTCGCCGGTCGTCCCTTCGACCTCCTCGTGCCCCTCGTGGCCGATCAGGACGATCGTGTAGCCGTCGGCGGCGAAGCGGCGCGCCTCGACGTGGACCTTGGTCACCAGCGGGCAGGTGGCGTCGATCGTGCGCAGCCGCCGCGCGGCGGCGTTCTCATGCACCGCCGGGGCGACGCCGTGGGCGGAGAAGACGACCATCTCCCCCTCCGGCACTTCGGTCTCCTCCTCGACGAAGATCGCGCCGCGCTTGGCGAGCTCCTCGACGACGTGCTTGTTGTGGACGATCTCCTTGCGCACGTAGACGGGGGCGCCGTAGCGCTCCAGAGCGCGCTCGACCGTCTGCACGGCGCGATCGACGCCGGCGCAGTAGCCGCGCGGCGCCGCCAACAGGACCCGCCGCGGCGAAGTTGCAGTCGTGGCCATGCCGCCAGGGTACCGGGATCGACGGTTTAGCCTTGGGGCATGCGCAGCGCGGAATCCCAGTTGGAGCGACTCAGCTCGACCGACGCCTCGTTCCTGACCAACGAGAGCGCGACGAGCCACATGCACATCGGCGGCATCCTGATCTTCGAGGGGCCGCCGCCCGCCTACGTCGACCTGGTCGAGCACGTGCGCGGCCGGCTCGACCAGGTGCCGCGCTTCCGCCAGCGTTTGGTCACGCCGCCGCTGGAGGCGGGGCGGCCGCTCTGGGCGGACGACGTCAACTTCAACCTCAGCTACCACATCCGCCACACGGCGCTGCCCGAGCCGGGGGGCGAGCAGCAGCTCAAACGCCTCGCCGCCCGCGTCTTCTCCCAGCAGCTGGACCGCTCCAAGCCGCTCTGGGAGATGTGGCTGGTGCAGGGGCTGGAGCGCGACCGCTTCGCCCTGCTGACCAAGACGCACCACGCGGCGATCGACGGCATCGCCGGCGTCGACATCGGCACCGTCCTCTTCGACCTCGAGCCGGTGCCCCAGCCCGCTCCGGTGGAAGACGGCTGGGCGCCCGACCCGGCGCCGACCACGGCCGAGCTGCTCGCCCGCGGCGTCAAGGACGCGGCGGCGACGCCGCTGCGCTTGGTCGAGCGTGCCGTCGCCGCGGTCGGCCACCCGGAGAGCGCCGGCAGGCGCGTGGTCGAGGCGCTGGAGGGAGTCGGCGAGGTGGTCGGCGCGTTCGCCGACCCGGCGCCCGACGTGCCGCTCAACCAGCCGATCGGCCCGCACCGCCGCTTCACCTGGGCGCGCTCGGAGCTGGCGACCTTCAAACGGATCAAGGACGCGCTCGGCGGCACGGTCAACGACGTCGTCCTCGCCGTCGTCACCGGCGCCCTGCGCAAATGGCTGCACACCCGCGGCGTGCGCACCGAGGGGCTGGAGCTGCGGGCGCTGGTGCCGGTCTCGATCCGCACCGCGGACGAGCGCGGCGAGCCGGGCAACAAACTGGCGGCGATGCGCGGGCCGCTGCCGGTCTACGTCGAGGATCCGGCGCGGCGGCTGCGGGTGGTCAGCGAGCAGATGGAGGGCCTGAAGCGCTCCAAGCAGGCGCTCGGCGCCGAAGTGATCTCCCGCTTCAACGACTTCGCCCCGCCGACCCTGCTCGCCCAGGCGGCGCGGATCAACTTCTCGACGCGGCTCTTCAACACGATCGTCACCAACGTGCCCGGGCCGCAGATGCCGCTCTACGTGCTCGGGCGCAAGCTCGACGAAGTCTTCCCGGTCGCCTTCCTGCCCGAGAACCACGCCCTGGCGGTGGCGATCATGAGCTACAACGGCCGCGTCTGCTTCGGCCTGCTCGCCGACTACGACTCGATGGACGACGTCGAGGCGATCGCCGCCGGCATCGACGAGTCGCTGGCCGAGCTGGAGCGGGTGGCGGCCGCGACGCCGGCCTGAGCCGTGGCCCTGCTGGTCGCCCTCTTCATCGCCGTGCCGATCCTCGAGCTCTGGGTGATCATCGAGGTCGGTGGGCTGATCGGCGTGTTGCCGACGCTGGCGCTGCTGCTCGCCATGTCGCTGCTCGGCGCGGCGCTGCTCCGCCACCAGGGCCGCGGCGCCTGGCGGCGCTTCAACGCCGCCCTCGCCGAGCGCCGCTTCCCCGGCCGCGAGGTCGCCGACGGGCTGATGATCACGATCGGCGGCGCCCTGCTGCTCACCCCCGGCTTCGCCACCGACGCGGTCGGCCTGCTGCTCCTCCTCCCGCCCACCCGGGCGATCGCCAGACGCCTGCTGAGCGCCTACCTGGGCCGCCGCCTCGTCCTGGTCGGCGTCGGCGGCACGCCCGGCCCCGGCCGAGACACCGCCGACCCGCCGCCGCGGCGCGACTACGATTTCGACTCGACCGCCGAGGAGGTCGACGAGGACGATCCCCAGCTGCCGCGGTAGTGGCAGCGATCATCGAGGTAGCTTCCTCGGCATGCGAATCGAGACCGAGCGGCTGCTGTTGCGCCCGATGGGGACGGGCGACCTCGACCAGTTCGTGGCGCTGCACGCCGACCCCGAGGTGACCCGCTTCATCCGGCCGCTCGACCGCGACGAAGCGGCGGAGCGACTGCGCCGCGACGAGCGTGAATGGAGCGAGCGGCGGCACGGCCTGTTCGCGGTTCTCGACCGGGAGAGCGGCAATTTCCTCGGCCGGTGCGGGCTGAAGTTCTGGCCGCAGTTCGAGGAGACCGAGCTCGGCTGGGCCTTGCGACGCGACGCCTGGGGCCATGGCTATGCGACCGAGGCCGGGCGCGCCTGCGTCGAGTGGGGGTTCTCCCAGCTCGACCTCCCCTATGTCACGGCGATGATCGCCGCCGGCAACCTGCGCTCGATCCGGGTGGCCGAGCGCCTCGGCTTCACCCACCTCCGCGACGACGTCCTGCTCGGCGAGCCGGTGGTCGTGCACGGGCTCAGCCGAGCACCAGCGCCAGGGTGAAGCCGTCGTAGCCCTTGCCGCCGACGGTCTGGATCGTCGTGGCGCTGACGCGGGGCTCGGCGGCGATCGTCTCGTGCAAGCGGCGCTGTGCGGCGATCTTCGGGTCGTCGCTCCGCTCGTCGGCCAGCTCGCCGCCGCGAACGACGTTGTCGGCGACGATCAGGCCGCCGGGACGTGAGCGGTCGAGCGCCCAGGCGAAGTAGTCGGGAGTGTGCTTCTTGTCGGCGTCGATGAAGGTCAGGTCGAAGGGACCGGCGTCCTCGGCGGCCAGCTCCGGCAGGAGGTCGAGCGCGGGCCCGACGCGCAGCTCGACGACGTCACCGAGCCCGGCCCGCTCGATGTTCTGCCGCGCGACCTCGCCGTAGCGCGGATCGGCCTCCAGCGTGATCAGGCGCCCGTCGGCGGGGAGCGCTCGCGCCAGCCAGATCGTGCTGTAGGCGCCGAGCGTGCCGAACTCCAAGATCGTCTTGGCGCCGATCGCGGACGCCAGCAGGTGAAGCAGCTTGCCCTGCGGCGGCGAGACCTGGATCGCCGGCAGGTCGGCCCGCTCGCTCGCCTCAAGCGCGGCGTCGAGCGCCGGGTCGTGCGGCGCCAATAGCCCCTCGACATATCGGTCGACGGCCGACCAGCGCTCTTGTGGCTCCCGCTCCACCCGATGGTGTTCTATCACTGGATGTTGCGGACCCTGCGGCCAATCTCACGGTCCTGCGGATAGCCGGCCGAGTCCCAGAAAGACCCGCCGCATCGTCGTCGAAGGCGACGAGCGCCGTCACCCGGCGCGCACCGCACTGCTTGCCGTTTGCCTTGGGCATCAGCCGCAACCTATTCGCCGAACGCGCCGATACGTTTCAGCGATGGCTGATCCGTTCATCCGCCCACTTGCAGACGACGCGCGCATCTTGGTCGAGTTCGAGGGCCAGCCGCTGGAGAGCTACGCAATCATGCTCCAGCTACAGATTGACGGTCGCTGGCAGACAATTCGCCTGTTCGACAACGCTCATGGCGACCACGACATGCACCGCTACACTGGAAGCGAAAAGCAGCCCGCAGAGCGGTTTGCAGAGGGTGCGGTCAATGAGATCGCGCCACAAGCCATCGACTATCTGATCGATCACTGGAAAGCAATCGCGGACTCATGGAGAAGCTAGAGCGCAGCAAGTTCACCCGTGCAGGCGAAATCGCCAACGCGCGCTTGGTCGAGGCCGTGCTCGACCCCGATCGCTATCCCGAGGGAACCACTTTCATCGCCGCCGACCAGGATGGCTTTGGCTCGGCTCTCGCCGAAGCGGTTGCGGAGCACCGGCCGCTCGCGATCATCTACCCCGATGGTCGTGAGATCGTCGCTGCGCCTCGCAGCGGTGCTCTCGCCTTCTTCGAGCACCTGCTGACCCGCCGCCGCGAGTCCAAGCACAGCACCCTCTCCGTGCCGCTGCCCGCCGACTATCAGGTCGAGATCAGGGACAGCCAAGCACTCGCCGCCGCCTGATCGCCGCGCACCTCCCCACCCCGACCTAAGCTACCTCAGAAGCCAAGGGCGAACTTGGCGTCCTCGGACATCATCTCGGGGGACCAGGGGGGGTCGAAGATCATCTTGGGGTGAACGGCGCTGACGCCGGGTAGGTCGCCGACGAACTCCTTCATCTGTTCGGAGACCTGGGGGCCGATCGGGCAGGCCGGGGTGGTCAGGGTGAAGGTGACGTAGACGTCTTCGCCCTCGATGTCGACGTCGTAGACGAGGCCGAGCGAGACGAAGTCGAGGCCCAGCTCCGGGTCGATGACCTCCTCCAGCGCCTCCAGCACGTCGTCTTCGGTGAGCACGTCCGCTTGCGTGTCGGTCTGGTCGTCTGCCATGCGCCCATGGTAACCGGGCCTACGGCTCGGGCGGCAGCGTGCTCGAATAATCTCCGCCGGGATGGGCGAGAGCACGGCACAGATCCAGCGGCGGTCGATCGGGATCGTCTTCTCCGACGGCGGCCTGCTGGCGCTGAGCGCGGTACGGCCGCCGGGCTCGACCGAGCACGGCGACGAGGTCGTCTCCGCGGTCCTCTGCGACCCCGACGGGGCGCCCGTGGAGATCTCCGAGACCCTGCTCTCGACCGAGTACGGGCCGGATGGGGGGCAGCGCCGCGCGTCCCTGGAGTTGTGGCCGGATGACGAAGAGGGCCAGCCGCTGCGCGGCGCCGGCAGTCTGATCAGCGCCGCGAGCGTGCAGCGCGAGGGCCTCGTCGCCGAGATCGCCTTCTTCCGCTGGTCGCTGGAGGGCCGCGAGGGCCTCGGCCACTACGAGATCGTGCGCGGCGATGGCTGACGGAGAGGCCCGGATCGAGGCGGTCGTCTCCGACTTCGGCGGTGTCCTCACCACGCCCCTGGTGCAGTCGTTCATGGCCTTCCAGGACGAGACCGGGATCTCGACCGAGACCCTGGGCAAGGCGATGCAGGCGGCGACCGAGGCCAACGGCGACAACCCGCTGTTCGAGATGGAGCGGGGCGAGATCACCGAGGTCGCCTTCCTGGATCAGCTGACCGACAGCCTCGAGCCGCTGCTCGGCCACCGGCCGGAGATGCACCGCTTCAAAGAGATCTACTTCGAGGCGCTCGAGCCGAACCAGCCGATGATCGGGCTGATGCGGGAGCTGAAGGAATCCGGCTACCGGATGGCGATGCTGACCAACAACGTGCAGGAGTGGGAGCCGCTCTGGCGCTCGATGCTGCCGGTCGACGAGATCTTCGAGACGGTCGTCGACTCCGGCTTCGTCGGCTGCCGCAAGCCGGAATCGAAGATCTACGCGATCACCCTCGAACGACTCGGCCTGCCCGCCGAGCGCTGCCTCTTCGTCGACGACGTCTTGGTCAACTGCGAAGGCGCGGAAAGGGCAGGAATGACCGCCATCCACTTCCAAGAAAACGATCAGACCATCGCAAGAATCAGGAACGTCCTAGAACCCGAAAACCAAGCAGGTCGGGGGACGCAGGGAGCGAGGTGAGGGGAGCGCACTATCAGTGCGTGACCCGATCCGAGCGACTGAGGACCCCGAGATGCGCCGGTTTGCAGGGTTCTAGTTGTCGCTGCCGGCGCGGTCCCAGATGTAGAGCTCAACCGCCTCGACGGCGAGCTCCATCAGGCGGGGCTGGGAGAGGAGACCTAGGACCAGCTCGAGGGCGTCGTCTTCGGTGACGCCGGCGTCGACCGCCTCCTCGCCGCGGAAGCCGGCGGCGAGCTTCAGCGCCTCGCGGCGGTTCTCGCCGAGCGAGCCGAAGGCGCCCATCAGGAAGTCGCGGTTGGGGACCGGCTGGCCGACCTCGAGCGAGCCGTGCCAGGCGGCGAGCATCGAGAGGTCGTGCTCGTCGAGCTCGGAGAGCGCTTTCGCGTAGTGGACTTCGAGCTCGTGCTCGGGGATCTCGTCGACCCAGGAGCGGACCGCCTCGCCGAGCAGCTGGCGGCGGGCCTCGCGGCCGACCGAGTCGGCGATCGCGCGGATTGCGTCAGCTGGGTCTACGAAGCAGAGGGCCATTGGCTGCGCTCAATCTAGAGGGGGCGGAAGACGGCAAAGCTGGGGTGGAATCGCCCGATTTGCGGCCTCGGGCGTCGCCGCCGCCGTACCGAGCCTGCCTTGGCACGCCACGTGTGCGACTGGCGAGCGCCGGACCAAGCGGGGCAAGGACGCAGGGAGGCCTAATAGCAGCGCTATTTGGCCGACTGAGGACGCAGCACCGCGCAGTGTCCGCCGCCGCCAGGCGTGCGCGTGGGGTGTCAAGGCAGGCTCATATGCTGGATCGTCGCGCCGATGGCACTCGAGCTGATCCACGGACCGCCCAACTCGGGCCGCGCCGGCCTGGTCCGCCGGCGGTTCGCCGCTGCCCTGGAGCGCGACCCGCTGCTCGTCGTCCCCACGGTCGACGACGTCTACGCCTTCGAGCGCGAGCTCTGCGAGGCGGGCGCGGCGCTGGGCGGCTCGGTGCTGACCTTCCAGGGGCTCTTCACCGCCGTCTCCGGCGCCGCCTGCCGCCCCCCTGCCGCGGAGCTGACCGCGGCGCAGCGGCTGCGCGCGGTCGCGCTGGGGATCGAGCGCCGACGCGGACAGCTCGGCCCCCTGCGCCGCTCCGCCGCGCACCCGGGCTTCGCCCTCGCCCTCGAGCGGCTGCTCGACGAGCTGCAGGGCGCCGGGCTGGAGCCGGCGGCGCTCGAGGCGGGCGCGGCGACGCTGGAGGGCTCCGCCTACCTGGGCGACCTGGCGGCGCTGTTCGGCGCCTACGCCGAGGTGCGGGACGGGCTCGGCCGCAGCGACTCGCACCAGATCGCCCGCGAGGCGATCGCGGCGCTGCGCGAGGACCGCGAGGCCTGGAGGCGACCGGTCTTCCTCTACGGCCTCGACGACCTGACCCGCAACCAGCTCGAGCTGATCGCCGCCCTGGCCGCAGCGACCGATGTCACCGTGGCGCTCACCTGCGAGACGGGCAACACGGTGCTCGCCGCGCGTCGCTCCCTGCTGGAGCAGCTGCGCGAGATCGGCGTCGCCGCCGAGACGACGACCGAGCCCGACCCGGCCAACACCGCCAACCCGCTGCTCTTCCACCTGGAGCGCGGCTTCGGCGCCGCCGCGCCGCAGACCCGGCCGCCGGACGGCGGGCTGACCCTGCTGCGCTCCGCCGGCGAGCGCAGCGAGGCGGAGGCGATCGGCGCCGAGGTGGCGAAGCTGATCGCGAGCGGAGCGGACCCGGGCGAGATCGCAATCGCCCTCCGCGACCCGGCTCGCCGCGGCCCGCAGATCGCCGCCACGCTCGAGTCCTACGGCATCGCCACCGCGCTGGAGGCGGAGCTGCCCGTCGCCGCCACCTCGGTCGGCGGCACGCTGCTCGCCCTGCTGCGGGCCGAGCTCGGCGAGGGTAGCGCCGCCGACCTGCTGCGCTTCCTGCGTGGGCCGTCCGGCCTGCGCCCCGGCCAGGTCGACTGGTTCGAGCGCGCCCTGCGCCGTCGCCGCATCTCTACCGCCGCGGACGCACTCGCCCTCTGGGAAGAGCGCCACGACCCGCCCGGGGACGTGGCGCGGCTGCGCGCCGCTCTCGACGGGCCGCCGGCCGAGCTCCTGGACACCGTCGGGGGCATCGCCGCGACGATGGCGGCGCGGCCGCTGCGCGGCGAGGGCGACGGCCCGCCCCCCGGCCCCGGCGACGGGCTCGAGCTGCGCGCCGCAGCGGCGATCTCGACCGCGCTCGCCGACCTCGCCGAGCCGGCCGGGCCGGCGCCCCCGCCAGAGGAGATCGCGGCGGCGGTCGAGGCGGTGCAGCTGCGCGCCTGGAGCGGCCCGATCGAAGGGCGGGTGCGGATCGCCAGCCCCTACCGGCTGCGCGCCGGGCGCTTCGACCACGTCTTCGTCGCCTCGCTGCAGGACGGCGAGTTCCCGCGGCGGGAGCGCGGCGGCGACCCCTTCCTCTCCGACGGCCAGCGCGAGCAGCTCGGCCTCGAGCCGCGCCGCGACCTCGACACCGAGGAGCGCTACCTCTTCCACGCCTGCCTGGCGCTGCCGCGCGAGCGGCTCTTCCTCTCCTACCGCGACAGCGACGAGGACGGCGCCGCCGCGGCCCGCTCCCCCCTGCTCGACGAGGTGCGCACCCTGCTCTCCCCCCCGCCGCCGGTCGGCGGCGAGGCCGACCCGGTCGAGGCCGAGCTGACCCGCGGCCGCGACCTCGCCCAGGTCGTCCACCGGGTCGCCGAGGCCCCCTCCGAGGACGAGCTGGCCCGCGCGGTCGCCGCTCACGGGAGGGGCGCCGACGCCGACGCGCTGCTCGCCGACGCGGCGGTCGCGTCACCCCTGGCCGAGCGGCTCGCCGACCGCCTGCGGGCCGCGCGCCAGGTCGAGGCGGCGAGCCGCGCCCCCGGCCCGCTGGTCAACCCGGCGGCGATCGAGGCGCTGGCCGCCGTTCCCGCCTACGGCGGCACGACCCTGGAGGGCTTCGACCTCTGCTCCTACCGCTGGTTCGTCTCGCACGAGCTGCGGCCGCAGCCGCTCGACCCGCCGCCCGACCCGCTCGTCCAGGGCGGGTTGATGCACGCCGTGCTCGACCGCCTCTACGACGAGCGCCCCGGCGGCGACTCCCGCCCCCGCCCCGCCTCGCTGCCCGCCTGGGTCGAGCGCGGGCGGGCGCTGGTCGCCGCGGAGGCGGCGACGCGCGAGCTCGGCGACCACCCCGCTGAGCGTGCGATGACGCGCCGCGTCGAGGCGCTGCTGGAGCGCTTCCTCGCCGAGGAGGCGGCGCGCGAGGACGGCTTCGAGCCGTGGCTGCTGGAGGCGCGCTTCGGCGCCGAGGAGGGCAGCGAGCGGCCGCCGCTGGAGATCGACGGCTGGCGCCTGCACGGCGCGATCGACCGGGTCGACCGCGACGCCGCCGGCCGCGCCCTGGTGCTCGACTACAAGCTCGCCAACTCGGTCACGCCGCGGCAGAGGCTGGAGGAGGAGGCGAAGCTGCAGTTGCAGCTCTACTTGATCGCGGTCGCCGAGCAGTGGGGCGCGGAGCCGGTCGGCGGCCTCTACCACCCGCTGCGCGGCACCCGCTCGCGGCGGCCGCGCGGCGTCGTGCTCGACGAGGCAGCGGCGGAGCTCGACTCCTACGGCCTCGCCAAGACCGATCTGGTCGACCGCGAGGGATTCGAGGCGCTGCTCGACGACGCCCGCCGCCGGGCGGGCGAGATCGTCGCCCGCATGCGCCGCGGCGAGATCGCCCGCGACCCCGGCCCGCGCCGCGGCCTGCGCGGGCACGGCATCTGCCCCCCGTTCTGCGACTTCGCGCCGATCTGCCGCCGCGACCGGGCGCCGGTCGAGCCGTCCGAGGAGGAAGGCGAGCGAGAATGAAGCCCACCCCCGAGCAGGAGGCGGCGATCGCCGCCCGCGGTCACGACGTCCTGCTCGAGGCCGGCGCCGGCACCGGCAAGACCGGGACGATGGTCGACCGCTACTGCCGCCTTGTCTGCGACGAAGGCGTCGCCCCCGACTCGGTGCTCGCCTTCACCTTCACCGACAAGGCCGCGGCCGAGCTGCGCCGGCGGATCCGCGCGGCGCTGGCCCAGCGCGCCGAGGCGGGCTCGGAGCGCGCGCACGAATTGCTGGCGGGCATCGGCGGCGCCTGGGTGACGACGATCCACGGCTTCTGCAACCGGCTGCTCGCCGGCCACCCGGTCGCCGCCGGGATCGACCCCCGCTTCCGCGTGCTCGACGAGGCGGAGGCGGAGCGGGCGGGGCGCCAGGCCTTCGACGCGGCGCTGGAGCAGTTCCTCGCGGCGGGCGAGCCGGCGCGCGAGCGGACCGTCGCCGCCTTCGACCTCGGCGGCCTGCGGGCGATCGTCCTCGCCGCCCACGCCGAGCTGCGCAGCCGCGGGATCGCGGAGCCACGGCTGCCGCCCCAGCCCGAGCCCGACCTGGCGGGCGCGGTGGCGCGGGCCGCGGCGGCTGCGGCGGAAGCGCTCGAGGAGCTGAAGCCGGGCAGCGCCAACCGGGCGCTCTGCGAGCGCGCCCTGGTCGTGCTGGAGGGAAGCGACGGACCGCCCGGCCTCGACCGGCTGGCGGCGCTGCGCACCGAGAGCTCGGCGCAGGGAGTCGCCGCCTACCGCGAGGCGATCGACGCGGCGGTGGCGCGGCGCGCCGAGGCCGGCGAGGGGGGCGAGGCCTACCGCCACCTGGCCGAGCTGCTGGAGCTGTTCTCGGCGCGCTTCGCCACGGCCAAGCAGCGCCGCGCCGGTCTCGACTTCGAGGACCTGCAGATCCTCGCCGCGCGGCTGCTCGAGCGGACCGAGCTGGGCGAGAGCTACCGGCGCCGCTTCGACCACATCCTGGTCGACGAGTTCCAGGACACCAACCGCTTGCAGCTGCGCCTGGTCGAAGCGCTGCGCGGGCCGCAGACCGAGCTGGTCGCAGTCGGCGACGAGCTGCAATCCATCTACGGCTTCCGCCACGCCGACCTCGACGTCTTCCGCGAGCGCCGCGCCGCGGTCGAGGCCGACGCCGGGGCGAAGGCGATGGCGCTGAGCGGCAACTTCCGCTCGCGGCCGGAGCTGGTCGCCGCCGTCAACGCGCTCGGCGAGGCGCTGCTCGGCGACGCCTACCGGCCGCTGCGGGTGGGAACGGAGCCCAGCGGGCCACCACCGGCCCCGAGCGAGGGGCCGCCGGTCGAGCTGCTGCTCACCGCGCGCGACGGCTGGGACGCGGACGGGATCGAGCTGGAGCCCGCGGCCGACGCGACCACCCCCGCCAACCAGCTGGCCGAGGCGCGCTTCGTCGCGGCGCGGCTGCGCGCCCTCGCCGACGCCGGGGTGGCGCGCGGCGAGATGGTCGTCCTGCTGCGCGCCTACACCCACCTCGACGCCCACGAGGACTCGCTGGCGCGGGCCGGACTGCGCCCCTACGTGGTCGGCGGGCGCGGCTACTGGTCCCAGCAGCAGGTCGGCGACGTGTGCGCCCTGCTGGCGACGATCGCCAACCCGCTCGACGACCAGGCCCTGTTCGGCGCCCTCGCCTCGCCCGCCTGCGGCGCCGCCCCCGACACCCTTTGGCTGCTGCGCGCGGCGAGTGGCGAGCGGCGCCACGTCTGGCCCGCCTTGGAGCGCCTCGCCGGCGCCAACCCGGAGGCGGAGCTGGATGGGCCGGCCCGGCTGGAGAAGATCCCGGACGCCGAGCGCGAGCTGCTGCGCCTCTTCCACGAGCAGATCGACGCGCTGCGCCGACGCGCGCCCCGGCTGCGGCTCGCCGCGCTGATCGAGGCGGCGGTCTCGGCCACCGGCTACGACCTCGCCGTGCTGATGCGCCCCGCCGGCGAGGCGCGCTTCGCCAACCTGCGCAAGCTGATGCGGCTGGCGGAGGAGTACGAGTCGCGCGAGGGGCGCGACCTGCGCGGCCTGCTCGACTTCCTCGCCACGCGGGCGGAGAGCGACGTCGAAGCGCAGGCGGCGACCTCGGTCGAGGGCCACGACGGGGTGCGGATCATGACCGTGCACAACGCCAAGGGGCTCGAGTTCGGCGTCGTCGCCGTGCCGGGGCTCTCGCGGCGGCTGCCGGCCGGCTCGCGGGCGCCGCTGCTGACGATCGGCCGCGAGGCGGAGTCGCCCGCGGTCGGCCTGCAGCTGCGCCGCCTCGGCGCCGCCTCGCTCAACCTCTACCGCTACGCCGAGCTGCGCGAGGAGGCGCAGCGGCGCGAAGCCGAGGAGGAGCTGCGCCTCTTCCACGTCGCCGCGACGCGGGCCCGCGAGCGGCTGATCCTCAGCGGCGTGGTCAAGCCCGAGCCGGGCGCCAACGGGCCGGGGACGCCGGTGGTCGAGCGGATCGCCGCTGGCTTCGGGCTCGACCGCGGGGAGGACTCCGAGATCGAGCCGGCGGCGCCGCTGCCGCGCGCCGGCCTGGAGGCGAGCTTCGAGCCGTCGCGGATCGCCGTCCGCGTCAACCTGCCCTCGCCGGAGCGGGCAGCCGAGCTGCGCGCCCGGCGCGGCGAGGCGAGCGCCGTGCCGGAGCTCGGCGAGGGACCGGCGCCGCTGGTCGAGCGCCGCCCGCCGGCCGTCCCCAACCGCCCCCTCTCCTACACCGCGCTCGCCGCCTACGAGGAGTGCCCCTACCGCTTCCGCATGGAACGGGTCCTCGACCTGCCCCCGCGGGAGCCGTCGGCGCCCGGCCGGGGCGACGCAGCCGCCGCGCGCGGCGCCGCCGTCCACTCCCTGCTCGAGTGGAGCCAGGCGCACGCCTGGGCCGAGCCGGACGAGGCGCTCGCCCGCGCCCACGCGCTCGCCGCCGGGCTCGACCCCGGCGAGCGGCTCGAAGCAGAGCTACTGGCGCCGCTGCGGGCCTGGCTGGGGTCGGAGCTGCTGCGCACCCGCGTCCGCGCCGACGGCGCCCGGGTGCGTGCCGAGGTGCCGCTGCTGCTCGGCCTCGGCGGCACCGCGCTGCGCGGCTCGATCGACCTCCTGGTCGAGCGCGACGGGGACCCGCCGCTGGTCGTCGACTACAAGACCGACCGCCTGAACGGCTCGGCGCCGGCCGAGGCCGCCGCCCGCTACGGGACCCAGCGGGCGATCTACGCCCTGGCCGTCGCCACGGCCCGCGGCGCCGGCTCGGTCGAGGTCGCCTACGTCTTCCTCGAGCGACCCGAGGAGCCCGCCGTCGAGCTGCTCGACGCAGAGCGGATGGAGCACGACCGCGAGCGCCTCGAGCAGACGATCGCCCGCATCGCCGCCGCCGCGTTCCCGCCTGCCCCTCCGGAGGAGCGCAGCTGGACCCTCTGCCGCGGCTGCCCCGCCCTCGGCCGGCTCTGCTCAGGCCCGGCGTGACGCCAGCGCCATAGGCGGGTGTTAGGGGCCCCCGCCCCCAAGCCTTTGGACCTGGTGTCCTGACACTAGACCGTCGCCCCGGCCTGCTCGGCCTGGCTGCCCTCGGACTGCTTGGCTTTCGCTTCGGCCTCGGGCGTGGTCTCGTCGATGTTGCGCGGCAGCAGCACCTCTTTGGCGATCACCAGGCGCTGGATCTGGCTGGTGCCCTCATACAGCTGCATGATCTTCGCGTCGCGCATCAGTTTCTCCACCGGGTACTCCTTGATGAAGCCGTAGCCGCCGTAGACCTGGACGGCGTCGACGGTGATCTCCATCGCCGAGTCGGCGGCGAAGCGCTTCGCCTCCGAGGAGACGAGCGTGTTGCGTTTGCCCTGGTCGAGCAGCACGGCGGAGTGCCAGACCAGCAGGCGGCCGGCGTCGACCTTGGTCGCCATGTCGGCGATCATGAACTGGATCGCCTGGTGCATCGCGATCGGCACGCCGAACTGGACCCTTTCCTTCGAGTACTCCGCGGCGTACTCGAAGGCGGCGCGGCCGATGCCGACGGCCATCGCCGAGACGCCCGGCCGGGTGCGGTCGAGGGTCATCATCGCCAGCTTGAAGCCGTGGTTTTCCTCGCCGATCATGTTCTCGGCGGGCACCTCGACTTCGTCGAAGACGATCGTCGCCGTGTTGGAGGCCCGCTGGCCCATCTTGTCCTCCTTCTTGTCGACGCTCACCCCCGGGGAGTCGGCGTCGACGACGAAGGCGGTGATGCCGCGGTGGCCGGCCTCGGGGTCGGTCTTGGCGTAGACGGTGAAGTAGTCGGCGTAGCTGCCGTTGGTGATGAAGCACTTGGAGCCGGTGATGACCCACTTGTCGCCCTTCTTCACGGCACGGGTTTTCATCCCGGAGACGTCGGAGCCGGCGTCGGGCTCGGTCAGGCAGAAGGAGGCGAGCTTCGGCTCCTCGCAGAGCATCCCCAGGTACTTCTTCTTCGTCTCCTCCGAGCCGCCGAGCGTGATCGGCGCCGAGGCGAGGCCGTTGGCCATCAGCGAGGTGCCGATCCCCGAGCAGCCCCAGCCCATCTCCTCCTCGATCAGGCAGCCGGAGAGGTAGTCGAGGCCGGGACCGCCGTAGGCCTCGGGGATGTGGGTGTTCATCAACCCGATCTCCCAGGCCTTGTCGATGATGTCCTGCGGCCAGGTGCCCTCTTTGTCGTGCTCCCAGGCGACCTTGCGGATCTCTTTCTCCGCGAAGTTGTGCGCCAGCTCGCGCAGATCCTTCTGCTCGTCGGTCAGGGTGAAGTCAACCACTGCTCGAACTCCTTCTCTCTCGGTGGGAGGGGTGGGCCGATTGACTGGTCAGTCAACCAGGCAAAAGGGTAGCGGATGCTCACCCACATCGGCGGCGAAAGGGCGTAGGCTGGGTTGGATGGTGGCGCTGCTCGACATTCAGGCGGGCTACGTGCTGACGGCGATCACGCTGATCGCGCTGCCGATCGCGGCGACCGCCTTCGCCCGCTCGGGGCCGCTCTGGCAGAACCTCGGCAAGGGACGCTTCGCGATCGAGCAGGAGCTGCCGCCGACCCGCGGCCTCGGCCGGCCGCAGCCGCCGCCCGACCGCGAGCTGCAGGAGACGGAGGCGCGCCAGATGCTCGAGGCGAAGTCCTTCCGCCGCGAGCGGCGCGGCGAGGCGCCGCTCGACGTCGAGGCGGAGGTGACCCGCCTGCTCGACTCGCCCGCCGCCGCGCCGCCGGGGATCGACGAGCAGCTGCGCGAGGAGGTGCGCCAGCTGGTCGTCGCCCAGAACGAACGCCGCATGCGCCGCGGCGAGGCGCCGCTCGCAGTCGACGCCGAGATCGACCGCCAGCTCGCGGATTTGTAGGATCGGATCGATGGCCGCCAACCCCGACAACCTGTACGAGGTCGAGGAGCTGCTCAACCAGCCCGGCACCTACTTCAACCCGCAGACCGAGGTGCTGGTCGTCGTCGACGACTCGACCTCGCTCGACCAGGAGGTCTTCAACTTCGAGGACTACGAGGGGGCCGACTGGGTGCGGATCTCCGACGAGATCCCGGTCGACGAGGACCGCCGCGACGAGGCGCTGGAGCGCTTCCAGACGCACTACCACCCCGGCTCGGCCGGCTCGGTCTCCGCCACCGCCCTGGAGCAGGGCGACGACGAGCTGGACGGGGACGAGGACGGCCAAGACCCGGGCCGCGAGGACTAGGCGCCCGCGGCGACTACGACGATGTAGGTGCTGTAGAGCGCGAACCAGGTGATCACCGCGAGTAGCTCGAAGCGGCCGCGGCGGTGCAGGGCCTCGTAGGCGAGGAAGCCGCCCAGCAGGCCGAGGACGATGGAGATCGAGGCGTTTAGGCTGAGCGCCCAGTCGGTGAAGATCAGGCCAATGCCGACCGGGATCGTCGACTGGAAGACCATCGCGCCGGTGATGTTGCCGAGCGCCAGCGAGTCCTTGCCCTCGCGCACCCAGAAGAAGCTGTTGACCTTCTCCGGCAGCTCGGTGGCGAGCGGCGCGAGGATCAGGGCGAGGACGAGGGGCTCGATGCCGATCGACTCGGCGAGGTGGAGCAGCTCCTCGACGAAGAGGTGGGCGCCGCCGACCATCGCCCCCAGTCCGACCAGCAGCTGGATCGCGCAGAGCAGCAGCGAGGGGTTCATGCGGCGCTCGGTGCGGCGCTCGAAGATCAGCGGGTCGAGCGTCGCATGATCCTGCACGGCGCCGCCGGCGCGCAGGGTGCGGCGGATGTAGAGGGGGTAGGCGAGGATGACCGCGATCCCGACCGGGATCCGCAGCGGGTCGGGCGCCCCCCAGGCGAGCGCCAGCGCCACCGCGAAGAAGCCGAGGAAGAAGACGATGTCGCGCTCCAGGGTGGGCCGGTGGGCTCGCAGCTCCAGCCCCTGGGTGCGCCGCTCGCGGTAGAGGAAGGCGAAGAGCCCGACCAGCCCCATCGCCAGCGTCGCCAGCAGGAAGGGGGCGCCGACGATCGCCCCGATCGCCACCTGGTCGGACCCCTCGGCGGCGCCGAGCAGGGCGACGATCGCGATCAACGTCTCCGGCATCGCCGTGCCGACCGCGGCCAGCAGGCTGCCGACCGCGCCCTCGCCCAGCGCCAGCCGGTGGCCCATCCACTCGACCGCGTTGGTGAAGAGCAGCGCCCCCGCCAGGATCACGGCGAAGCTGACTGCCAGCAGCAGGGCGCTCAACGCGCGTTGCCGCCCAACCCTTCGAGCCCTTCGAACAGCTCACCCAGGCCTTTGTTGCCGCCCCCGCCTTTTTCCAGCCCTTCCAGCAGTTCTTCCAGGCCGGTGCCTTCTTCGCCCTGCAGCAGGCCGATCAGTTCGAGCGGGTTGACGCCGAGCTCGATGAAGAGGTCGCTGAGCGGTTTCGTCCTGCCCTGGGGCGCGGCGATCTCCTGCTCCTCGTTGACGCCGGTCAGCGTCAGGTCGAAGGCGATGTCCATCCGCTTGGGACCGTCACCGTCGCCCTCCGGTTCGATCGTCAGCTGCGCGACGACGCGCCGCACGATGTCGTCGTCGCCGACGTAGATGTCGACTTTGGCGCTCTTCACGCCCTCCTCGACTTCGTCGCGCGCTTCGTCGATTTCCGCCTGCGAGGGCAGCTGGTCGCCGACGGCGGACAGCTGGGCGGCGCAGGCCGGGCTCTCGGTCAGTTCGACCAGCTCCTCGAGCGCCCCGGCGACGTCGAGCTCGCCGCTGACCTTGGTCGTGCTCGTCCCGCCCACGTCGGCGTTCGCTTCGCTGCTCGCTTCCTCGATGAAGTCGCCGACTTCGATTTCGCCGAAGGCTTCCTGGCAGGCCGCCGCCTCCTCGGAATCGGCATCGGCGCCGGCTTCGCGCTGCCGTTCTTTCAGCGTGCCTTTGAGGAAGGCGTAGGTGGTCGGGTCGACTTTGTAGGTGACGCCGTCGTAGTCGACGTAGGCGTTTTCGCCGGCGGGCAGCAGCACCAGGCCGCCATCGAAGTCGATCCTGCTGTCGTCGATGTTGCCCTTCGCGGTCGCGGTCAGGTCGAGCTGCGGGATCTCCCCCTCGCCTTCGCTCTGGAAGGGGCCGGAAGCCTCGACGTCGAGGTTGCCGCCTTCTTTGCCAGGCGCTTTGACCTGGAGCGAGAGATCGACGTTGGCGCTCTCGATCCCCTCCAGCGTCGCGTCGTCGACGACCGATTGCGGGCCTCCGCCGCCCCCGTCACCGCAGGCGGCGAGCGCGGTCGCCAGCGCGACGATGGCGGCAAGTGCGGTGAGGTAGCGAAGTCGGCTCAAGGCGAGGGTCCTCCCTGGACGGTGTGCGGATCGGTGCGAATCGAATCGTAAGGCTAGTGCCTATGGAACACGGCCATGTCCGTCAGCGCGGGTTCTCGACCTCCGGCGGGGTGCTCTCGGTGAGGTTGACGGCGAGCGGGAAGAGGAAGGCGCCGAGGAAGATCAGCGCCACCCCCAGCGCGACCAGCCAGCGCGAGGAGGAGAGGTGGCCGGCGATGCCGATCGCGAAGCCGGCGAGCACCATCGCGATGTAGGGGCCGGCGCTCTGCGGCAGCAGCGCGGCGAGGGAGAGGACGAGGTCGGGGGCGAGCACGGCAGCGGATTATCATCGCCTCGATGGCGAAGGCGCAGGCACCCGAGTCGGTCGCGGCGGCGAAGCAGGCGCTCGCCGAGGCCAGCTACCTCGCCGACGAGCCGGCGGCGCTGGTCTCCTTTCTCGCCCAGCGGCTCGGCAAGCCGGTCCTGGTCGAGGGCCCGGCCGGGGTCGGTAAGACCGAGCTGGCCAAGGCGCTCTCGCGCGCCACCGGCCGCGAGCTGGTGCGGCTGCAGTGCTACGAGGGCCTCGACGAGGCGAAGGCGCTCTACGAGTGGAACTACCGCAAGCAGCTCTTGTGGATTCAGGCTGCGGGACAAGGCGAAGCCGCCCCCGGACGCGGAAGCGAGGGCCAGTCCATATCTGATTCTTCTGGCCCTCGCGAGAGCAGAGGAGGCGGCGCTTGGTCTGACATCTTCAGCAAGGAGTTCCTGCTCGAGCGGCCGCTGATGCAGGCGATCGCCAGCCCCGACCCGGTCGTACTCTTGATCGACGAGATCGACAAGACCGACCAGGAGTTCGAGGCGATGCTGCTCGAGCTGCTCTCCGACTTCCAGATCACGATCCCCGAGCTGGGCGAGGTGGCGGCGACGACGATGCCGATCGTCGTCCTCACCTCGAACAACTCGCGCGAGCTGACCGAGGCGCTGAAGCGCCGCTGCCTCTACCTCTGGCTCGACTACCCCGAGCTGGAGCGCGAGATGGAGATCGTCCGCCTGCACGCGCCGGAGCTGCCCGAGACGCTCGCCCGCCGCCTGGTCGAGGTGGTGCGGATGGTGCGCGAGCTCGACCTGAAGAAGCCGCCCTCGATCGCCGAGACGATCGACTGGGCGCGAACGCTGCTCTTGATGGGCGCCGAGGACATCGACCGCGAGACCTTCGAGCAGTCGATGTCGATCATCGTCAAGCACCGCACCGACATCGACCTCGTCGCCGAGCGGGTAGGGGTGAAGCTTGCCGAGTCCGTACGGCCCCAGGGCTGAGACCGGACCGCCCGGGCTGGCGGGGAAGCTGCTCGGCTTCTGCGAGGAGCTGCGCGGCGAGGGGGTCGCTGTCGGCACCTCTGAGATCCTCGACGCCTTCGCCGCCCTGGAGCAGGTCCCCTGGGACTCGCAGGACGACTTCCGCGAGGCGCTGGCGGCGACGATCGCCAAGTCGCAGGAGGACCGGCGCGTCTTCGAGCTGCTGTTCGAGCGCTGGTTCTTCCGCGCCGCCGAGGCGGAGGCGATCGAGCGCGGCGCGAGCGAGGCGGGCGAGCGCCACGAGGGGGCCGAGCGGCTCGACATCGACGAGCTGCGCGAGAAGATCCGCGAGGCGATCGTCGCCGGCAACGACGGCGAGATGCGCGACCTGGCGCGGCTGGCGATCGCCGCCTTCGGCCGCCAGGGCGAGGGCTCCGGCGTGGTCGGCGTCGACGTGCAGCGCATCCGCCGCAGCCTCGGGCTCACCGCCGGCACCCAACCACAGGCGCAGGGCGAGGACGGCGTCGGCGAGCGGCCGCCGCTCGACCGCGAGCAGCTGCGCCGCTTCGAGCGCCACCTGCGACGCGAGCTGGAACGCGACCTGATCGAGCGCACCGAGACCCTGCCCCCGGCCCGGCCGCTGGCCGAGCTCGACCGGGCGCTGCCGACCAGCCCGACCCAGGACCTCGCCGCCGTGCACCGCGCCGTCTCGCAGATGAAGCGCCGCCTGGCGACGCTCGGCCACGAGCAGCGCGGCCGCCGCAAGGCGCGGACGGTCGACGTGCGGCGCACGATGCGCGCCTCGCTGGAGACCGGCGGCGTGCCGCTGCGCCTGCGCTACCGGCCGAAGCGCCCGCGCCGGCCGGAGATCTACGTCCTCTGCGACGTCTCCACCTCGGTCACCTCGGCCAGCGTCTTCTTCCTCTCCGTGCTGCACGCCCTGCACGACTCCTTCCGCAAGCTGCGCAGCTTCGTCTTCATCGAGCGGATCTCCGAGGTGACCGAGGTCTTCGAGCACGAGCGTGACTTCGCCGAGATCGCCCGCCGCGTCTCCAGCGAGGGCGGCGTCGCCGACGTCTCCGGCTACACCGACTACGGCCGCGTCTGGCTCGAGTTCCTGGCCGAGATCTCAGAAGACCTCGACCCGCGCTCGACCGTGATCGTGCTCGGCGACGCCCGCACCAACGGCCGCGAGCCGCACGCCGAGGTCTTCGCCCAGGTCGCCGAGCGCGCCGGCCGCCTCTTCTGGCTAAACCCCGAGCCGCGCCTCTACTGGAACTACGGCGACTCGGTGATGGCCGCCTACGAGCGCCACTGCGACGGCG
>Ga0299914_10000074_pt1 | contig 56822 bp, 46 predicted proteins | sample RVTome_10_FD_201361 | JGI IMG/M metagenome (GOLD analysis project Ga0299914, IMG submission 201361) | Soil microbial communities from uranium-contaminated site in the Upper Colorado River Basin, Wyoming, United States - RVT153D57 (version 2) ... | reverse complement strand
ACGTCAAGGACGTGCTGCTGCTCGACGTCACCCCGCTGACGCTCGGGATCGAGACCAAGGGCGGCGTGATGACGAAGCTGATCGAGCGCAACACGACGATCCCGACCCGCAAGTCGGAGATCTTCTCCACCGCCGAGGACAACCAGCCCTCGGTCGAGGTCCACGTGCTCCAGGGTGAGCGCGAGATGGCCGCCTACAACAAGTCGCTCGGCAAGTTCCAGCTCACCGGGATCCCGCCCGCGCCGCGGGGAGTGCCGCAGATCGAGGTCGCGTTCGACATCGACGCCAACGGCATCCTCAACGTCGCCGCGAAGGACCTCGGCACGGCCAAGGAGCAGAAGATCGAGATCAAGGGCGGGTCCGGGCTGGCCGAGGACGAGGTCGAGCGGATGGTCAAGGACGCCGAGGCCCACGCCGACGACGACCGGCGCCAGCGCGAGCTCGCCGAGGCGCGCAACGTCGCCGAGAACGCGGCCTACCAGGCCTCCAAGCAGGTCGCGGAGATGGGCGACCAGCTCGACGACGCCGCGAAGCAGGAGATCAACGCCGCGATCGAGGCGGTCAAGGGGGTGCTCGAGTCCGACGACGCCGCCGAGATCACGGCGAAGACCGACGCCCTGCAGGCCGCCTTCCACAAGGTCTCCGAGCAGATCTACCAGGCGGCCGCTGCTCAGCAGCAGGCACCGGGCGCCGACGGCGCCGGTGCCGGCAACGGCGCTGCCGGCGACGCCGAGGAGGAGATCGTGGACGCGGAGGTCGTCGATGACGAGCGCTCCTGACGCGTCCGAGGGCCGAGCCGAGGCAGAGGTCGGGAACCTCGACGGGGCACCCCCGGCGGAGGGCTCGCAGACCCCGGTCGAGGGGCCCGAGGAGCAGGCGGTCGAGCAGGACCTCGATCGGCTGCTCGACGACGTCCGCCGCGAGCGCGACTCCTATCTCGACCTCGCCCGGCGGGCGAAGGCCGACTTCGAGAACTACCGCAAGCGCGCGGCGCGGGACGCCGCCGAGGCTGAGCGGCGCGGGAAGGCGAGCCTCGCCCGCGAGCTCCTGCCCGCGATCGACAACCTCGAGCGCGCCCTGCGCTCGGCCGGGCTCGAGCCGGCCCCGGAGGCCGGGGCCTCAGCCGAGGCGCCGACCGAGGAGGTCGCCGCCCGGGAAGCTCTCGGCCGCGGCGTCGCGCTTGTCCTCGGTGAGCTCCAGGCGACGCTCGAGCGGGCCGGGGTCGAGGCCTACGATCCGGTCGGCGAGCGCTTCGACCCCGCCTGGCACGAGGTGCTGCACACCCGGGAGGTGGACGGTGAGGACGCCGGCGTCGTCGTCGAGACGCTCGAGCGCGGCTATCGGCTCGACGGCCAGGTGCTGCGCGCCGCGCGGGTAGTCGTCAGCGAATAGGGGCAGGCGGACGTGGCACGGGACTTCTACGAGGTGCTCGGCGTCGGCCGCGGGGCGAGCGCGGAGGAGATCAAGAAGGCCTACCGCAAGCTGGCCCGCGAGAACCATCCCGACCGCAATCCCGACGACCCGAGCGCCGAGGAGCGGTTCAAGGAGATCCAGGAGGCCTACGCGACGCTCTCGGACGCCGAGAAGCGCAAGCGCTACGACGCCGGTGGGGGGTTCGCGGGCTTCGGCCACGGCGCCCCCGGGCCCGGGAACTTCGCCTCCGACCTCGGCGACATGTTCTCGACCTTCTTCCGCCGGGGCGGCGACGCCCAGGGCCCGGTCCGCGGGCGCGACCTCGAGACCGAGGTCAACCTCTCGTTCGAGCAGGCGATGGATGGCGCGGAGCTCTCGGTCATGGTCCCGAAGCAGGCGACCTGCAAGACGTGCAGCGGCACCGGCGCCAAGCCGGGAACGGCGCCGGTGGTCTGCCCGCGCTGCGGCGGCCGCGGGATCGACTCCGAGAGCCAGGGCTTCTTCTCGATCAGCCAGCCGTGCCCGCGCTGCGGCGGCGCCGGACAGGTGATCGAGGATCCGTGCGCGACCTGCGGCGGCTCGGGGCTGACCCAGCAGCGCAAGCGCTACCGGGTGCGGATCCCGGCCGGCGTGGACGACGGCAGCCGGATCCGGGTCGCCGGCAAGGGTGAGGACGGGCCGCGCGGTGGGCCCCCGGGAGACCTCTACGTCGTCACCCGGGTTGCGCCCTCGGCGGTTTTCCGCCGCCGCTCCGACGGCAACCTCGAGGTGACCGTGCCGATCACCGTCGCCGAGGCGATCGGCGGAGCGACGGTGGAGGTCCCGACGTTGAACGGAAGCAAGCGGATCAGGGTGCCGGCCGGCACCCGGCACGGCACCGTCCAGCGCCTGCGCGGCGAGGGCCCGCTGGAGCCGGGCGGTCGCAGTCGCGGCGACATCCTCTACCGGCTCGAGATCGAGGTCCCGCGCGATCTCTCGGGCGACCAGAAGCGGGCGCTCGAGGAGTTCGCCGAGGCGATGAACGACCACGATCCCCGGGCGGCTCTGCTGCGCGACGCGTCCGCCCGGTCGGCGAAGGTACGGAGCGGCTAGCGATGACGGCGAATCGAGAGGGCAATCGAGGCCGGGCCGAGCGGGAGCGCTCCTCCGGCCGTCGCCGCGCGCCCGACGGCGGCGTCGAGCGCAAGCGGGGCGTGTTCATGATCTCGGTCGCCGCCGAGCTCGCCGACATGCACCCGCAGACGCTGCGGATGTACGAGGCCCGCGGCCTGATCACCCCGAAGCGGTCGCCGAAGAAGACGCGCCTTTACTCGGTCGCGGACGTCGAGCGTCTGCGGCGGATCCAGCAGATGACCTCGGAGGAGGGCCTCAACCTCGCCGGGGTCGAGAGCGTCCTCGAGCTCGAGGCGCAGCTCGAGCGGGCGCGGTCGGAGATGTCGCGACTGCGGGCGCGCGCCGCGGAGATCGAGCGGCGGATGACCGAGGAGATCGAGCGGGTGCGCCGCTCGTTCCGCGCCGAGCTCGTCCCGTACGGAGCCTACGAATCGACCGAGCTCGTCCCCGCCGACTCGGCGAAGCCGATCAGGATCAAGGTCGAGCGCAAGCGCGACCGGCGGTCGGGCAGCACCTGAGCCGCGGTCCGGGTCGAGGATCGGGGGTGTGCGGCGCCGCACGGTCGCGACGCCTTTCAGCGCTCATATCTAAGTCTCCGCGCCATAGATTTCTTGCAGTTCGACGCTCAACCCGGTAGACTACGTCGGCGATGCAGGCAGACAGGTTCACGGTCAAGTCCCAGGAGGCGGTCGCCGCCGCACAGCAGCTCGCCGCCGAGCACCGTAATCCCGAGGTGGCCCCGGCCCACCTACTGCTGGCGATGCTCGAGCAGGAGGAGGGCCTCGCGCCCGCCGTCCTGCGAAAGCTCGGCGCCGATCCGACCGCGATCGCCGAGCGCGCCCGCGCCGCGATCGCCGAGCTACCCGAGGTCAGCGGCCCCGACGAGCCCGACGTCCGCCCGGCGCAGGCCTTCGTCCGCGCCCTCCAGCGGGCCGAGAAGGAGATGGCCGCGCTCGGCGACGAGTACATCTCGGTCGAGCACGTCCTGCTGGCGCTCGCCGACTCGGCGGCGCCGACCGCCGACCTGCTTCCCGACCGCGAGTCGCTGGTCAAGGCGGTCGGCGAGGTCCGCGGGCCGCACCGGGTGACCTCGCCGAACCCCGAGGACACGGTCCAGGCGCTGGAGAAGTTCGGCCGCGACCTCACCGCCGAGGCGCGTCAGGACAAGCTCGACCCGGTGATCGGCCGCGACGAGGAGATCCGGCGCGTGATCCAGGTGCTCTCGCGGCGGACGAAGAACAACCCTGTGCTGATCGGCGACCCGGGCGTCGGCAAGACGGCGATCGTCGAGGGTCTCGCGCAGCGGATCGTCGCCGGCGACGTGCCGGAGTCGCTTCGCGACCGCAGGGTGATCGCGCTCGACATCGGCGGGCTGCTCGCGGGATCGAAGTACCGCGGCGAGTTCGAGGAGCGGCTCAAGGCCGTGCTCGCCGAGATCAAGGATGCCGAGGGCCAGATCGTCCTGTTCATCGACGAGCTCCACACGATCGTCGGCGCCGGCGCCGCCGAGGGCGCGGTCGACGCCGCCAACCTGCTCAAGCCGATGCTCGCCCGCGGCGAGCTGCGCGCGGTCGGCGCGACGACGCTCGACGAGTACCGCAAGCAGATCGAGAAGGACGCCGCGCTCGAGCGCCGCTTCCAGCCGGTGCTCGTCGGCGAGCCCGACATCGGCGACACGATCGCGATCCTGCGCGGGCTGAAGGAGCGCTACGAGGTCCATCACGGGGTGCGGATCTCAGATCCGGCGATCGTCGCCGCGGCGACGCTCTCGGAGCGCTACATCGCCGACCGCTTCCTGCCCGACAAGGCGATCGACCTGATCGACGAGGCGGCGTCGCGGGTGAAGATGGAGATCGAGTCGGCGCCGACCGAGATCGACGAGGTCGCCCGGCGGATCACTCAGCTCGAGATCGAGCTGCGGGCCCTGGGCGAGGACACCGACGATGCGTCGGTCGCCCGCCGCGAGGCGATCGAAGCCGAGCTCGCCGACCTGCGCGAGCGCTCGGCGGAGATGAAGGCACGGTGGCAGTCCGAGAAGGCGGCGATCGAGGCGATCAACCAGGCCAAGGCGCAGCTCGAGGAGGCACACCGCGAGGCCGAGCGGGCCGAGCGCGAGGCCGACCTCGAGCGCGCGGCGGAGCTGCGCTACGGCGAGATCCCGGAGCTCGAGAAGGTCGTCGCCGACCAGGAGGCCCGTCTTGCCGAGCTCCAGGCCGACGGCGGCTCCCTGCTCACCCAGGAGGTGACCGAGGAGGAGATCGCCGAGGTCGTCTCCCGCTGGACCGGGATCCCGGTCTCGCGGCTGATGGAGGGCGAGGTCTCGAAGCTCGTCCACATGGAGGAGCGCCTGCACGAGCGGGTCGTCGGCCAGGACGAGGCCGTCGAGGCGGTATCGAACGCGCTGCGGCGCTCGCGCGCCGGCCTCGCCGACCCGAACCGGCCGATCGGCAGCTTCCTCTTCCTCGGGCCGACCGGAGTCGGCAAGACCGAGCTCGCGAAAGCATTGACCGAGCTGATGTTCGACTCCGAGCAGGCGATCATCCGCCTCGACATGTCCGAGTACATGGAGAAGCACACGGTCGCGCGGCTGATCGGCGCCCCGCCCGGCTACGTCGGCTACGACGAGGGCGGCCAGCTCACCGAGGCCGTGCGCCGCCGGCCCTACGCGGTGATCCTGCTCGACGAGATCGAGAAGGCGCACCCCGACGTCTTCAACGTCCTGCTCCAGATCATGGACGACGGCCGGCTCACCGACGGCCAGGGACGCACGGTGAGCTTCACCAACTCGATCCTGATCATGACCTCGAACGTCGGTTCCGCGGAGATCACCAACGTTCCGTCCGCCTCCTCCGCTTCGCGTCCGGGGGCGGACGGGCCAGCCGAGGGACGCCGCTCTTCCGAATACGAGGCGATGCGCGAGCGGGTCGAGGCCGTGCTCGTCAACACGTTCAAGCCCGAGTTCCTCAACCGGATCGACGACACGGTCATCTTCCACCGCCTCGCGCGCGAGGACATCGGCCGGATCGTCGAGCTCCAGGTCGCCCAGGTCGCCCGCCGGACGGCGGAGAAGGGAATCGAGATCGAGCTCACCGACGACGCCCGGACGCTGCTCGGGAACCTCGGCTACGACCCGACCTACGGCGCCCGGCCGCTGAAGCGGGTGATCCAGCGCAACCTCGTCGACAAGCTCGCGCTCGAGCTGCTCGAGGGCGAGCTCGGCGAAGGCGACGCGGTCCGCGTCGACGCCGAGAACGGCGAGCTCGTCTTCCGGCCGCTCCCGCGTGCGGTCGCCGACGCGGCCTGAGCCGCCCAGCCGGGACCTCACCGCCCGACGACGGAGAACCTCTGGGCCGCGAAGGTCCCTGGCCGCGAACGTGAGCACCTCGGGCGAGTCGGCGGCGCCGCGCCGGCGAAAGATCAGGGTGGCTCATCGATGCGGGGAGGCGCGCCCGCTCGTAGCTTCGGCGCAGGCCGAGGGCGAGCCGCGAGGAGGCGACGCGGGAACGGTGGTCATGAAGGATCGAAGCGCGGTACGCCACCATCGGGCACGAGCGCTGTCGGTCTCCTTGATCGTCGCGCTCGGTGCGGTCGGCACCGGCTTCGCGGTCGCGCAGGACAACGCCGCGGGCGTCGACTTTGCCGCGGTCGCCGGCGAGGAGATCGAGACGCGTGTCGCCACGTTCACCGACTTCGAGGCCGGCGCCGAGGAGTTCACCGCGACGATCGACTGGGGTGACGGCGGCGCGCCGAGCCCCGGCACGGTGCTCGAGGTCGAGCCGTGTGCCTACCCCGACGCGACATGCTTCGAGGTCCGGAGCACCCATACGTACTCGGCCGAGGGGGCGTTCGGCGTCGTGGTCACGATCCGCCACGGGCCAGACGATCCGGAGCCGACCGTCGTCCGGGCGACGGCGACCGTGGCGGCGGCCCCGGAAACGCCGACCGCGCGGATCGCGCTCGTCGACGCCGAGGTCCGGCCCGGCGAGCCGGCGATCGTCGACGCGTCGGGGTCCGAAGGCGAGATCAGCCTCTACGAGTTCGACCTCAACGGCGACGGGACGTTCGAAACGAAGACGACCCATCCATACGCAAGCGTCGTCCGGACCGATGCCGGCACCCACCCGATCCGCGTCAAGGTGACAAGCGCCGACGGCGCCACCGGATCGGCGGCGACGACGCTGGTCGTGACGGGGGACCCGTTGCCTCCGCCGCCGGGCGAGAAGCCCTTCGAGCAGGGGACGGTCGTCGGCTCGGTCCACGGATCGGCGGGCGAAGCCGCGAGCGAGGCGGCGATCAAGGCCTACACCTGCCCGGTCACCGTCCAGGTCGGGGTCGCCGAGGCTACGATGGCGCCGACCTGGGCGGGGGAGCCGTGCTTCGAGCGCAAGTCGACGCCGAACCCCGGGAAGCCGTCGCTGAAGCATCCCGCCTACCCACAGTTCGTCGCCACGCCGCAGACGATCAACATGGCGCTCGTCAATGGGCTTCACATCGCCGGGGGCCGGCTGGTGATCTCGGAGGGCATGAAGTGGATCGAGGCGCGCACCGGTCCGAATCTCGCGAAGCAAGCGAAGGTGGCGATGCAGATCGCCAAGCCCCCCGGCTACGGCGGAGCGTTCAACCCGAACTGGGAGCTCGGTCGCTGGGACGTCTCGAAGCCCGGGGTCGTGACGACGTATCCCTATCGGCTCCGCAACGACCTGCTCGGACTCCCCGTCGCGCAGAAGAGCACCCCGATCCGCTTCACCGCCGGCCACCAGGCGGAGTTCGAGCAGTTCGTGCTGCTGCCGTTCTCCGAGTTCACGTTGTGGCCGAAGAACCCGCCGACGGGCAAGCCGTTCACGATCCGCGCCGACAACACGTTCGGCGAGGTCGCCAAAGGCAGCTACAGCTACAGCTTCGACCTGCCGCTGGGCATCTTCAACCTCGAGGGCACCGTCGTCTACTCGCTCGAGGGCGGTTCGCACGTCTGGAGCGGCGACATCGAGCTTCGGATCCCCTCGTCGCCGGTCGACATCGACGGTCACCTGAGGATCAGGGACGGCGAGTTCGAGCAGGCGAGCGTTGACGTGCCGTTCAAGCGCCCCGGGCTGGGCCCGATCGGCTGCTGCATCTACCTGATCCACCTGAGCGGCGAGCTGACCGAGCACGCGATCGAGGCGGCGGCGACGTTCGCCGCGGGGCCGACCCTGATCGGAGACTTCCGCGCCGCGGAGGCGACCGCAACGGTGAACTGGAAGTTCTCGCCTTTCATGCTCGGCTTCAAGGCAGATGACCTGAAGATCGCCAAGTGGTCGGTGAACGCCAATACGAACGCCGTGATCACGAACAGCTTCTTCCTCGCATTCGCGTTCTGGGACGACAGCTTCGGACCGTTCTCGCACAAGGTCAACGTCGAGGTGCGGATCGGAAAGCCGTGGTACGTGGCCGGAGGCGGGAGCGCGTGCTTCGAGGTCTGGATCGAGGGCTGCGCGACCGTCAACGCGGCCGCGGGACCGCAGGGGATCGCGGCCTGCGGGACGGTCCTCAAGGTTCTGACCGGGGGCGTCAGAGTGCCCTGGAACCCGCTCAACTTCTCGGACTGGCACGGGTGGTGGGGCTGCTCCTTCGGCGAAGTCAAGTCGAAGGTGAGTGCGGCCGAGGCAGCGATGGCCCGGGCACGTGCGCGCGCTGCCGGGGTCGCCGCGGCCGCCGCGACCTACAAGCTCCGGCTTCCGCGCCGCCTGCGTGGCGCCCTGCTCGCGATCGAGGGCCGCGGCAGCCAGCCCCAGGTCGCGGTCCGCCGGCCGCGGGGGCCGCGGATCGTCACGCCCGCTCCCGACGAGACAGTCACCCGCGGCAAGGGATGGGTGGCGACGCGCGACACCAACGACGACACCACCTACGTCGTCGTTCGCAAGCCGGCCGCGGGTCGCTGGCGAGTCCGCGCGCTGGCCGGCTCACCCGGGATCAGGTCGATCGGCATCGCGCGCGCGCTTCCGCGGCGCTTCGCACGCGGTCGGGTAACCGGGAAGGGGCGCACGCGCGTCCTTCGCTATCGCGTCGCCCGGGCGGCGGGCACGAAGGTGACATTCGTCGAGCGCGGCGGCACGCGCGAGCTCGCGGATCCGGAGCAGGTCGTCGACCAATCGATCGGCCGCGCTCGCAAGGCGAAGGGGAAGATCCGCTTCATCCCGGGCGACGCCCGGCTTCGCCCGCGCCGGATCGAGGCGGTGGTCTCCTCGCAGGGAACGGTGATCAAGACCGAGGTCGTCGACCGGTTCCGCGCCCCCCGGTTCCGGCTGCCCAGCCGGCCGCGGGTCTCGCTGCGCCGCGCCGGCAACGCTCTGGTCATCCGCTGGACGAAGGTCGCTGGCGCGCGCAGCTACCAGGCGTTCCTGAACCAGGACGATGGCGAGACCCGCTACGTGACGCGACCCGCGGGCGGACGCAGCGCGCGGATTCGAGGCATCGGCGGGGCGACCTCGGCGACGGCGGAGGTCCGCGCTCTGAGTCCCGCCGGCTACGTCGGAAGGTCGGGCTTCGGCCGGCTGCGAGCGCTGCCGGCGGTACAGCTCGACCGGCGCCAGGCGATCGGTGCGGCGCTGCGGACGGGCGGCATCACGGCTCGCTGCACCGCGGCCGCCGACGGCCGCTGCGAGCTCGTCGCTCGGAAGGGAGCGCGGACACTCGCCACGGGCACACGCACGGTGGGCTACGGCGAGACGAAGCGCGTTCGGGTGCGGCTCACCGCACGCGGCCGGAAGGCGTTGCGCAAGGCCAAGCGGGCCGGGCGCAAGGTGAGACCACGCGTCCTCGCTACGGTTCCAGGGCGCGTGACGACGAGCGTGCCGGTCACGCTCCGCTGACCCCCGCTGACCCAACGCGTAGCGGATGCAAGGGCAGCTCCGAGACCACCGGCGCGCCGACCCCGGCTCGAGCGACGCTCAACCCCGGGGCTTCGCCCTCCACCGCCGGCGCGCCGGCGACGGGTCCTCGTCGCCGCGTCGACGGGCGCGCTCGACCAGGTCGATGAGCTCGAGCCAGCCCGAGAACCGCCGCGGGGGCCCGCGGTCGACGACGAGCTTGCCGCTCAACGGGCCCCTTCCCACCTCGAGATCGAGCACCACACACAGGCGATCCGGGTCAGAGCGATCCGACACAGCGCGATCATCGTCGGCGCGTGCGTCCGCCCGCATCGATGAGCCACCCTTACTTTCGGATCCCGCCGCACGGTTCCCGGACCGACTTACACTTGCCGGTCAGACGTCATGGCGAAAAAGCCATCGTTCACGGAGGGTGGACCGGCGTTCGGGGAGCCGAGCCTGCTCGAGCGCGACCGCGAGCTCCGGCTGATCGGCGCGGCGATCTCGCGGGTCCGGGATGGGGTCGGCGGGACGCTCGTGGTCGCGGGCCCCGCCGGCATCGGCAAGACGACCCTGCTCGAAGCGGCTCAGGCCGACGCCGAGGCGAAGGGCCTGCGCGTGCTCACTGGGGCCGGAAGGGAGCTCGAGCGGGAGTACCCGTTCGGCCTCATCCGCCAGCTCTTCGAGACAGCCCTCGCGACGCTCGCGCCCGACGAGCGTCGGCGAGCTCTCACGGGCGCGTCGTCCCCCGCGGGGTGGCTGCTCGGTCAGGCGCCGGCTGCCGCGGCGCCGGAGGATGCTTCGTTCGCGCTCACCCACGCGATCTACTGGTTGACCGCGAACCTCGCCGACGGCCGCCCGCTGCTACTCGCCGTCGACGATCTCCAGCTCGCGGACGATCCCTCGCTGCGGACGCTCGCCTATCTGGTTCCGCGGCTCGAGGATCATCCGGTGCTCCTCGCGGTCGCGGTTTCCGGAACCGGGGCCGGACCGCCCCTCGACGTCCTCTTGTCGAAGGACATCGAGGCGACCGTGCTCGAGCCGGCGGCGCTGAGCCCGGCCGCCACAGCCGCGGTGATCCGCGACGCGGTCGGCTCGGCAAGCGACGTGTTCTGTGACGCGTGTCGGCGGGCGACCGGCGGCAATCCATTCCTCGCGCGCGAGCTCGCTCTGGCGGCGGCGGCGGACGGCCTGATGGGCGACGACGTCGGAACGGCGCGGATCGGCTCGCTCGCCCCCGAGAGCGTCTCGAGGTCCACGCTCCCACGCATCCGACGCCTCGGAGCGCCCGCGGCGGCGCTGGCCCAGGCGCTGGCGGTGCTCGAGGTCGCGGAGCTCCCGCAAGCTGCCCGCCTCGCGGGGCTCGACGACGAGCAGGCGGCCGGATCCGCGGAAGCGCTTGCGAGCGCCAGCGTCCTCGCCCCCGGACTGCCGCTCCGCTTCGCCCATTCGATTCTCCGCTCAACCGTCTACGAGGACGTCGGTCCGGCGGCCCGGGACGCCGCTCACCACCGTGCGGCGATCCTCCTTGCCGACGGGGGTGGCGACCCGGAGGCGGTTGGCTCGCACCTCGAGCGCAGCGCGCCGCGCGGTGAGTCCTGGGCGTCCGCGGCACTGCGACGCGCCGCCCGGCAGGCGCTCGCCCGCGGCGCCCCCGAAACCGCGGCACGGCGCCTTCGCCGGGCCCTCGCCGAGGGATCCGGCGACGATGCCGCCGAGCTGCTCCACGAGCTCGGCCGGGCGGAGGCGCTCGCCGGGGAGCCGGAGGCGACCGAGCGACTGCAGCGCGCCTACGAGGCCGCGGACGATCCGAGCAGCCGCGCGCGGATTCTCGCCACGCTCGCCGAGACGCGCTTCGTCGCCGGTGAGTTCCAGGCGGCGATCAGAGGGTTCCGCGAAGCTCTCGACGAGAGCGACGCTCGATCCGATGGGCCCCTCGAGGCACGGCTCTTCCTCGGCTACGTGATGCCGGCCCGGGCCTACGCGCCGACCGCCGAGGCTGCCCGCGATCGGATTCGAAGCCACGCGGCCCGGAGCGACGGGGGCGGGGGCCTGATCGGGACGGCCCGCCGGGCGGCGCTCGCCTACGACGGCTTCCTGCGCGGGCAGGGCGCGGACGAGGTTCGCGCGGCTGCGGCGAGCGCGCTCGACGACGCAAGCCTGCTCGAGGCCGGCGGGCCGGCGAGGCAGGCGTTCTTCCTCACCACCTGGGCCCTGGCGGGCGCCGACGGCTTCGATCCCGCCGAGGCCGCGCTGTCGCGCGCCTTCGACCTCGCCGCTCGCAACGGCTCGTTCCTGACGTTCGCGATGGCCTGTCACCACCGACTCTGGTCTCAGTGGCGACGGGGACGGATCCCGCAGTCGCTTGACGACGCCCAGGTCGCACTCGAGCTCGCGGACCGTGGATGGCGCCTGATCGGGCCGGCGGCCGCATGGGCAAAGGCGGAGTGCCGGATCGAGATCGGCGACCTCGGCGGCGCCGCGACGGCGGTCGAGTTCGCCGAGCGGCTCGCATCCGGCCTCGACGGAAGCTGCGTCGAGGCCTGGCCTCTGATCGCACGGAGTCGGCTCGACCTCGAGCGAGGCGATCCGACCTCCGCACTCGAGAGCGCGCTGCGCGCCGGCTCCGCCCTGATCGCTCTCGACGCGAAGAACCCGGCCATCGCCGAGTGGCGCTCACGTGCCGCGCTCGCGTCGTCGGCGCTCGGCGACGACGGTCGGGCGCGAGAATTGTGGGAGGAGGAGCTCGCGCTCGCCCGATCGTTCGGCGCGCCGCGGGCGATTGGAATCGCCCTGCGGACGGCGGGAACGATCGTCGGGGGCGAGGCGGGGATCGGCCTGCTCAGGGAGGCGACGAGCATCCTGGAGCCATCCCCGGCCCGGGTCGAGCACGCGCGGGCGCTCACCGATCTCGGCATGGCTCTGCGCCGTGCCCGACGACCGCGGGAGGCGCGCGAGCCCCTCAACGTCGGACTGGGGATCGCGCGCGAGCACGGCGCCGTCGCGCTCGCGACCCGGGCGCACGATGAGCTCCTCGCCGCCGGGGCGCGCCCGCGTCGCGAAGCCCTGGGAGGGTCGGCGTCGCTCACCCCACGCGAGCTTCGCGTCGCCGAGCTCGCCGCCGGAGGGCTCACCAACCGCGAGATCGCCCAGGCCTTGTTCGTGACCCGGAAGACGGTCGAGGCACACATGCGGAACATCTTCCGCAAGCTCGGCATCGGCAGGCGGGAGGAGCTCGTCGGGATGGTGTCGGCATCGCGGCCCGACGCGACGCGGCAGGCGTCATCCTCCTAGAAGCACGGATTCGGTCGGCGAGCCCCGATCACAGCCGCAACGGCTTCGAGCGGTCGCGCTTGCAGACGTGGCGGTGCCCGCCCCCGCCGGTCACGCGCTTCTTCACCGTCGCGTAGTAGCGCCCCGAAGGAGCGTTCGGGGCGGCGACCGCCCAGATTCCGCGTCGGTTCGTCCTCACGCTGCCGACCGGCCCGTCCATCGCTCCCGGGTTGCGCTTCCAGACGGTGACCAGGCGCTTGCGCTTGCACGCCTTGCGCTCCGAGCCCACGCGGCCGAGGAAGCTCTGGTTGTCGATGTAGCCGGTGATCCGCACGCGGCTGTCGAACCGCGCGTCGTGGCCGGTTGCCAGCTCCGCCCCGGCGCCGAGCGCCAGGAAGGCGCAGATCGCCGTCGCCGTCCGTCGCGTCCTCGTCGTCATCGTGAACCTCACTTCATTTCGGGCTTGCCGTCGCTCGGGCGCCGCCGGCTCACCTCACTTCACCCGGAGCTTGCGCTTCGTGCCGGCGTAGCCACCCTTGCGTGCTGCCGCGGCGTAGCGTCCCGGCTTGGTCTTCGCGGGGACCTTCATCTTCGCCTTCCCGCTTGCCTTCGTCTTCTTGCTGAGCTGCTTGCCGCCCAGTTTCAACGTCACCTTCGCGCCCTTCACCGCCTGGCCGGCATCGCTGACCTTGAACGCCACCCGCTTGCCCGCGGCGACCTTCTTCGGCTTCGCGGTCAGGGTCAGCCCGGGGAGCAGGCGCTGGTGCCAGTAGGAGATGTCGCCGCCGCCGCGATTGACGAGCGCGAGCAGGTCGAGGTAGCCGCGCGAGCCCTCGACGTTCAACCGATGGACGGCGTCGGTGCCCTTCGGCGGCTTGACCGAGACGACGGCGCCGAACCGGCTCGCCTTCGGGTTCGTCCGGGTCGCGAACAGGCGGTTGCCGCGGTCCTTGCCCTCCCACGCGACCCAGATCCGGCCACTCGGGGCCGGCGCGAGGGTGGTGTGCTCGGCGTCGCGCGGCTGCTTGACGACCTTCGCCTTCGCGGCGCCGAACCGCCACAGCGCCGGCCGCGCGTCGAACGGGTTCGCGCCGAAGCCGTAGGCGGCGTAGATCCCCCCGGCCCCGATCCGGCCGCTGAGCCCAACGCGCTGCTGGAGCCAGGTCGCGCGCGACCCCGGCGCGGTCAGGACCGGCGTCACGAGCGGCTGGACGACCTGGAGGGCGTTGGGCTGCGAGCCGGCTCCGACGAAGTTCCAGCCGAAGGCGAACACCCCGGTCGCCGAGTCGACGGCGATGTTGGGATCGCGCTCGCAGCAGGCCGAGCCGAGGTCGCCGTCGGCGTCGGTCCCGTCGAGCCCGAGGTGGAATCCACCCCCGCTCGGGCTCGAGTCGCCCCAGATCGACATCGGCGTGCCGTTGGACGCGAGCGCGCCGCCGATCCCGGCGGCGGCGTAGACGGGGCTGTTGCTCCCGGACTGGTTGTTCGACGCGGCGTTGATCGGCGTCCAGGAGGCGCCGTCGCTCGAGGTCGTCGTCGCCATCACCGTCGAGTAGCCCCCGGGAAGCGGCGAACCGGGGAAGATCCCCGAGAACAGGGCGCGGATGCTGCCCCCCGGACGGGGCAGGAGGTCGACGCTCGGGTTGACCGCGTTCGGGGTCGAGATCAGCTGATGGTTCGCCGAAAGCGCCTTCGCGCCGGCGGAGATCGAGCGATGCATGACCTGCTCGGTGGCGCCGGAGTCGCGCGTCCAGAGGACGTGCAGGACCCCGTCCGGCGTCCGCTCGAGTCCGATCTCCCGCGTGTTCGACGGCTGCGGCTCGGACGTGACGCGGGTCCACTTGCCCGGCGGCCCGGCCTCGGCCTGCGTCGCCAGGGCGCCGAGGCCCAGACCGACGAGGATCGACGCGATCAGCGCGCCGGTCCGGTGTCCACCGCTAACGCTTCCCCACCCTGCCATCTGGCGACCTCCTCGCTCCGGTCCCTTCCTCGGACGTGCAACGCAAGCAACTATGGATGCGTGCCGCTGGACGCGCATCGATGAGGCACCCTGAAAGTTCGCGACGACCGCCCGCTCACTCGCGAGCGTCGACGCCGAGCGCTTCACCGAGCTCGTCGCGCCGGCGGACGCCGAGCTTGCGGAAGACGCTTCGCAGATGGGACTCGACCGTCTTCCGAGTCACGAACAGCCGCTCGGCGATCTCGGGATTCCCGAGACCGCCGGCGGCGAGCTCGGCGATCTGGCGCTCGCGGGAGGTGAGCGCATCGAGCCCGGTCGTCCGCTCGCGGCGCGGCCGGCCGCCCGCGGCGAGCAACTCGGAGCGCGCCCGTTCCGCGATCACTCCCGACCCGGCGATGAGGGCGATGTCGAGGGCCTCGCGCAGGGGGGCGCGAGCGTCGCGGGGATGGCGCGCGCGCCGCAGGCTCGCGCCGAGCTCGAGTCGCGCCGTTGCCGCTGCGAGCCGCGGTCCCGACGGCTCGAGCATCCCGACGGCTTCGGCAAGCGGCTCGGGGTCCCGTGCGATCGCCCCCAGGGTCGTCAGGGCGACACCGGTCGCGCGCGGGGACCCGATCTCCCGCCCGAGCTTGAGCTCCTCGCCGGCGAGGTCAAGCGCGCGCTCCCGGTCGCCGAGGTTCGCCGCGGCGCGGGCCGCGAGCCCGCGCCAGGGCAGGAACTCGGGGCTCGGGGCCTCGATCGCCGCCAGGCGCCGACCGGCCTCCGTCGCCTCGGCCAGCGCCGCCCGCCAGTCGCGTGTCGCAAGCAGGATCGCCGCCCTGCCGAACGGCAGCGCGAGCCAGCCCCAGGTGCCGGGGAGGCGGCCCTCGAGCTCCACCGGGTAGGCGAGCGCCTCCTCGGCGGCGGCGGGATCGCCCCGTTCGAGCAGCATCGTCGCCTGGCACATCCTCATCGGCAGCTTCGCCGGATCCGGCTCGCGCCCGACCAGCGAGTGGATCGCCTCGACGTCGGCGAGGCATCCGTCGACGTCGCCCCGCCACCAGCGGGCGGAGACGCGAGCCTCGAGCACCTCGACGGTCTCGAGCGGGCTGCCCCTGGTGAGCACGTGCTCGAGGGCGCGCTCGTAGATCGACGCGGCCCGTTCCGGCTCCCCGAGCCCGGCAAGGATGAAACCGACGCCGCCCGGCAGCAGGGTCGGGACATCCGCGAGCGGCACCACCGTCCCGACCGCGCCCTCGACGCGCGCGACGAGGTCGGCGGCGTCGTTGCGACGACCGCGCAGGAAAGCATCGAGAGCGCCCGTCTCGAGGCGGACGAGCTCGGCGGCGGTCAGCTCGCCGTCGGGGCCGAGGCGCGGCTGCTCGCGCCAGCGCGCGAGCCCGGGTACGAGCTCCGGGATCGCCCGCGCGGCCATCAGGAAGCTCATCAGCAGCTCGGCCTCGAGGCGCCCCCCGGCGCCGGCCGGAATCGCCTCGAGCACTTCGGTCGCGGCGTCGACGGCGCTGCGGAAGCTGCCGGCGACGTAGTGAGCGTGCGCCAGCCCCACCCGGGCTCCGAGGCGGAGCCCGGGGTCCGCCGCCTGCGTCGCGACCTGATCGAGGTGCTGGATCGCCCGCCGATGGTCGCCGACCGCCACCTCCGCCTGGCCGAGCTCGACCAGGAGCTGGGGATCGTCCGAGCCGAGCTCGGCGTGCGCCCGACGCAGCAGGCTCGCGGCCTCCTCGGGATCGCCGCGGGCGCCCGCGACCACCGCGGCGGCGCGGAGCGCGTCCGCCGCCCATGCCTCTCCGCCCGACCCGCAGCGGAGGAGCTGGGAAGCGATCAGGGCCGGGGGCGCGTCGCTGTCGCGCAGCGCCTCGGCCGCGCGACGGTGGGCGAGATCGCGGTTCGCTGCCGGGATGTCGTCGCGCAGCGCAGTGCGAACCAGGGGATGGGTGAGGCGCAGTGGGTTGCCCTCGACGAGCCCCGCGGCGGCGAGCCCCTCGACCGCGCCGGCAGCCTCCGCGGCCCTCACGCCGGCATGCGAGGCGGCGACCGAAAGCTCGGCCTCGCCGAGGATCGCGAGCGAGCGGGCGAGGCTCCGGGCTGCACCGGGAAGCGCCTCGAGGCGGCCCAGCGCCCAGTGGGTGACGGTCGCCGGAACCAGCTCGCCGATCATGCCGGCGCCCCGCGCGCCGGTGTCCACTCCCTCGCTGGCGACGGCGAGGGCGAGCTCGCGAACCAGGAACGGATTCCCGGCGGTGACGTGGTGCGCGGTGGCGCCGAAGTCCGACTCGTGCGATCCGAGGAGCTCGGTGAGCACCCGCCTGGTCCCCGCCTCGCTCAGCGGCGCGACGGTGATCCCTGTCGCCCGCTGCGACGTGTGCAGGCGATGGGCGGCGCCCAGTGGGCCGCCGCCACCGGTACGGACGGCGAGCATCACCGCGACCGGTACGTCCTCGATCCGCTCGACCAGGTACGCGAGCGCCTCCGCGGAGGGCGAGTCGAGCCACTGGAAGTCGTCGACGAGGACCGCGAGAGGGTGCCTGTCGGCGAGTCGCGCGCAGACCCAGTAGAGGCCATGGATGAACGCGAAGCGGGCGTCCCGCGGCGGCGGCGCCGCCGTCGTCGTGCCGCCGAGGAGCTCGAAAGCCGGCGCCGCGGCGCCCGACAGCAGTTCCTTGCGCTCGGTGTCACCGAGGCCGGCGACGGTGCGTTCGAGCAGCTGGCGCATGGCGCCGAACGCGAACGCCCGCTCGAGCTCCGCCCCGCGGGCGCGCAGGGGTGTGATCCCGCTCTCGCGGGCCAGCCGCGCCGCCTCGTCGAGGAGCCTGGTCTTGCCGACGCCCGCATCTCCCTCGATGACGAGCGCGCGCCCAGACCCCTCGACGGCGGAATCGAAGATCCCTCCGATCGCCGCGAGCTCGCGATCGCGCTCGACCAGGGACGGTGCCACCGGCCCCGAGATCCGGGCATCCCGCCTCGTTGCCGCGCCCGTTCGCATCGTCGATCAAGGTCGGCCGGGCCTGCGTGCCGACCGAGCCGCGGTCCGGCCGCTGGATCCTACGCCCTCCCGCCGTCGGGTCCGGATCGGGATCGTCGCGGGCGCGGGCTTGCAGAACGCGCGCCAACGTGAAAGAAAGGAGGTATTGCGTGGCCAGCACGACCCAGGAGGACGGACCGATGTCGACTTACATCATGCTCACCCGGCTGACGCCGGACGGAGTCAGGACCCTCAAGGACAACCCGGCGCGGGTCCACGAGGTGACGAAGGAGGTCGAGCAGCTCGGGGTCAGGGTGCTCAACCAGTGGGCGACGCTGGGCGAGTACGACTTCGTCACCGTGGTCGAGGCCCCGGACGAGCAGACGATGGGCAAGCTCTCGGTCGAGATGGGATCGCGCGGGACGGTCTCGAACGAGACGCTGGTCGCGATCCCGGCCGAGGAGTTCACCAAGAGCCTATGAGGGAACAACTCCGCCGCCTCCTCCGCTCCCGCGCTGAACACCGGGCCCGCGGCTTCGCCGCGGGCATCTCGATCAGCTCCCGCGTCCGGGGGCGGCGGGGGGTCGGATGAGGGTATTGGTGGTCGGAGGAGGGGGGCGCGAGCACGCGATCGTGCGCGCCCTCGGGCGATCGCCGCAGGCGCCGGAGCTGCTCTGCGCGCCTGGCAACGCCGGGATCGAAGCCGACGCGCGCTGCGTGGCTGCAGACGCCGGCGACGTTCCGGCGATCGTCGAGGCGGCGACGGCTGAGGGATGCGACCTCGTCGTCGTCGGTCCCGAGGCGCCGCTCGTCGACGGCCTCGTCGACGCGCTCGAGGCCACCGGCGTGGCCGCGTTCGGCCCCGGCGCCGAGGCGGCGCGGCTCGAGGGATCGAAGGCCCACGCGAAGGAGCTGATGGCGGCGGCAGGCGTCCCGACCGCGGCCCATTCGGTCCTCCGCGGCCGCGACGAGGCATTCGAGCGCCTCGAGGCGACGACCTTCCCGACCGTCCTCAAGGCGGACGGGCTGGCCGCCGGCAAGGGGGTGATCATCTGCGCGACCGAGGACGAGGCCCGCGCCGCGGTCGAGCTCTTCTTCGTCGAGCGACGGTTCGGCGAGACCGAGGTCGTGCTCGAGGAGCACCTCGTCGGCGAGGAGCTCTCGCTGCTCGCCCTCTGCGACGGCGAGAACGTCGTGCCGCTCGCCCCGGCGCAGGACTACAAGCGGATCTTCGACGGCGACGAGGGGCCGAACACGGGCGGGATGGGCAGCTACTCGCCGGTTCCCGGGATCGACGCCGACCGGGTCGAGCAGATCGCCGACACCGTCCACCGGCCCGTCGTCGAGCTGATGCGCCGCCGCGGAACCCCTTATCACGGCGTGCTCTACGCGGGGCTGATGATGACGACCGAAGGCCCACAGGTGCTCGAGTTCAACTGCCGATTCGGCGATCCGGAGACGCAGGCCGTTCTGCCGCGGCTGCGCTCCGACCTGGTCGAGCTCTTTCGCGCGGCGCGCGAGCCGGGCGGCCTGGCCGGCGTCGCCCCCGAGTTCGCGGACGACTGGGCCGTGACCGTGGTGCTCGCGTCGGCGGGCTACCCGGAGTCGTCGTCGAAGGGCGACGTGATCCGCGGCCTCGACGTGGTTCCCGGCGGCGTCGAGGTGACCCACGCCGGTACGGCGCGATCGGACGACGGGGAGATCGTCACCGCCGGCGGCCGGGTGCTCAACGTCACCGGCCTCGGCCGCGACGCCGCCGAGGCCCGCGACCGCGCCTATGCGGCGGCGGATCTGATCGACTTCGAGGGCATGCAGATGCGCACCGACATCGCGGCGCGGGCCGTCGAGCGGGCGACGGCCTGAACCGAAACGACGAGAAGAGGAGTAAGCAGAGGTGGAAGCTCGAGAACGGGGCACGGCGACCGGTACGGAGGACGATTCCAAGGCCGTCGAGCCGATGCCCGACGTCGAGGCGGCGTTCGAGGAGATCGAGGTCGACGCGCCGCTGGTCGGGATCATCATGGGCTCGGCGAACGACAAGCCGAAGATGCAGCCCGCGGGAACCGCGCTCCAGGAGGCCGGGATCCGCTACGAGGTCCGGGTGATGAGCGCCCACCGCGACCCCGAGAAGGTGCGCGAGTACTGCCACGCCGCCCGGATGCGGGGGCTGAGGGTGATCATCGCCGGTGCCGGGATGTCGGCCGCGCTGCCCGGCGTCGCCGCCGCGCATACCGACCTGCCGGTGGTCGGCGTCCCGATCCTCGGCAAGAGCCTCAACGGCCTCGACGCCCTGTTCTCGGTCGTCCAGATGCCCCCCGGAGTCCCGGTCGCCTGCGTCGCCGTCGACGGCGCCAAGAACGCCGGCCTCCTCGCCGCACGCATAATCAGCGTGTGACCCGCCGCGGAATCACCCACCCCGCGTACCGATGATCGAGCGCTACACGCGCCCGGAGATCGGCGCCGTCTGGACGCAGGAGCGGCGGATGGGCGCCTGGCTCGAGGTCGAGCTGGCGGCGACCGACGCGTGGGCCGATGCCGGGGTGGTGCCGGCGGAGGACGCCCGGGCGTGCCGCGAGCGCGGCTCGTTCGACGTCGCCGCCGTCGCCGAGCGCGAGCGCGTAACCGGCCACGACGTCGCCGCCTTCGTCGACGTCGCCTCGGCTTCGATCGGCGAGGCCGGCCGCTGGCTCCACTACGGGCTGACCTCCTCGGACGTCCTCGACACCGCGCTCGCGCTCCAGCTCCGCGAGGCCGGGGAGATCCTCGTCAGCGGCGCCGCCGCGTACCGCGAGGCGCTGGTCGCGGTTGCGCTCGAGCACCGCGAGACCCTGACCGTGGGCCGGACCCACGGGATCCACGCCGAGCCGACGACGTTCGGCCTGCGAATCGCCGGCTTCGCGTTCGAGGCCGACCGCAACCTCGCCCGGCTGCGCCGGGCCTTCGATCAGGCCGCGGTCGGCAAGCTCTCGGGCGCGGTCGGCTCCTATGCCTCGGTGCCGCCGGGGATCGAGCGCCGGGTGATGGAGTCGCTCGGGCTGCGCGCCGACGAGCTCTCGACCCAGGTCGTCCCCCGCGACCGCCACGCCGAGGTCCTGAGCGCGATCGCGCTCGCCGGCGCCGGGCTCGAGCGCTTCGGCCAGGAGGTGCGGAACCTCCAGCGGACCGAGGTCCGCGAGGTCTCCGAGCCGTTCGCCGCGGGGGCGCAGAAGGGCTCGTCGGCGATGCCTCACAAGCGAAACCCGATCCTCTCCGAGCGCCTCTGCGGGCTCGCCCGGGTGCTGCGCGGCTACGCCCAGACGGGGCTCGAGAACGTCGCCCTCTGGCACGAGCGCGACATCTCCCACTCGGGCGCCGAGCGCGTGGTCCTGCCCGACGCGACGATCCTGCTCGACTACATGCAGCACCTCGCGACCCGGCTGATCGAGGGGATGGTCGTCGACGCCGAGCGGATGCGCGAGAACCTCGAGCTCACCCACGGGGCGCTGTTCAGCCAGCGGGCGCTGACGGCGCTGGTCGAGGCCGGGCTCGAGCGCGACGCCGCCTACCGGATCGTCCAGGAGTCCGCGCAGCGGGCCTGGGGCGAGGGCACGAGCTTCCGCGAGCTGCTCGGCGAGCGGCTCCAAGGTGACGGGGGCCCCGAGGTCGACCTCGATGCGATCTTCGACTACGCGGCCTTCCTCGAGCACGTGCCCGAGGTGATCGGGCGGCTGTCGGCGCTGCGGGAGTGAGCGGCGGCGCGCTCGACCGCTAGTGGGTGCGGGCGAAGCGCTCGACCGCCGCGACCAGCTCGGTGACCTTCTCGTCAGCCTCCGAGCCGCCGCGCTCGAGGGCGCCGCGGACGCAGTGGTTCGTGTGGTCCGAGAGCAGCTCGAGCGCGACCCGGTCGAGCGCCTTGGTGACGGCCCCGATCTGGGTCAGGACGTCGATGCAGTAGGCCTCCTCCTCGACCATCCGGTCGATGCCGTCGATCTGGCCCCGGATCCGGGCCAGTCGGCGCTTGACTGCCTGCTTGTCGTCGACGTATCCGGCTGAGTCTTGCATGCGTGGGATGATACCCGATGGGGGTATGACTCACAACCGCGCGGCGACGAAGCTCGACCGCATTCCTCAGCATCGGCGCCGCCGGAGCCTCGCCAATGCTGAGAAACCCGTCGGGGGGATCGCGACCGCGGCGCATTGGCTAGCATCGCACGCTGTCCGATGCCCCCCGCCCTCTCAGATCTGCGGCTCCACTCGTCGGGAAAGGTCCGCGAGATGTACGAGGTCGACGGCGACCTGCTGATGGTCGCCTCCGACCGGATCTCGGCCTACGACGTCGTCCTGCCGACGCCGATCCCCGACAAGGGCCGGGTGCTGACGCAGATGTCGGTCTTCTGGTTCGAGACCACGGGCGACATCGTCCCCAACCACCACGTCTCCCAGGACGTCCCCGAGGAGGTCGCCGGCCGCGGCCTGCGGGTGAAGCGGCTCGAGATGTACCCGGTCGAGTGCGTCGTCCGCGGCTACCTGTCCGGGTCGGGCTGGAAGGAGTACCGGGAGTCGGGGGCGGTATGCGGGATCGAGCTCCCGGACGGCCTCCGCGAGTCGGACCGCCTGCCGGAGCCGATCTTCACCCCGGCGACCAAGGCCGAGCTCGGCGAGCACGACGAGAACATCGACTTCGAACGGGCCGTCGAGGTGATCGGCGACCGGGCGCTGATGGAGGAGCTGCGCCGGATCTCGGTCGAGCTCTACTCGCACGCCGCGTCCCACGCCGCCGAGCGCGGGATCGTCCTCGCCGACACGAAGTTCGAGTTCGGGTCGTCGCCCGGGGCCGAGGTCGTCCTCGGCGACGAGGTGCTCACCCCCGACTCCTCGCGCTTCTGGCCCGCCGATCGCTACGAGCCGGGGCGTGCCCAGCCGTCGTTCGACAAGCAATACGTGCGCGACTGGCTCGACGAGACCGGCTGGGACCACAGCCCGCCGGGCCCCGAGCTTCCCGACGACGTCGTCGCCAACACGCGGGCGAAGTACGTCGACGCGTACGAGCGGATCACCGGCCGCAGCCTGGGCTGAGACCGCGCCCTGGGACGCCTGCCCTGCCGCTAGCCTGGGACTTGATGCGGCGCTCCCGCCATCCGAGCAGATGAAGGCGCTGGTCCTGATCCGGCCCAAGGCGGGCATCCTCGACCCCCAGGGCAAGGCCGTCGAGCGGGCGCTCCCGGCGCTCGGCTTCGAGGGCGTCTCGCACGTCCGCGTCGGCCGCCTGGTCGAGCTCGAGGCCGACGACCCCGACCGCCTCGACCAGCTCTGCGAGCAGCTGCTCGCCAACCCCCTGATCGAGGACTACGAGATCGAGGTCTTGACGGGCGACGACGACCCCGCCGGACGCGGAGCGGAGGAGGCGGCGGGCATGGGGTCGGACCCCGCCGCCCCCGGACGCGCGAGCGGAGGAGGCGGCGGGCCGTGATTGTGGGGGTTCTCCAGTTTCCCGGGTCCTGCGACGAGCGGGATGCGCTGGCGGCCTGCGAGCGGGTCGACGAGGCGCGGCTCGTATGGCACGCCGAGCGTGACCTCGGCGACGTCGACGCCGTCGTCGTCCCGGGTGGATTCTCCTACGGCGACTACCTGCGCGCCGGAGCGATCGCGCGCTTCGCACCGGCGATGGAGGCGGTCGCCGAGCTCGCCGCCGAGGGCCGCCCGGTGCTCGGGATCTGCAACGGATTCCAGGTCCTCTGCGAGGCCGGGCTGCTCCCGGGCGCGCTGCTGCCGAACGCGGGGCTGCGATTCGTCTGCCGCCAGGTCGAGGTCGAGGTCGCGAGCGCCGAGACCGCGTTCACCGCCGGCCTCGAGCCCGGCGAGCGGCTCTCGATCCCGGTCAAGCACACCAGCGGCCGCTGGTTCGCCCCTGCCGACGAGCTCGAGCGGATCGAGGCCGCCGGCCAGGTCGTCTTCCGCTACGCCCCGGGGCACAACCCGAACGGCTCGCTCGCCGACGTCGCCGGGGTCGCGAACGAGGCGGGAAACGTCGTCGGGCTGATGCCGCATCCCGAGCACGCGGTCGATCCGCTGACGGGATCGCTCGACGGGCTGCGGCTGTTCGCCTCGCTCGCCGAGCGCGCCTCCCTCGCCCCGGCCGGGTCTTGACGCTGCCCGAGGCCCAGTCCAAGCACCGCGAGCTCGGCCTCACCGACTTCGAGTACGAGCGCATCGTCGAGCTGCTCGGCCGCGACCCGAACGACGTCGAGCTGGCGATGTTCTCGCTGCTGTGGTCCGAGCACTGCGCCTACAAGCACTCGCGGAAGCTGCTCCGACGGCTGCCGACCGAGGGACCGCGGGTCGTCATGGGTCCGGGTGAGAACGCCGGCGTCGTCGACATCGGCGCCGGCTGGACGGTCGCGTTCAAGGTCGAGTCGCACAACCATCCCAGCGCCGTCGAACCGTTCCAGGGCGCGGCGACCGGAGTCGGCGGCATCCTCCGCGATATCTTCGCCCTCGGGGCGCGGCCGATCGCGGTGCTCGACTCGCTGCGGTTCGGCGACCTCGACTCCGATCGCTCGCGCTACCTGTTCGACCACGTCGTCGCCGGGATCGGCCACTACGGCAACTCGATCGGGGTGCCGACGGTCGGCGGCGAGGTCTACTTCGAGCCCCCGTACGAGCAGAACTGCCTCGTCAACGCGATGTGCGTCGGCCTCGCCCCCCGCGAGCGGCTGATCCGCTCGGCGGCGGCCGGGGTCGGCAACGTCGTCGTCCTGCTCGGCGCGTCGACCGGTCGCGACGGGATCGGCGGCGCATCGGTGCTCGCCTCGGCCGAGCTCGAGGCCGAGGCTGAGAAGCGGCCGACGGTCCAGATCGGCGACCCGTTCGAGGAGAAGAAGGTGCTCGAGTGCTGCCTCGAGCTGCTCGGGCGCGAGCTGCTCGTCTCGCTCCAGGACCTCGGCGCCGCCGGGCTCACCTCCTCGGCCGGGGAGATGGCGGCGAAGGGCGGGGTCGGGATCGACCTCGACGTCGCCCGCGTGCCACTGCGCGAAGCCGACATGGAGCCGTTCGAGATCATGGTCTCCGAGTCGCAGGAGCGGATGCTCGCCGTCGTCGAGCCCGCGGCCCTCGACGAGGTGCTGGCGGTCTGCGAGCGCTGGGAGACGGGCGCCGCGGCGATCGGCGAGGTCACCGACACGGGACGGATCCGGGTGCTGCGGGAGGGCGACGTCGTCGGCGACATGCCGGTCGCTGCGCTCGTCGACGGGTGCCCGCTCTACGACCTCGAGCCCGCCGAGCCGGACGGGTGGATGTACGGCAACCGAACCGCCGACCCGTCGGGCCCCGGAGGCGAAGGAGAGGATGCCGACGGTGGCGGAGCCCTACTCGCGCTGCTTGCGGCGCCGAGCATCGCCTCGAAGCGCTGGGCGTTCGAGCAGTACGACTCGATCGTCGGCTCGCGCACCGTCCGCCGTCCCGAGGCCGCCGACGCAGCCGTGCTCCAGATCCCCGAGGCGGAGACGGCGATCGCGGTCGCGATCGACGGCAACGGTCGTCGGGTGGCCTGCGATCCCTACGTGGGCACGGTCGAGGCGGTGCTCGAGTGCGCGCAGAACCTGGCCTGCGTCGGAGCCGAGCCGCTCGGGCTCACGAACTGCCTCAACTTCGGCAACCCCGAGAAGCCGAACGTCGCCTGGCAGCTCAACCACTCGACGCAGGCGCTCGCCGATGCCTGCCGCGCGCTCGAGGTGCCGGTCGTCGGCGGCAACGTCTCGCTCTACAACGAGACCGGCGACGGGCCGATCTACCCGACCCCGATCGTCGGCATGGTCGGCGAGCTGCCGGATCCCGCGCGCGCCGGGGGCCTGGCGCTGCGCGAGGGAGACGCGATCGCGCTCTGCGGGCCGTTCGCTCCCTCACTCGCCGGCTCCGAGCTGGCGAAGGCGCGCGGCGACCTCGGGCCCGGACTGCCGTCGCTGCCGATCGACGCGGTCGCGGCCGCGATCGCGTTCGTCCGCGAGGGGGTGCGCTCGGGCGCGCTCGGCGCCGCGCACGACGTCAGCGACGGCGGCGCCGCCTGCGCGCTCGCCGAGCTCGCGATCGCCGCCGGGATCGGGCTTCGCTGCGACCTCGACGGGCTGGTCGAGCTCCGGGGGGTCGCCGGGGAGACGGCGCTCTTCGGCGAGGGCCCGGGGGGCTTTCTCCTCGCCGGGTCGCCGCAGGCGCTGGCGGAGCTCGCGGCGAGGGCGGCCGAGGAGCGGATCGAGCTGCTGGTGATCGGAGAAGCCGGAGGCGATTCGATCGAGATCGCCGCCGCCGAGACCGAGGCCTCGGTGGCGCTCGGCGACGCCGCGCGCGCCTGGCGCTCGCTCGGCGAGCGGATGGGAGTGGAGCTTTCGGCGTAGGCTCCCGTGCCGATGCGCACCCTCGCGATCGCATTCGCCGCCGCCGCGGCCAGCGCGGCCCTCTGGTACGTCGTCCTCGCGGTGGCCCTCGACGTCGCGACCTGGATCGCGATCGCGCTTGCGGCGGCGAGCGCGCTGCTCACCTTCTTCGCGGTCGCCCGCGACGCCGCCCGGACCTGACCGCGGGGCGCCGGATTCGGACCGGGGTGACCTCCACCGCTGCTAGCCTTGGACTGCAGACGAGCCTTCGGGGGCTCGCCCGCGAGACCAGGTCTACTCGACAGGGTTCCGTCTTCTCTTCATGACCGCCATCCGCCGGCCGATCCCCACGGGGGAAGCCGAGATCACCGATCGCGACGGCCCGCGCGACGAGTGCGGGGTGTTCGGCGTCTACGCGCCCGGCCACGACCCGGCCCGGCTCGTCTACTTCGCGCTCTACGCGCTCCAGCATCGCGGCCAGGAGTCGGCCGGGATCGCGAGCTGCGAGGGCGGCCACATCACCACGCTGCGCGAGACCGGGCTCGTCTCGCAGGTGTTCGACGAGGAGAAGCTGCGGGCGCTCGACGGCGACATGGCGATCGGCCACGTTCGCTACTCGACCACCGGCGGCAGTTCGTGGGAGAACACCCAGCCGGTGTGGCGAGACGACGGCCGCGAGGTCGCCCTCGCCCACAACGGCAACCTCACCAACGCGGTCGAGCTCCACAACGAGCTGCGCGAGCGCGGGATCTCGTTCCGCGGCACGTCGGACTCGGAGATCATCGCGGCGATGCTCTCCGTCGCCGAGGAGCGCCCGATCGAGAACGCCGTCGCCGCGGTGATGCCGCGGCTCGAGGGCGCCTACTCGACCGTGGTGATGACCAAGCGAGCGGTGGTCGCGTTCCGCGACCCGCACGGCGTGCGGCCGCTGGCGCTCGGGAAGCTCGGCGACCGCTACTGCGTCGCCTCGGAGAGCTGCGCCTTCGACATCATCGGCGCCGAGCTGATGCGTGAGGTCCAGCCCGGGGAGCTCGTCTCGCTCACCGAGCGCGGGATCGAGAGCCGGCAGGTGGTGCCCGCCGACCGGCCCGCGCAGTGCGTCTTCGAGCACATCTACTTCTCCCGCCCCGACACCAGGCTCGAGGGCCGGGTGCTCCAGGAGGTCCGCGGGCGGATGGGGGAGATCCTCGCCGCCGAGGCGCCCGTCGACGCCGACCTCGTGATCGCCGTGCCCGACTCCGGCAACCCCGCGGCGAACGGCTTTGCCCGGGTCGCCGGGCTACCGAAGGACGACGGCCTGATCAAGAACCGCTACGTCGCGCGGACCTTCATCCAGCCGGGGCAGGAGCTGCGAAAGCACGGCCTGCGGATGAAGTTCAACCCGCTGCCCGAGATCGTCTCCGAAAAGCGCGTCGTCGTCGTCGACGACTCGATCGTCCGCGGCAACACGACGCGGCAGATCGTCGCGATGCTCCGCGACGCCGGCGCTCGCGAGGTTCACCTGAGGATCTCGGCGCCGCCGATCCGCCACCCCTGCCATTACGGCATCGACATGTCGAGCCGCGAGGAGATGGTCGCCAACGAGCGCACCGTCGAGGAGATCGCGCGCGAGCTCGGGGCCGACTCGCTCGCCTACCTGTCGCTGGACGGCGTCTACGAGGCGGTTGGCACGCCGCGGGCGACACACTGCGACGCCTGCTTCACCGGCTCCTACCCGCTCGGCGACGGCGGCAACGGGAACGGCAAGTTCGCGCTCGAGGAGATCGCCACGATCCCGGTCTCCTAGGCTCCGCTTGGCGAGGGCCTGGGACATCTCCGGACGCGTCGCGCTAGTCACCGGCGGAGCGCGGGGAATCGGCCTCGACACCGCGCGCCGCCTCGCGCGTCGCGGGATGAACCTGGCGCTGGTAGATCTCGACGGGGAGCTGGCCGCCCGCGAAGCGGAGGCGATCGGCGCCGCGATCGGGATCGCCGCCGACGTCACCGACGGCGGCGCGGTCGATGCCGCGGTCGACGAGACGGTCGAGCGCTTCGGCGGGCTCGACGTCGTGATCGCGAACGCCGGCGTCGCGCCGCCCGCCGCGACGATGCTGACCGTCGACCCGGAGGCGTTCGAGCGGACCGTCGACGTCAACCTGCACGGGGTCTGGCGGACGGTCAGGGCCGGGTTGCCGCACGTCGTCGAGCGCCGCGGCTACGTGCTCGTCGTCGCCTCGCTGTACGCGGCGATGAACGGCGTGCTCGCCGCCCCCTACGCGATCTCCAAGGCGGCGGTCGAGCAGCTCGGGAGGGCGCTGCGGGTCGAGCTCGCGCCCCACGGAGCGAGCGCCGGGGTGGCCTACTTCGCCTTCATCGACACGCCGATGGTCCGCGAGGCGTTCTCGCGACCGGTCAACCGAACGCTCAGGCAGGCGTGGCCGGCATGGATGTCGCGGCCGGTCCCGACCTCGCGGGCGGGCGCCGCGATGGCGCGCGGGGTCGAGCGGCGCTCGGCTCGGGTCACCGCCCCGTGGTGGCTCCCCTCGCTGCTCGTCGCGCGCGGCGCCGTCGCCGGACTCGATCGGCGGTTGATCGGCCATCCGCAGGTCGCCGCGGCGATCGCTGAGGCCGAGGCGGAGGCCTCGGCTCCGACCCCCGAGGCCGCAGAGTCGTGAGCCCGGACGCGACCGCCGCGGGCGAGAGCTTCCGGATCGGCGTCCTCGCGTCCGGGACCGGGACCAACCTCCAGGCGATTCTCGACCGGCTCCACGGGCGCGACGGGATCGCGGTGGTCGGCGTGGTCTCGAACCTACCCGGCGCCCCGGCGCTCGAGCGGGCCGAACGGGCCGCGGTGGAGGCCGCGGTGCTACCCCGCTCCGACTATCCCGATCGCGCCGCGCGTGACTCGGCGATCGCCGAGTGGCTGACCGAGCGGCGCGTCGACCTCGTCGTCCTCGCCGGCTACATGGAGCTGCTCTCGCCCGAGTTCGTGCGCAGGTTCGAGCACCGGATCGTCAACGTCCACCCCGCGCTGTTGCCGTCGTTCCCGGGCCTCGACGCGATCGGGCAGGCGCTCGCCCACGGCGTCCGGGTCACCGGCGTCACCGTCCACTTCGTCGACCGCGGCGTCGACACCGGGCCGATCATCCTCCAGCGGGCGGTCCCGGTGCCGTCGGACGACGACCGCGAGGAGCTCGAGCGGGCGATCCACGCCGTCGAGCACGAGCTCCTCCCCGAGGCGATCCGGCTGCTCGCGGCGGGTCGCGTCCGGGTCGAGCCGGGCTCGCGAAAGGTACGGATCGCCGCACCCACCGGTGCGTAGGAGGGCATAGAGTGGGTTCGATGGAGGCCGAGGCGGCGATCATCGAGGGGGAGGGCGGCAAGGCGCCGGGCGGCGAGCCCGTCAGGGTCCGCCGGGCGCTGATCTCGGTCTCCGACAAGACCGGTGTGGTCGAGTTCGCGCGCGGCCTGGCGCGGCTCGGGATCGAGATCCTCTCCACCGGCGGCACCGCCGAGGCGATTCGGGGGGCGGGGGTCGACGTCACCGACGTCGCCGAGTTCACCGGCTCGCCCGAGATCCTCGGCGGGCGGGTGAAGACCCTCCATCCGCGCCTGCACGCGGCGCTGCTGGCGATCCGCGACGATCCCGAGCACGCGGCGACGCTCGAGGCCGAGGGAATCGAGCCGATCGACCTCGTCTGCGTGAACCTCTACCCGTTCGAGAAAACGATCGCCCACGGTGACGTGACCGAGGCCGAGGCGATCGAGAACATCGACGTCGGCGGCCCGACGATGATCCGCGCGGCGGCGAAGAACCACCGCCACGTCGCCGTGATCGTGCGGCCGGAGAGCTACGACGCGGTGCTCGCCGAGCTCGAGGAGTCCGGCGGGCAGGTCTCGGCGGAGACGCGGCACTGGCTCGCGAACGAGGCCTTCGCCCACACGGCCGCATACGACGCCGCGATCAGCCGCTGGTTCGGGCTTCGCTACGAGGCCTGGCCGAGCCACTGGGTGATGCCGCACGAGAAGTTCCTCGAGCTCTCCTACGGCGAGAACCCGCACCAGCGGGCGGCGCTCTACGTCGAGACCGGGGCGCGCTCGCACGTGCTCTCGCGGGTCGCGAAGCGTCACGGGCGAGCGCTGTCGTTCAACAACGTCCTCGACCTCGATTCGGCGCGGGCGCTGATCGACGAGTTCGAACGGCCGGCGTGCGTGATCGTCAAGCACAACAATCCCTGCGGCGCGGCCGTCGCCGGCAGCGTCGGCGACGCCTACGAGCGGGCGCTGGCCTGCGATCCGCTCTCGGCGTTCGGGGGCGTGATCGTGCTCAATCGGCCGATCGACGCCGCCCTCGCGGAGCGGCTTCACGCGCACTTCGTCGAGGTCCTGCTGGCGCCGGGATACGAGCAGACAGCGCTCGACATCCTGACCCGCAAGGAATCGATCCGGATCCTCGAGGACACCGACCAGCGCGGCTACGAGGCTCGCGAGCGCGACGTCAAGCGCGTTCGCGGCGGGCTGCTCGCTCAGGAGCCCGACCGGGTCGACGAGGGGCGCGAGTCGATGCGGGTCGCCACCGGAGTCGAGCCGACGGAGGCGCAGTGGGAGGATCTGCTGTTCGCCTGGAAGGTGTGTCGCCACGTGCGCTCGAATGCGATCGTGATCGCCAAGGACGGCGCCACGCTCGGCATCGGAGCCGGTCAGATGAGCCGTGTCGACTCGGTGCGGATCGCGATCGACAAGGCGCGCGACGCCCGCGGCGACGAGGCCGAGGCCCTGCTCGACGGGTCGGTGGTCGCGTCCGATGCCTTCTATCCGTTCCCCGACGGCCCCGGGCTCGCGATCGACGCCGGCGCGGGCGCGTTCATCCAGCCCGGCGGCTCGAAGCGCGACGACGAGGTCGTCGCCGCCTGCGACGCGGCCGGCGCGGCGATGGTGATGACGGGGCGCCGCCACTTCCGGCACTGACCAGACCGGTTGAGCCACGGGCCGGGACCGACTAGGGTCGGCGCCAGTGGAGCTTCGGTGCCGCCTCGGGCTCGCCGCGGTTGCGTTGCCGCCACTCGTCGCTGCCGTCGCGGGCTTGGTGCCGGCCACCGGGCACGCCGGCCCCTCGGCCGGGTTCGGCCTCGGGGTCACCGCGGGCGAGGTGAAGGCCCGGTCCGCCCAGCTCTGGGCGAGGTCGGCGACCGTCGGCCGGGTGCGCGCCGAGGTCGCCACCGATCGACGCTTCCGCCGTCTGGTCGCGACCGCTCGGCGCCGCGCCAAGCCGGCGAACGATCGCGCCGTGCGGGCCCTCGTCCGCGGGCTCGTCCCTGACCGACTCCACCACTACCGCTGGTGCGCCGGCCGGGGCGCGAAGCGCCGCTGCGCCCGCGGCCGGTTCCGGACCGCTCCGAAGCCGGGTCGCGCCCGGCCGATCAGCTTCGCGGTCAGCGGCGACACCGACGGCACCCGCCTGGCGGGTGAGGCGGAGCCGTTCCACGGCAGCTTCGAGGTACTCGCGTCGATGCGCCGGGAGCGGAACCACTTCAACGTTCACCTCGGCGACACGATGTACTCGGACTCGGGGGTCGGCGGACGCCCCCCGGCGCTGACCGTCGAGGAGAAGTGGGCGAAGTACCGGGAAAACCTGCGCGAGGCGCGCCTGCGCAAGCTTCGGCGCGCGACCGGCTTCTACAGCCACTGGGACGACCACGAGTTCATCAACGACTTCTCGATCCCCGAGTTCGGACGCGCCCTCTACAACGCCGGCCTGAGGGCGTTCCGTGACTACGCGCCGGTGGCGTACTCTCGCGCGACGGCCCTCTACCGGCGCTTCCGCTGGGGCCGAAACCTCGAGCTCTTCTTCCTCGACCAGCGCTCGTTCCGAAGCGCGAAGGCCTCGGCCGGCGGCGCTTGCGACAACCCCGACACGGGTGCTCCCGATCTCGCGCCGACCGCGCCGCAGAGCACCCGCGACCAGTTCGCGCTGCTGATCCCGTCGTTCGCCCAGCCGGTCGCCGAGGCGTGCAAGGACGAGATCAACGGCGCCGACCGGACGCTGCTCGGGGAACGGCAGCTGAAGCGGTTCCTGCGCCAAGTCGCGCGCTCGCGGGCACGCTGGAAGATCGTCATCAGCGAGACCCCGATCCAGCAGTTCTACGGGCTGCCCTACGACCGCTGGGAGGGCTACGCGTTCGAGCGGCTGCGGCTGCTCAACCAGCTCGAGGCGCGGGGCGTCGAGCGGGTCACCTTCCTCAGCACCGACACGCACGCGGCGTTCGCAAACGTGGTCCGCAAGCGCACCCTCGCCGGCGACGTCGCGCCGGCGAACGCCCCGGCCGAGCCGACGGCGACCGGCGTCCGCGACTTCGTCAGCGGCCCGGTGGCGACGAACACGTTCTGGCGGTCGATCGATTCGGTGACCGGCGGCGAGGGCAACGGCGAGCTGCTCAGCGCCGCCTTCTTCAAGCCCGCCCCGCCGAACGGCGTCGGGATGCTCTGCGCCCAGGGCGGAGCGTTCAACTACGCCCAGGTGCAGGTAACCCGGAAAGCGGTGCGGATCGCCTACAGGGACGAGAACGGCGCTCCGCTTCGCGACGTCGACGGCGAGCGCTGCGGTCCCTACCGGCTGACCGGCTAGCGGTGCTCGGCGGCGGGGTCGACTAGGCTCGCGTCGCGGTGGCCGAGCTCCATGTCCTGCGAGTCTTCTGTGCCGAGGACGGGTCGGGAGGGAATCCGCTCGGCGCCTTCCTCGACGGCGCGGAGGTCCCGGCCGAACGGCGGCAGGCGATCGCCCGCGAGCTCGGGTTCGCCGAGACGGTGTTCGTCGACGACCGCGGAAGTGGCGAGCTGCGGATATTCACCCCCGAGACGGAGCTGCCGCTCGCCGGGCACCCGCTGGTCGGCGCCGCGTGGCTGCTCCGCGAGCGGGGCGACGAGCCGGGGGCGCTCCGCCCGCCGGCGGGCGAGGCGCCGATCCGGTTCGAGCGCGAGCTTGCGTTCGTCGCCGCGCGACCCGAGTGGGGGCCGGAGTTCGAGTTCGTCGAGGTCGAGACGCCGGCCGAGGTCGACGAGCTCACCGGACCTCCCGACGGCTACGGGCTGGTCGGAGTCTGGAGCTGGATCGACCGCGATCAGGCGGCGATCCGCGAGCGGGTCTTCGTCCCCGAGCTCGGCGTGCCCGAGGACGAGGCGACCGGCTCGGCGGCGCTCCGCCTCTGCGCCCTGCTCGACCGGCCGATCCAGATCCGCCAGGGAGCCGGGTCGCTGATCTACGCCCGCCCGGTCGACGACGGCATGGTCGAGATCGGCGGCCGCGTGGTGCTGGACGAGGTCCGCGAGCACCCGGCCCTCGGCGCTCCCGTGTCGACTTGATGACCGCATAGGTCGATAAGTCGACGAGAGCATCGAACGATGCCCCCGGAAGGAGTCGAACCTTCGACGCCCGGAGTAAAAGTCCGGCGCTCTGACCGCTGAGCTACGGGGGCAGGCGAAGATTAGTCTCGGCACGACCGCTCCCAGCCAAGGCGGACCGACCGCTTGCTCAGCCCAGCTCCGGAACCCCGTCCTCCGGAGTCGAGGCCCGGGCGTGGAGGCGGCGGGGGATGCGGCCGGCGCGGCGGGCCTCGAAGCCGGACTCGACCGCCTTTCGCATCGCGGTCGCCATCCGCTCGGGGTCCTCGGCGCGTGAGACCGAGCTCGCCAGCAGGACGCCGTCGCAGCCGAGCTCCATCGCCAGGGCGGCGTCGGATGCGGTGCCGACGCCGGCGTCGAGGATCACCGGGACCTTCGCCTGCTCGACGATGATCCGGATGTTGTAGGGGTTGCGGATCCCGGCGCCGGACCCGATCGGGGAGCCGAGCGGCATCACCGCGGCGCAGCCCGCATCCTCCAGCCGGCGGGCGAGGATCGGGTCGTCGTTGGCGTAGGGGAGCACGGTGAAGCCCTCGTCGACGAGCGTCTCGGCGGCGTCGACGAGCTCGACCGCGTCGGGGAGCAGCGTGCGGTCGTCGCCGATCACCTCGAGCTTGACCCAATCGGTCTCGAATGCATCGCGCGCGAGGCGGGCGGTGCGGACGGCGTCGCGGGCCGTGTAGCAGCCGGCGGTGTTCGGAAGCGCGAACACGCCGAGCCGGTCGATCACCTCGAGCACCGACCCCTGGGCGAGCGGATCGACGCGGCGCAGGGCGACGGTGACGATCTCGGTTCCCGAGGCGCGCAGCGCGACCTCCATCTGCTCGAGCGAGCGGAAGCCGCCGGTGCCGACGATCAGCCGCGAGCGCCACGAGCGGCCGCCGAGCTCGAAGGCCGCCACGGAGCCGGAGGCCTCGCGGGCCCCGTCGGCGCGTCCGGAAGCGGGAGACCGCGGCTTCGACGCCGGTGTGACGCGCCGCTCCTCAGCCACCCTGAATCGCCCCCACGACCTCGACCTTCTGGTCCTCGCGAAGCTTGAGCCGCTCCCAGGCGGCGCGCGGGACGACCTCGCCGTCGACCGCGACCGCGACCCCGCGCGGGCCCCGATCGCCGCCCGCTCGAGCGACGGCGTCGGCGACGCGAGCGTCGTCGGCGAGCTCGACCCGGTCGCCGTTGAGCTCGATGATCACCGGGCGACCGCCCCCTCGCGGGGGGCGAAGCGCGCCGGGGAGAAGGCGCTGACGTCGACGCCCGGGTCGGACCCCGCCAGCGTCGCCGCCACCGCCTCGGCGGTGACCGGGGCGAGCAGGATCCCGTTGCGGTAGTGCCCGGTCGCGTAGACCAAGCCGGCGAGCTCGCCGGGGCCGATCAGGGGCGCGTTGTCGGGGCTCCCGGGCCGCAGTCCCGCGATCGCCTCGCCGAGCTCGAGCTCGGCGACGTCGGGAAGCGCCCGATAGGCCTCGCGAAGAAGCTCGTGAACCCCGCCCGCGGTGACCCTGGTGTCGAAGCCCATCTCCTCGACCGTCGCGCCGACGATCAGCCGCCCGTCGGCGCGCGGGACGATGTAGACCCGCTCGGTGACGACGATCCGCTCGCATACCGGTGCGCCCGCCGGACTGCGCAGGGTGAGGATCTGCCCCTTCACCGGGCGGACGGGGGCCCGCGCCTCCTCGGGCAGCCAGTCGGCCCCCGACCATGCCCCGGCGGCGAGGACCACCTGCTCGGCCCGGTGCTCGACGCCCTCGGTGGTGCGCACCCCCGCGATCGCGTCGCCTTCGATCACCGCCTCGGCGACCTCCGACGCCGTGACGACCTCGACGCCTTGGCGCTCGGCAGCGACCCGCAGCGCCGAGACCAGCTCCCGGGGATCGATCGCCGACTCGTGCGGAGCGTGGACGGCGGCCGTGCACGCCGGCGCCAGCCCGGGCTCGAGCCCGCGGGCCGCCCGCGGGCGCAGCCATTCCGCGGTCAGCTCGAGCGAGCGCATCAGCTCGAAGCGATGCCGCAGCTCCGACGCCTCGTCGCGGTCGTTGGCGACATGAAGCGCGCCGAGCTCGAGGTATCCGACCTCGCGCTCGGCGGCGGCGGCGAGCTCGGCGGCGAACCCGGGCCAACGGGCGTGCGAGGCGAGCGCCAGAGCCAGCAGCTCCTCCTCGCCCCAGGTCGCCTCCCCGACCGGAGCCAGCATCCCCGCCGCCACGCCCGATGCCCCGGAGCCGGGGACGTCGCGCTCGAGCACCCGAACCCGCAGCCCGCGCTCGGCGGCGCGCCACGCGCACGCGAGGCCGACCGCGCCGGCGCCGACGACGAGCGCGTCGACCGGCGCGGGCCGGTCGCTGGGATCGGATTCGATTCGGCTGGCCACGGAGACGCTCCTCTCGGCTTGGCGGCCCGGCCACCTCCCTGCGCCGGCATTACCCGGATCAGGTTCAGACGGTCGGCGGCCCGTTGCCGCCCTCTCAGCCCACGGGTTGGGCTCCCGTTACTTCCCCAATGGTACCGCCGCGTTGGGAATACTCATTCCCATGAGCGACGCGACCGCCTCCGATCTGCTCGCCCGCCGTCGCGCCGCAATCGCGTCGGCGCGGCTCTACTTCGTCTGCGAGGCGCGGCCCGAAGGCCGAGACCCGCGACCGCTCCTGGACGCGGCGCTGCGCGGCGGCGCCGGCCTGATCCAGCTCCGCGAGAAGCGCCTCGCCGACACCGACCTGATCGCCGCCGCCCGCCCGTTCCGTGAGGCCGCGTCGGCCCACGGGGGGCTGTTCTTCCTCAACGACCGTCCGGACCTCGTCGAGGCCTGCGAGGCGGACGGCGTCCACGTCGGGCAGGAGGACCTCCCGGTCGCCGAGGCCCGCTCGCTCGCCGGGCCCGACGCCGTCGTCGGCCTCTCGACCCATTCCGCCGCCGAGCTCGACCGCGCCTGCGCCTCGACCGGCGCAGGGCGACCGGATCAGGTCAGCGTCGGGCCGGTGTGGACGACCCCGACGAAGGAGGGCCGTCGGGCGACCGGCCTCGGCCTGGTCGAGCACGCGGCGCGATCGGCGACGATCCCCTGGTTCGCGATCGGCGGCATCGACCGCTCGAACGTCGCCGAGGTCGCCGCCGCCGGGGCCGAGCGGATCGTCGTCGTGCGCGCGATCAGGGACGCCGACGACCCCGAGGCGGCGGCGAGCGAGCTGCGCTCCAGGCTCCGGGCGGCCCGCGCGGCGGAGTCCTGATGGCCGACCGCGAGCGCAAGCGGAGCCCGCGGCGCAAGCGCAAGGACCGCGCCGACCGGCGGCGGCGGGACCTGGCCGAACGGCGCGAGCGGATGGCTGCCCGCACCGAGGCGCGGAACGAGGCCGCACGCGAGGCGCTCGAGCCGCTGGCGGAGGGCGAGCGACCCGTCGTGGTGACGATCGGGGCAGCGATCTCGGCGGTGATCGCGCTGTCAGTGATCGCCGGATACCTCGCCGACGTCGAGGTTCGCGTCTTCGACGCCGAGGGTGTCGCCCGCGGCGACCAGAAGCCTCCCATCGCCCAGGTCCTCGCGCCGACGATCCTGCTCGCGATCATGGCCTGGGGGATGTGGCGCACCCGCTACTGGGCGGTGCTCGGCTTCCAGGTGGTGCTGCTGATCGCGATCCTCGCTGCATCGTTCGGCCTCGTCCAGGCGACCCGAATCGACCAGGCTGTCGGCAACACGATCCTGATCGCCGCCGCGGCGGCGATGTTCTACTTCATGATCAAGGCCCTGGCGCGGATCCAGATGCCCGAGCGCCGGCCGCCCGACCGGCGCTGAGCGCCGGGGTCGGCCTCGCGTCTCCGCCACGCCGCCGGGAGAGCGTGTAGATCGCGTTCTCGACCGGCCCGGTGAGGCGGATATTGCTTCATAGCGATACAGGATCCGCCTCACCCGCCGGCCGACCCGGTCAGGTGGGGACGCCCATCGCCCCCGGCGGCCGGCTCGAGCGCGAAGCGCCAGCCCTCGCCTCGACGCCCGAGGCGGAGCCGGACCCGGGCCGGGATCCGCAGCGGCTTGCGAAACTCGACCTCGGCCTCGAACGCGTCGCCGAGCCGGCCCTCGAGCGCCGCGAGACAGCGGGCCTTGGTCCACATCCCGGGCGCGATCGCGCCCGGAAAGCCGAACGGCTTCGCGAGCAGCGGGTGGATGTGGATCGGGTTGCGATCGCCCGAGACCTCGGCGTAGCGGCGCCCGACGTCGCCCGCGATCGACCACTCGGCGACCACCGGCCCGGCGGGCTCGGCGAGACCCCGGCCACCATCCTCCGGCGCCCCGGTCGCCCCGGTCGCCCCGGCGACCGGGGCGCCGGGGCGCAGATAGGTGCTGCGCTCGCGCCAGGCGGTCTCGCCTCCGAGCTCGACCTCGGTGACGACGTCGAAGCGACTCCCGCTGCGGTGCGGCCGGAGGTTGGCGGCGTGGACGAGCACGTCCGGCCGCGAGTCGACCGGAACCGGGCGAAGCTGCTCGATCCGGTTGGCGACGTGGACGATCCCGAGCACCGGGAAGGGAAACGACCGATCGCTCATCAGCCGGAGCTCGAGGGCGAAGCCGAGCAGGTGGGGATAGGTGGGCGGGAGCTCGGCGCCGATCCGGCAGCCGCAGACGCGCGCGTAGCGGGCGAGCCGGTCGAGGTCGACCTCGACCGCGCGCAGGACGAGCCGGCGGTCGGGGAGCTCCGCCGGCCGACCCGGGAGCAGCGAGCCCGCAGCCGACCGGGCGTAGAGACCGAGCAGCGACGGCGGCGCGTCCACCTCGTCGACGCGGGCTTCGGGCATCGAGCTAGGCACCGATCAGCGCCTGGCCGCAGACGCGGACGACGTTCCCGCTGACCCCGCCCGAGGCCGGGCTGGCGAGCCAGGCGACGGTCTCGGCGACGTCGACCGGCTCTCCGCCCTGGGCGAGGCTGTTCATCCGCCTGCCCGCCTCGCGGATCACGACCGGCATCGCGGCCGTCATCGCCGTCTCGATGAATCCCGGGGCGACGGCGTTGATCGTCGCCCCGCGCTCCCGCGCCGGGGCGGCCAGCGCCCGAACGAGCCCGATCACCCCGGCCTTGCTTGCGGCGTAGTTGGCCTGGCCGCGATTGCCGGCGATCCCGCTCACCGACGAGACGCAGACGATCGTGGCGCCGCGGCCGACCAGCTCGCGGTCGAGGAGCTCGGCGGTGATCCGCTCCTGGCTCGAGAGGTTGACCGCGATCACCGAGTCCCACTGCTCGGGGCTCATCCGGGCGAGGGTCCTGTCGCGGGTGATCCCGGCGTTGTGGACCAGGGCGTCGACGCGACCGTGGCGCTCGGCCACGTGGTCGCCGAGCCGCGCGGCGGCTTCCGGTCGGGCGATGTCGAGCTGAAGCGAGGTTCCCCCGATCCTGTTGGCGACCGCGCTCAAGGCCGGGCCCTGCGTCGGGACGTCGATGCACAGCACCTCGGCGCCGTCGCGGGCGAGGGTGGTTGCGATCGCCTCGCCGATCCCGCCCGCGGCGCCGGTGACCGCCGCCACCCGCCCGACGAGCGGCGCCTCCCAGTCGGCAGGGCGGACCACCTCCCCCGCGCCCGGCGCGCCGACCCGGACCACCTGGCCCGAGACGTACGCGGAGCGCGCCGAGAGCAGGAAGCGGAGCGTCGACTCGGTCGAGTCCTCGCCGCCCTCGCCCACCTGGACGAGCTGGGCGGTCGAGCCGCGCCCGCCGACCTCCTTCGCGATCGACCGGACGAGGCCCTCGAGGGCGCGCTGGGCGACGGCCGCGCGCGCCGTCACCGCCTGCTCGGGAATCCCGGCGAGGACGACCACCCGGCCGTTCGGATCGAGGCGCCGGAGCAGGGGCGAGAAGAAGTCGTAGGCGGCCCGCAGGCGCTCGCTCGAGTCGATCCCGCTTGCGTCGTAGACCAGCGCCGCGAGACCGCCGCGGTCACCGTCGACGGGGTCGGGCGGGGCGGCGAGCGCGCGGGCGCGCATCGACCGCAGCGCCGCCCGCGCGGGATCCCCCAGGCGGCCGCCACGGGCCTCGCCGACGAGCACCGGGCCCGCGACCGCCGGCATCCCCGGCTGGTGACGGCGGAGCCGCGGCGGCACCGGCAGCCCGAGCCGCCTGCCGACCGCGCGGCCGACGCCGGAGCCCACCAGCGACTGATAGCGATCGCCGCTCACCGGCATCGCCGCGTGCTCGCTCGGGGAGACGCTCTCATCCCGCCTCGAGGATCGCCGTCACTCCCTGCCCTCCGGCGGCGCAGATCGAGACCAGGCCGCGCCCGCTCCCGCGCTCGGCGAGCAGCTTCGCCAGCGTCGCGACGATCCGGCCGCCGGTGGCCGCGAACGGATGCCCGGTCGCGAGCGAGGAGCCGTTCACGTTCAGCCGCTCGCGGTCGATCGCGCCGAGGGGCTCGTCGAGTCCGAGGCGCTCGGCGCAGAAGGTGGGGTCCCGCCAGGCCTTGAGCGTCATCGCGACCTGCGCCGCGAAGGCCTCGTGGATCTCGTAGTAGTCGAAGTCCTGGAGCCCGAGCCCGTTGCGGGCGAGCAGGCGCGGGACGGCGTACAGCGGCGCCCCCAGCAGGTCGTCGGCTCCGCTCGTGAAGTCGACCGCGGCGGTCTCGGCGTCGACGAGGTGGGCGAGGGGCGGCAGCGACCGTTCCGCCGCCCATTCCTCGCTCGCGAGCAGGACCAGGGCGGCGCCGTCGGTGAGCGGAGTCGAGTTGCCGGCGGTCATCGTCGCGTCGGGTCCGTCGCCGAACACCGGCTCGAGCTTGGCGAGCTTCTCGGGAGTCGAGTCCGGCCGCAGGTTCTGGTCGCGCTCGAGCCCGAGGTAGGGCGTCAGCAGGTCGTCGAAGAAGCCCCGCTCGTAGGCGGCGGCGAGCTTCCGGTGGCTCGCGGCCGCGATTTCGTCCTGCTCGGCCCGCGAGATCCCCCAGCGGCGGGTCGAGATCGCCTGGTGCTCGCCCATCGACATGCCGGTGCGCGGCTCGGCGTTGCGCGGGATCTCGGGCACGATCTGCCCCGGCCGCAGGCGCCCGAGGAGGCGCAGACGACCGGCCATCGAGCGGGTTCGGTTGAGGTCGAGCAGCAGTCGGCGCAGGTTCTCGTTGATCTCGATCGGCGCGTCGCTCGTCGTGTCGACGCCGCCCGCCACCCCGGCCTCGATCTGACCGAGAGCGATCTTGTTGGCGACGTGGAGCGTCGCCTCGAGACCGGTGCCGCAGGCCTGCTGGACGTCGTACGCCGGCGTCTCGGGGGCGAGCGCGCTGCCGAGCACCGCCTCGCGGGCGAGGTTGAAGTCGCGGCTGTGCTTTAGCACGGCACCCGCCGCCAGCTCGCCGAGTCGCTCGCCGGCCAGCCCGAACCGACTCACCAGGCCGTCGAGCGCGGTGGTCAGCATGTCCTGGTTGCCGACCAACGCGTATGGCCCGTCCCGGCGCGCGAACGGGATCCGGTTCCCCCCGAGCACCGCGACGCGACTCCGCTTTCGAGCCATCGCCCCCCGCTACCCCAGTTGCGCCGCCAGCATTCGCGCGTCCGGCAGCTCGTCGCCGATCCGCGCCGCCGCCGTCCGGCTCGCCTCGCCTCCGGGGAGCCCGATCGGCGCCGCGAGCACGGCGTCCGGGATCCCGAACGCGTCGACGAGCGCGAAGGCGTCGGGCCGGACCTCGGCGCAGAGGCGGTTCACCGCCCTCGTGACCAGCTTCGCCCGCGTCGAGGAGATCCGTCCGTGCTCCTGGAACCAGGCGCGGTCGGACTCGATCTCGGCGAGGACGTGGAGGTCGCAGAGCCGCGAGAGCACGCCTGCCAGGCTCGGGTCCTCGCAGCGCTCGATCGCCGCGGCGAACGCCTCGAGCAGCTCGCGGTTGACGTGCGCCCGCGCCGTCGCGACGACGTGATCCTGGCACTCGTTGAAGACGTCGAACGGCTCGCGCCCGGAGTCGATGCCGCGCTTCAGCCGGCGGGCGGCTCCCGTCAGCATGTGCTCCTCGCGCCAGCGCAGGAGGGCGAGCTGGTAGTCGCGCTCGAGCAGATCGCCCTCGCGCTCGCGGCCGGGGACGAGGTCGTCGGTGAGGCGCTGGAGGAGCTCCCGGGCCGCGCTGCGCTCGACCGCGGTCTCGAGCGCCCGCCCGGCGAAGAAGCCGGCCGTCGCCACCGGACCGAGCTCGCCGAGCTCGTCGCGAAACCCGGTCAGCAGGCTCTTGGCGACGAGCTGCAGGAGGACGGTGTTGTCACCCTCGAAGGTCGTGAAGACGTCGGTGTCGGCGCGCAGCTCGGCGAAGCGGTTCTCACGCAGGTACCCGGCCCCGCCGCAGCACTCCCGGCACGCCTGGATCGTCTCGACCGCGTGCCAGGTCGCCGCCACCTTGAGCCCCGCGGCCCGCGTCTCGAGCTCGCGCCGGGCGCGGTCGTCGCCGTCGCGCTCGGGATCGCCGAACACCCGGTCGAGCTCGGCGACGACCCCCTCCTGGGCGAAGTGAAGGGCGTAGGTCCGGGCGAGCGCCGGAAGCAGGCGCCGCTGGTGCACTCTGTAGTCGAGGAGCAGCGCCTCCTCGTCGGAGCCGGGCGGACCGAATTGGCGCCGGCGAAGCGCGTGGCGGACGGCGATCGCGAGCGCCGACTTCGAGGCGCTGATCGCCGCGCCGCCAACGCTGATCCGGCCCTGGATCAACGTGCCGAGCATGGTGAAGAAGCGCCGGTCCGGGTTGGCGATCGGGCTCGAGTAGACGCCGTCGGGACCGACCCGGCCGTAGCGGTCGAGAAGCGCGTCGCGCGGAACCCGGACGCGATCGAACCGGATCGTCCCGTTGTCGACCCCGTTCAGGCCGAGCTTCTCGCCGCAGTCCTCGATCCGCACCCCCGGCAGGACGTCGCCGCCGGCGTCGCGGAGCGGGACCAGGAGAGCGTGGACCCCGTGCGACGTGCCGCCGACGACGAGCTGGGCAAACACGGCAGCGAGCCGGGCGTCCTCGGCGGCGTTGCCGATGTAGTCCTTGCGCGCGTCGTCGTCGGGCGTGTCGACCACGAACTCGTCGCGCCCGGCGTCGTAGGTCGCCGTGGTCCGCAGCCGCTGGACGTTCGAGCCGTGACCGGTCTCGCTCATCGCGAAGCATCCCGGCAGCTCGAGCGAGGCGAGGGCGGCGAGGTGGCGCTCGTGGTGCCCGCGCGTTCCGAGGTGGAGGACGGCGCCGCCGAAGAGGCCGAACTGCACCCCGCACTTGACGAGCAGCGAGAGGTCACCGTGGCCGAGGGTCTCGAACGCGGCGACCGAGGCGCCGATCCGGTCGAGGCCGCCGAACTCGGCCGGGAAGCCGAGCGCGGTGCCGCCGGTGCCCGCGAGCGCCCGCGCCCACTCCCTCACCCGGCGGCGGTGCTCGCCGGTCGACGGCGGCGCCGGGTCGCGGGCGAAGTCGGGATGCGAGAGCACGGCGCGAACGTGCTCGCGCACCTCGCGATGGGGCCCGTCGAGGTAGCGGCGCAGCGCGACGGCGTCGAGCGCGGGGGCGGAAGCGCGGGCGGCGGCGATCGTCATCGTCATACCTTTACACCATTTGATGCAACGGTTGCGTCGGTTCGAAGTTCGGCGGCCGGGTTCCGGGTGGGGGCGACGAGCAGACCGAAGCGCTCGCCGCCGCTTGGGTAGAGTCGCCCGCGATCGAGAATCCCTTGCGGCCGCCGACGGTGGCCCAGATGCTGCTTTCGGGGCTGAGGCCCGTCGTGATCGAGATCGAGCGCTAGGAGATCGAATGGCTGACGAATACGACGTGATCGTGATCGGGGGTGGTCCGGGCGGCTACGTCGCCGCGATCCGCGCCGCCCAGCTCGGCAAGAGGACCGCGGTGGTCGAGCGTGACAAGCCCGGCGGCCGCTGCCTCAACTACGCCTGCATACCGGCGAAGACGATGCTCTACACCGCCGAGCTCCTCGATCATGCCCGCAACAGCGCCGAGCTCGGAGTGAAGGTCAAGGACGCGAGCCTCGACTGGAAGGCGCTCGGCGAGCGCCGGGCGAAGGTCTCGGACACGCTCGCGAGCGGCGTGAAGATGCTCTGGGACAAGAACAAGGTCACCTGGATCGAGGGCGAGGGAGCGCTCGACGAGAACGCCAACGTCGTCGTCGGCGACGATACGTACGAGGCCGGCGCGGTGGTGCTGGCGACCGGGTCGGTGGCGCTGCCGATCCCCGGAGTCGAGTTCTCCGAGCGCGTCGTCGACACCTGGGGGGCGTGGTCGCTCCCCGATCAGCCGAAGCGGATCGCCGTCGTCGGCGGCGGCGCCTCGGGAGCCGAGATCGCCTCCGCCTACGTTCGCTATGGCACCGAGGTGACGCTGATCGAGATGCTCGACCAGATCCTCCCCGCCGAGGACAAGGACGTCGTCAGGATCGTCGACCGCCATTTCAAGAAGCAGGGGATCGACGTCATGACCGGGACCAAGGTCGAGTCGGTCGACGCCGGCTCGAAGTCGGTCAAGCTCAAGGCCGGGGAGGCCGAGCTCGAGGTCGACTACCTGGCGATCGCGGGCGGTCGCGCGCCCGACACCGAGAGCCTCGGGCTCGAGGCCGCGGGAGTGGCGACCGGCGACGGCGGCCGGATCGAGATCGAGGCCGACCAGCGGACGTCGAACCCGAAGGTGTTCGCGATCGGCGACCTCGTCCGCGGGCCCGCTCTCGCCCACAAGGCGATGGAGGAGGGCGTGGTCGCGGTCGAGACGATCGCCGACCATCCCACCCACCCGATCGACCCCGACCTCGTGCCCGGGGCGACGTTCTGCGATCCGCAGGTCGCGAGCGTCGGGATGACCGAGCAGCAGGCCCGCGACGCCGGCAAGGACGTCAAGGTCGGCCGGTTCAAGCTCGGCGCGATAGGAGCCGGCACCGTCTACGACGATCGCGAGGGGATCGTCAAGATCGTCGCCGACTCGGAGTACGGCGAGATCCTCGGCGCGCACATCGTCGGCAACCGGGCCTGCGACATGATCAGCGAGCTCGTCGACACGATCGCGCTCGAGGGCGGCTACCAGGAGCTCGCCCGGATCGTTCACCCGCATCCGACGATCTCCGAGGCGGTGCTCGACGCGGCGCGCGCCGTCGACGGCTGGGCGACGCACCAGTAGCGGCCGGCATCGTCGCCCAGACGCCGGCGCCGTCTGGTAGGCGACACGGCGCTCGCAAGTACGCTTGCCACGTGGAGCGGCCGGTGTTCTTCTACGACCTCGGCTCCCCCTACGCGTACCTCGCCGCCGAGCGCGTGAACGGGCTCTTCGCCGCCGGCGGCCACGAGCCGCCCGAGTGGCAGCCGGTGCTGCTCGGCGGGCTGTTCAAGCGCTTCGGCCGCGGGTCGTGGGGCGTGGGGCCCGGGCGCGCCGCGGGCATCCGCGAGTGCGAGCGGCGGGCGTCGCGACGCGACCTGCCGCCGATCCGCTGGCCCGACCCGTGGCCCGGCGACATGCTCTACGCGATGCGCGCGGCGACGTTCGCGAAGGAGATCGGCCGGACGGTGTCGTTCTCGCTCGCGGCCTTCCGGCAGGCGTTCGCCGCCGGCCGGGACCTGTCCGTGCCCGACAACGTCTTCCTCGCCGGCGCCGCCTCGGAGATCCACCCTCGCGCCCTCGACGCCGCGGTCGCACGGGGCGCGGTGAAGGCGAGGCTTCGCGAGGCGACCGAGCGCGCCGGCGACCTCGGCGTCCGCGGGGTTCCAGCCATCCTCGCCGGCGGGGAGGTGTTCTGGGGCGACGACCGCCTCGAGGACGCGGTCGCGGCGAGCGGCAGCGCGCCGGTGCCCTGAGCGGGGCGGCGACGGGCTCGCGGCGATGGCGGCCGGTCTCGGGGCTCGCCGGGGTTGAGCTATCGTCAGCCTGAAGTGGCCAAGGAGACACTCAAGACCCCGGAGGCGATCGACGTCGACGGCGAGGCGAAGCCGTCTCCGGAGCTTCCCGACGCCGATCTCTGCCGCGAGCTGCTCGAGCGAATGGCGCTTATCCGGCGCTTCGAGGAGGAGGCGGGGCGCCAGTACCAGCGGGCCAAGGCCGGCGGCTTCCTGCACCTGGCGATCGGCGAGGAGGCGACGATCGTCGGCACGACCGCGGCGATGCGCGACGACGACTACCTGATCGGCACCTACCGGACGCACGGCCACGCGCTCGCCCGCGGCACCGCCCCCGAGCGGGTGATGGCGGAGCTCTTCGGCCGCGTCGACGGGACGTCGGGCGGCCGCGGGGGTTCGATGCACATATTCGATGCCGACCGCAGGTTCATGGGCGGCTACGGGATCGTCGGCGGGAACCTGCCGCTCGCCGCGGGCCTCGCGCTCGCCTCCGACTACCGCGGCGAGGACACGGTGACCGTCTGCATGTTCGGCGACGGCGCCTCGAACACGGGGAACTTCGGCGAGACGATGAACCTGGCTGCGCTCTGGCGGCTGCCGGTGGTCTTCCTGCTCGAGAACAACCTCTACGGGATGGGGACCTCGGTCGAGCGTCACTCGGCGGTCACAGACTTCTCGCGCAAGGCGGAGGGGATGGGCGTGCCAGGGGTCCGCGCCGACGGGATGGACGTGCTGGCGATGCGCGAGACCGTCGCCGAGCACATCCGGCTCGCGCGCGAGGAGCGCCAGCCGACGATGGTCGAGGCGTTCACCTACCGCTATCACGGCCACTCTGCCGCCGATCCGGAGGTCTACCGGGAGAAGGAGGAGGTCGAGGAGTGGCGGCGCCGCGACCCGATCGAGACCTTCGCCCGGCGGCTCGTCGACGAGGGCGCGATCGAGCAGGATGAGGTCGACGAGCTCCGGCAGCGGGTCGAGAAGCGGGTCAAGGACGCGGTCGAGTTCGCCGACGCCTCTCCGGAGCCGGAGCTCGATTCGCTCTACGACCACCTCTACGTGCTCGGCGACCAGGTCCCGGGCTGGTACGCGGTCGACGAGCGCACCCCCGAGCCGCACCCGGGCGAGGACGAGCGCGAGCACTCCCGCGGCGAGGTCCAGCGGCTCGCCGAAGCCGGCGCCGCGTACGGCGGCCAGAGCCCGGTGCGGACGAAGCCGACCTCCGAGCCGAGCGGGGTCGAGGACGAGGACGGGGAGTCGCCGACCGGCGAGGAGAACGGCGAATGACGGCCGCCGTAGCAGGGGGTGCGCCGTGCCCGTGATGCGGATGCGCGAGGCGCTCCGCGACGCGCTCGCCGAGGAGATGCGCTCCGATGGGGACGTCTTCGTCATCGGCGAGGACGTCGGCGTCTTCCAGGGGGCGTTCAAGGTCACCGAGGGGCTGCTCGACGAGTTCGGCGAGAAGCGGGTCCGCGACACGCCGATCTCCGAGAACACGATCGTCGGCACGGGGGTCGGCGCGGCGATGGGCGGGCTGCGACCGGTGGTCGAGCTGATGACGGTGAACTTCTCGCTGCTCGCCTTCGACCAGATCATCAACCACATGGCGGCGATCCCCTACATGTTCGCCGGCCAGGCGCGGGTGCCGATGGTGATCAGGATGCCCGGCGGCGGTGGCCACCAACTCGGGCCGACACACTCGCACAGCTTCGAGGCGATGTACCTCCAGGTGCCGGGGATGCTCGTCGCCTGCCCGTCGACGCCGGCCGACGGCAAGGCTCTGCTCAAGGCGGCGATCCGCGACGACAACCCGGTCGTCTTCGTCGAGCACGAGACGCTGTACGGCGTCCGCGGCGACGTCCCCGAGAACGGCGAGCCGATCCGCTTCGGCGAGGCGGCGATCCGCCGCGAGGGCGGCGACGTGACGATCGTCGGTGTCCTGCGGATGGCCCACGTCGCCGAGCAGGCGGCGAAGACGCTCGCCAACGAGCACTCGGTCGACGCCGAGGTGATCGATCCCCGCACCCTGCGCCCGCTCGACCTCGACACGATCCTCGCCTCGGTCCGCAAGACCAATCGCTGCGTGGTCGTCGAGGAGGGCTGGCCGCACGGCGGGGTCGGCGCGAACCTCGCGGCCCTGCTCCAGGAGCAGGCCTTCGACCACCTCGACGCCCCGATCCAGCGGGTCACCGGCGCCGACGTGCCGATGCCGTACTCGAAGCGACTCGAGCAATCCGCTATCCCTCATCCCGAGCACGTGGTCAGCGCGGCTCTCGCGACAACGGAAGGAACGGTGAACTAGCCCCCATGGCCGAAGAGATCGTCATGCCCCGCCTCTCCGACTCGATGGAGGAGGGGACGATCCTGCAGTGGATGAAGTCGATCGGCGACGAGATCGCGGTCGGCGACGAGCTGGTCGAGATCGAGACCGACAAGGCGAACATGGTCTACGAGTCCGACGCCGCCGGGACGCTGATCGAGATCACCGCCCCGGAGGGCGATGTGCTGCCGATCGGCGCCGTGATCGCCCGGGTCGGCGAGGCCGGGGAGGCGCCGTCGGGGAACGGGGCGGGAGCTTCGGAGGAAGCCGCGGCCCAAGAGGAAGCTGCTGAGGCGCCGGCGGAGGAGGCAGATGCCCGCGGGGACACCTCATCCGTCCCTGGATCGGCGGCTGCGCCGAGTCCTCGCGTCCATGCTGCGGATGTCCCCGCGGACACAACCTCCTCCGCCGGCGTTGAGACGGAGGCTGAGCTCGCCGCGGTCCCCGGCGGCGGTGGAGATGGAAGGATCAAGGCTTCGCCGCTGGCGCGGCGGATCGCGCGCGAGCGCGGGCTCGACATCGGGACGATCTCGGGCTCGGGGCCCGGTGGGCGGATCATCAAGGTCGACGTCGAGCAGGCGCTCGAGGCGGGGCCGGCGGCGGCCCCGGCCGCTCCGGCGCCGGCCGCGGCCCCGGCTCCCGCGGCGCCGACGCCCGGGGCCGCCGAGCGGCCGGAGACGGCACGGGGCGAGACCGAGACCGTCGAGCTCACCCGACTGCAGCAGACGGTCGCCCGGCGGATGGCCGAGTCGAAGGCGACCGCGCCGCACTTCTACCTCGAAGCCGAGATCGACATGTCGCAATGCGTCGCCGCCCGCCAGCGGCTCAAGGCCTCCGCCCGGGACGACGAGGTCGTGCCGTCGTTCAACGACATGGTCGTCAAGGCGGTCGCGCTCGCCCTGCGCGAGCACCCGCGCGCCAACGGCGCCTACCGCGACGGCCGGCTCGAGCTCTACGAGCGGGTCAACGTCGGCGTCGCCGTCGCCGCCCGGGACGCGCTCGTCGTGCCGACGATCTTCGACACCGACCGCAAGGGCCTGCGCGAGATCGCGACCGAGGCGCGCTCACTCGCCCAGCGGGTCCGCGACGGGTCGGTGACCCCGCCCGAGCTCTCCGGCGGCACGTTCACTGTCTCGAACCTCGGCATGTTCGGGATCAAGACCTTCGGCGCCGTGATCAACCCGCCCCAGGCCGGGATCCTCGCCGTCGGGGCGATCACCGAGAAGCCCGTCGTCCGCTCGGGCGAGATCACCACCGCCCACCTGATGGGCGTCAACCTCGCCTGCGACCACCGGATCCTCTACGGCGCCGACGGGGCGGTCTTCCTCGGCCGGGTGCGGGCGCTGCTCGAGGAGCCGCTGGGGCTCGCGCTGTAGATGGAGCGGGGGGCCGGCTCAGCGGGGGCCGGTCCGCCACGGCTGCGGGCGATCGACGTCCCGATCGAGGAGCTGCCCGCGGTCGACGAGCACTCGGTCGAGATCGACGCCCCGCAGGCGAAGACGTGGGATGCGCTGCTGCCCGTTCTCCGGCGGGGCTTCGGGGGGCCAGCGGCGACGCACGTGTCCCGCGCGCTCGGCTGCGCCGAGACCGCGATCGCCGGCGACCCGCTCCATCCAGGGGCGACGCTTCCCGGCTTCGTCGTCGCCCGCGCGGTCCCGCCGACCCTCTACGCGCTGCTCGGCGCGCACCGGTTCGCGCGCTACGCCCTCGTCTTCAGGATCGATCGACTCGGCGTCGACCGATCGCGGTTGCGAGCCGAGACCAGGGCCGAGTTCCCCGGCGCCGCCGGGCGGGCCTATCGCGTGCTCGTCATCGGCACTCGCGGGCACGTGCTCGTCGTCCGGAGGCTGCTGCGCACCGTGCGCCTTCGCGCCGAGGATAGGCCCGGGCGCAGTTCCTCAGGATCGGCGTGGTCAGGGCAACGCCAATGCTGAGAATCGTGCTCTGAGGGTCAGCCCGCGTCGGAGTAAGCGGGTTCCGGACCGCCCATCTCAGCCTCGCGCTCGGCCTCCTGCTCCGCCTGGGCCCGCTCCGGGGGCTCGAGCACGGTCAGCGCGACGACGAACGCCGCTCCGACGAGCACCGCGCCGACCAGGTAGGCCTGGTGATACCCGGCGTTGAGCGCGGCCGAGAGCGCCTCGCCGTCGGCGAGCAGGGCGTCGGTGCGCGAGGTGGCGAGCGTCGCCAGGACCGCGAGCCCGATCGCACCGCCGACCTGGACGCTCGTGTTGACGAGGCCGGACGCGAGCCCGGAGTCGCTCGGCGTCGCCCCCGACATCGCCAGCATCATCAGCGACGGGAAGGCGAGCCCCGCCCCGAGGCCGAAGAGGGCGATCGGCGGCAGGATGTCGACGAGGTAGCTCGCGTCGACAGGCGTGCGGGCGAAGAGCAGGATCCCGACGCCGATGATCGCGATCCCCGGCAGCAGCGTCGCCCGGGGGCCGAAGCGCATGTTGAGGCCGGCGGTGATCCGGAACGACATCGTCGCCATGACGATCGTCGTCGGCAGGAACGCGAGCCCGACCTCGAGCGGGTCGTAGCCGAGGATGCGCTGGAAGTAGAGCGCGCCGAGGAAGAACATCCCGAACATCCCGACGACGAGCAGCGCCTGGATCAGGTTGGCGCCCGCGACGTTGCGCGAGCGGAAGATCCGCAGCGGCATCAGCGGGTTCGCAATCCGCGCCTGACGGGCGAGGAAGGTCGCGAGCAGGGCCAGGGCCGCCCCACCGAGCACGAGCGTCTGGGTCGAGCCCCAGCCGCGCTCGGAGACCTCGAGGATCGCGTAGACGCCGATCATCAGCCCCCCGGTGAGCAGGGCGGCGCCCGGGAGGTCGGCGCCGCGCCCGATGCCGATGCCCTCGTCGGAGGCCACCAGCCGGAGCGCGAACAGGGCCGTCGCGACGCCGACCGGGAGGTTGATGAAGAAGATCCAGTGCCAGTTGATCGCCTCGGTCAGGGCGCCGCCCGCGAGTAGGCCGATCGAGCCGCCGGCGACGGCGACGAACGTGTAGACGCCGATCGCCCGGCCCTGCTCGCGGGGCTCGGGGAACATCGTCACGATCATCCCCAGGATCACCGCCGAGGTCAGGGCGCCGCCGACGCCCTGGACGAAGCGCGCTCCGATCAGCATCTCCTGGCTCTGAGCGACGGCGCACAGCGCCGACGCGACGGTGAACACGCCGAGGCCGCCGAGGAAGACGCGCCGGCGCCCGACCAGGTCGCCGACCCGTCCGGCGAGCAGCAGCAGGCCACCGAACGGGATCAGGTAAGCGTTGACGACCCAGGCGAGATCGCTCTGGGAGAAGCCGAGGTCGTCCTGGATCGACGGCAGGGCGACGTTGACGATCGTCGCGTCGAGGACGATCATCAGCATCCCGACGCAGAGGACGTAGAGGGCGAGCCAGCGGGCGCGTTCGGAGTGTGTCTCAGCGGTCATCTCGTTCTTTCGTTTCCGGTCGGGTGACGCCGGTTAAGACCCGGGTCCCGCGCCGAACTCATCGCCGCGCGGGAACAGCGGCGGGCGGAGGCATGCCGGAGGATGCCGACCCGGCGGCCCCGGGTCCATCAGGGTGGCCGGCGTCGGAGCGTGCGGTTAACCGCACGCCGGAGATCTAGATGAATCAGTCATCTAGGTCCGGAGGAAGGTGAGCACCGCGAGGACGCGCCGGTGATCCTCCGCGGTGGGCACGAGCCGCAGCTTCTCGAAGATGCTCGTGACGTGCTTCTCGACCGCGCGCTCGGTGACCACCAGGCGCTCGGCGATGGCGATGTTCGAGCGACCCTCGGCCATCAGCTCGAGCACCTCGCCCTCGCGGGGGGTGAGATCGGCGAGCGGGTCGTCGCGACGCGAGCGACCGAGGAGGCGCGAGACGACCTCGGGGTCGAGCGCCGACCCCCCGTCGGCGACGCGCCGGACGCTCTCGATGAACACGTCGACGTCCGCGATCCGGTCCTTGAGCAGGTAGCCGACCCCGGACGGCGTCTCGGAGACGAGCTCGATCGCGTAAGCCTCCTCGACGTAAGCGGAGAGCACGAGGACGCTGGTGTCGGGAAACCGCTCGCGGATCTCGATCGCCGCGCGCAGGCCGTCGTCGGTGTTGGTCGGCGGCATCCGGATGTCGACGACTGCGACGTCGGGCTTGTGGGCGTTGACCTTGCGCAGCAGGTCCTCGGCGTCGCCCGCCTGCCCGACGACCTCGTAGCCGCGCTCGGAGAGCAGTCGAATGATGCCCTCTCGGAGCAGGACCGAATCCTCGGCGACGACCACGCGCACCACCGGCGGAGTGTAGGTCTCCCGGGCGCGGCGGGCGGCGCGATCAGTCGAACGGAATCCGTGCCAGAACCGTCGTTCCCTCCCCCGGCGGCGAATCGATCTCGAACCTCCCGCCGAAGGCCGAGATCCGGTCGGCGAGCCCCCGCAACCCAGTGCCCTCGTCGAGCGTCGCGCCGCCGACCCCATCGTCGGCGACCTCGACCACGAGCGAGGCCCCGGGGGCTCCGTCGAGGTGTCCGATCCGCACCGTCGCCCGTGAGGCCCGCGCGTACTTGACGACGTTCGTGAGCGCCTCGGAGACGACGAAGTACGCGGCGAGCTCGGCCGCCTCCGGGGTCCCACCGTCGTACTGCGAACGGACCTCGACCGGGACCGGAACCCGACGCGCGAGCGCCTCGATCGCGGGACCGAGGCCGCGATCGCTGAGCAGGGCCGGGTGGATCCCGCGGGCGAGCTCGCGCAGCTCCTCGAGTGCGTCGGTCAGCTCCTCCGCGGCCCCGCCGAGGAGCTCCTCGGCCCGATCGGGGTCGGCGCGGACCTTCTCGCGCGCGAGCCGGAGGTCGAGGGCGAGCGAGACCAGGCGCTGCTGGGCGCCGTCGTGGAGGTCGCGCTCGAGCCGACGCCGCTCGGCCATGCCGAACTTGATCATCCGGGCTCGCGACTCGCTCAGCTCCTCGACCTTGGCTCGCAGCTCGGCCTCGAGCCGCTCGCGCTCAAGCGCGAGCGCCGCCGCGGCGCCCGCCGCCGCGACCAGCTCGGGATCGTCGAGCAGCGTCGCGTCGTGGACGATCGCGGCGACGTGGTGGTGGTCGAGCGTGACCCGGTGGACCGCGCGGCCGGACGCCCCTTCGGGGAGCTCGACCCTGCGCCCCTGCGCGTCGACGTACTGCTCGGAGGCGGGCAGCCAGTAGGCGAGCTCAAGCGAGGGATCGCCGAGCGCCCTCGCGAGCGCGTCGCGGAGGCCGCCCGGGCTCGGGGTGCCGCCGATCGTCGCCACCAGCGAGCCGACCGCGCCGCCGCGCAACACTCGGGCCCTCACGAGCGAGCCGAGGAAGACGTACGGCAGCAGCCCGAACGGAACGAGGACGGCGTAGTAGGCGACGTCGAGGGCATCCGTCGAGATGTCGATGAGCGCGAAGGCGAGGAGGCCGGCGAGGACCGCCATCAGCGCCCCGCCGGCGACGAATACGAGGGTCACCGCGCGCCGCAGCGGTGGGCTCGCCCGCCGCCACCGCCGCGCCAGGAGAACCAGGCTCGCGAGCAGAATCGCAATCCCGGTGACGCTGAGGCCGTCGAACCAGCGTTCGACGAAACCGTCGTTCGACTCGATCAGGAGCAGGTTGTCGGGACAGGCGCCGCACCCGAACCCGGCCGGATCGACGAACAGGGTCGGGACGATGCTCCCGACGGTGACCGCGACGTAGGCGCCGGCCACGAGCGCCCGGTCGAGTCCGCCACGCAGGCGGCCGGACGGGAACGCGAGCAGCAGGTGGACGGCTGAGGCTGCGAACAGGCTGTCGAGGGCCAGCCCGACGGTGAACAGGATCGCGGCGTCGGTGCGCTCGCCGACGGTGAGGTAGAAGGCGAAGCCGGTCGCGATCATCAGCACGCCGACGCGATTGTCGGGACGCCGGAGGGCGGCGAACGCGCCGGCGCCGACCCAACCCCATCCGATCACCAGGGTCAGCGCGATCCAGACGTCCTGGTCGGCTGCGACGTCGGCGACGACGAGCAGCGGCACCAGCGCGAGGCCGTAGGCGAAGCCAGCGCCGGCCAGCGGCCAGACGAGCCTCGGTCCGGCGATCACCGCAGCAGCGCGGCCAGGGCGTCGCCCGAGAGCTCGGCCTTGGAGATGAATCCCCGCGCGCCGGCCCGCTCGACGCTGTCGTCGAGGTCGTCGATGTCGCGGCTCGAGATCAGGACTATCGCCGGCTCCCCGGGTGCCTCGACGAGGCGGCCGGCGATATCGCGGCCGTCGAGATCCGGGAGGTGGATGTCGAGCAGGATCAGATCGGCCTCGACCTCGGCGGCCCGGCGCAGCGCCGCTGCGCCGTCGGCCGCCTCGCCGACGACCTCGAACCCCTGGCCCTCGAGGAGCCTGCGGACGCTGGCGCGGAAGCCGGCGTGGTCGTCGACGATCAGGACTCGGATCGCGTGGCCGGGCATGCGCACCGATTGTTGCGACGCTTGCATGGGCTGCCAATACGGCTACCCGCACGGCGGCTCCTATGCCGACTTGGGCGCCACCCCCCGATCGGAGGGGTTGAAACCTGACATCCAGGGGAACTAGAATGCAAATGGCGATCGACACCAGATCCGGTGCCGATCCAGACATAGGGTGACGGGGTGGAACCCCCTGATCCCATCGTCCGTAGGCGCCGTGGAGGAGATCCCGAAGCGGCGAGAGACAGGCCGATACCGGAGGAGATCCCGACGGGCGGCCCGACGCGAAGGGCGGAGAGATGAACCGAACCGACGGCGCGGTCGCGAACGGTAGCGCGCGCGAGGCCGACACCCTTGGCCTGCGCGAGGCCGAGGAGCCGCCGCTCACCCGCGACGACCGGGCGAGCCTGTTCCGGCTCATGGTCATGATGCGGGCCTCGGAGGAGCGCGGCATCACCCTCTATCGCCAGGGCAAGGTCCCGGGCAGCTTCTACGACGGGCGCGGACAGGAGGCGATCTCGGTCGGCTCGGCGTTCGTGCTCGGACCTCGCGACCGGATGTGCATCCTCCACCGCGACCTCGGCGCCCACCTCGTCCGCGGGGTGACGCCGGACCGCTATCTCGCCAACTACATGGGGCGGGCCGGCGGGGTGACCGCGGGCAAGGACGGCAACATGCACTTCGGCGACCGCGAGCTCGGATGCGTCGGCATGGTCTCGATGCTGCCGGACATGGCTCTGGTGGCGACCGGGATGGCGATGGCGTTCAAGATCCGCCGCGAGCCCCGGGTGGCGATGACCTACTTCGGCGAGGGCTCGACCGCGAACGGCCAGTGGCACGAGGCGATGAACTTCGCCGGGATCCACGGGCTGCCGGTCGTCTTCGTGCTCGAGAACAACCAGTTCGCCTACTCGACGCCGAACGAGCTCGAGTTCGCGGTCGACCCGGTCGAGCGCGCCGCCGGCTACGGCTTCCCCGGCGTCAGCGTCGACGGCAACGACGTCGAGGCGGTGTTCGAGGCCTCGCGGGTCGCCGCCGAGCGTGCGCGCACCGGCGATGGGCCGACCCTGATCGAGTGCGAGACGATGCGGATGCACGGCCACGGCGCCCACGACGACATGAGCTACGTGCCCGAGGGGATGTTCGAGCGCTGGACGGAGCGGGACCCGATCGACCGCTACGCCCGGCGGCTCGTCGACGAGCTCGGGTTCTCCGCCGACGAGGTCGAGGGGATCCGCTCTGAGGTGGCGGAGTACGTCGAGCGCGGCGCCCTGGAGGCGCTCGAGTCGCCGATGCCCGATCCCGGCGAGGCCACCCGCGGCGTGTTCGCGGACGAGTGGCGGCCGCTCGGCGACGGCCGGGCGCCATGGTCGCACTGGTCCGAGCTGCCCGAGCGGGCGGAGGCAGCCTGATGGCCACCGCCACAGCGGAAGTCACCTACCTCGAAGCGATCAGCGACGGCCTGCGGGAGGAGATGCGCCGTGACGAATCGGTGATCTGCATCGGCCAGGACATCGGAGCCTTCGGTGGCGCCTTCAAGGTCACCGATGGCTTCTTCGAGGAGTTCGGGGCCGATCGCGTGCTCGACGCGCCGCTGGCCGAGAACGCGATCATCGGAGCCGCGGTCGGAGCCGCGGTCGAGGGAATGAAGCCGGTCTGCGAGATGCAGTTCGCGGACTTCATCGCCTGCGGCTTCGACCAGCTCGTCAACGTCGCGGCGAAGCTCCACTATCGCCAGGGCGTCGCCGTGCCGATGGTCGTCCGGCTTCCGTCGGGGGGTGGATTCTCGGGCGGTCCCTTCCACTCCCAGAACCCCGAAGCATGGTTCCTTCAGGCGCCCGGGCTCAAGGTCGTCGCTCCGGCGACCGCCGACGACGCCAAGGGCCTGCTGGTGTCCGCGATCCGCGATCCCAATCCCGTCTGCTTCCTCGAGCACAAGGGCCTCTACCGCAACGTCAAGGGCGAGGTCCCGGAGGGCGACCACAGCGTCCCGTTCGGCGAGGCGCGGGTGGCGCGCGAGGGCGAGGAGTTGACCGTGATCGGCTACGGCTCCGCCGTCCACCTCGCGCTGCGGGCGGCCGACGAGCTCGGCGAGGACATCGAGGTGATCGACCTGCGCTCGCTCTGCCCGCTCGACGTCGATGCGATCCTCGCCAGCGTCCGCAAGACGAGCAAGGTGCTGGTCGCCCACGAGGCGACGCAGAGCTGCGGGGTCGGGGCCGAGGTCGCGGCGCTCGTCTCCGAGCGCGCGTTCGAGGACCTCGACGCCCCGGTCAGGCGACTGACCACTCCCGACGTGCCGATCCCGTTCAGCCCCCCGCTCGAGCAGGCGGTGCTGCCGCAGCTCGACGACATCAAGGAGGCGTGCCGTGAGCTCCTCGCCTGGTAGCGCGGACCCGGCCGGCGCCGATGCCCGAGCGGAGGAGGCGGCCGCAATGGTGCCCGTCGCGATGCCGCAGATGGGGATCTCGGTCTCGGAAGGGACGATCGTCGAGTGGCGCAAGCAGCCGGGCGACTGGGTGACCGCGGACGAGACCGTCTGCGACGTGACCACCGACAAGGTCGACGTCGAGATCCCGGCGCCCGCAACCGGACGCCTCGAGCGGATCATCGCCGAGCCGGGCACGACCGTCCCGGTCGGCGAGCCGATCGCGCAGATCGACCCGGCGGCGCGGCCCGGCGAGGCCCATCGCGACGAGTCGGTCGAGTCGCGCCGCCCGGCGGCGGCCGCGCCGCAGGTCGCCGAGTCCGAGTCCGAGTCCGCAGCCGCCGACGGCGAGGCGGACAGGTCACGGTTCCACTCCCCCGTCGTCCGCCGGATCGCCGACAGGCACGCGGTCGACCTCGACCGGATCGAGGGAACCGGCATCGGCGGCCGGGTGCGAAAGCGCGACGTCCTCGCCTACGTCGAGTCCGCGGCTGACGGCGAGGCCGAGGCTCCGGCCCAGCGGCCGATGCACATCGAGTCGCCGTACCGTGCCGCCGA
>Ga0299914_10000073_pt1 | contig 57328 bp, 67 predicted proteins | sample RVTome_10_FD_201361 | JGI IMG/M metagenome (GOLD analysis project Ga0299914, IMG submission 201361) | Soil microbial communities from uranium-contaminated site in the Upper Colorado River Basin, Wyoming, United States - RVT153D57 (version 2) ... | reverse complement strand
TCTCCACCAGCTGCTCCTGCTTCTCGGTCATCGCTGTCGCCATCGGGTTCCTCCTGCTCGCGTGCAGGGGGAATCGTCCCCAGCGGGCCGGACGGCTCAGGCGGGGTTACTGACCCAGGCTCCTAGACGAGGTACGGCAAGTCGGGGAGGGCGCATATCTCGACGATGCCCAAGCGCGAGCGGCAACCGAACGCTGGCTGCAGTTGGCGATTCAAATTTGTATCGACCTCGGCACGCAGCTTGTCAGCGAGCAGTCGGCGCGGCCTCCCTCTGACTACGCGGAGGTTTTCGAGATCCTCGGGGAGAAAGGTGTTCTCTCCAAGGACCTGGCGCTCCGTATGGGCAGCGCCGCGAGGCAGCGCAATCTCATCGTCCATCTCTACATGGAGATCGATGACCGCGCTGTATTCGCTTCGCTGTCCTATCTCGATGACTTGCGCGAGTTCGCCACCGCCGTGGAGCGATTGGCCAGCCCCCGCTAGGACGCCGGTTCAGGTCAGGATCGCCGCGGGACCAGCTGGAAGCCATGGTCGCGAGCGGCCTTGCGCAGCTCGCTGTCCCAGCAGGCAGATTCGAGCTCTTCCCCGGCGGCGAAGGAGAGTGCACCGGCAAGGTGGACCGCGGCGTAGGCGCGGAGCGAACGCGTGCGAGCGCTTTCGGCCGCCTGCGTAAGCAGCGCCTCGCTCACCGCGTGGACGTAGAGCCCACGCCAAAGGCTCTCGAGGTCATCGAGTCGCCGGCGCAGTTGCACCGGCGTCAGGCGCTTCCCCTTGCGCATCCGCGCTAGGGCCGCCGTTGCCTCGACGTGCGCAATCGCTGTGCTTCGAAGGCCATCCGCGTTGTCGTAGGCGCGCCGGGCCTCTCCTCGGTGCCGGGCTCGTCGACCAGCAGCTTGACCATGGCGCTGGTATCGAGGTAGAGGCTCAGCGGCCACCCTCGGCGACGTGGTCCGCGGCGCTTTTGCCGGCACCCCGGAGCTTGGTGGGCTTGAGCAGGTAGCGTGGCCCTTCGCTTGGCCGCACCATGCCCTCGGCCACCAAGGCGGCGAGGTGGGGGGTGTCGCCGCGGAGACGATTCGGGCCACCGGCTGCCCGCGCTTGGTGATCGTGATCGTCTCGCCGTCCTCGACCCGGCCGATGATTGCGCTGGCGCCGTCCTTGAGTTCGCGGATGCCAACCGTCCTCTTCGCCATAGGTGGCCACATGTAGCCAGAAGACAATCGCGACGGCAAGCCCTCGTGAGTTCGAACGAGTGCCCGGCCTCGATGCCGTGCTTGGAGGCGATCGGCGACGCCTGGCGGTGAGGTCGTTGCCTCCCTTGGAGCGCTATCCTTGCCTCAGCCTCGCGCCTCGGCCCGGGGTTTTTCCTTGTCACGACTCGAAGTGGATCGAGGGATAGATGGCTCGCGGAGATGTCCGCATCGCGGTGACGCTGGCTTGCGAAGGCTGCAAGCGGCGCAACTACCAGACCAACAAGTCGCGGCGGAACTCGCCGGATCGCGTCGAGCTGCGCAAGTTCTGCCGCTGGTGCGGCAAGCACACGGCGCATAAGGAGACGCGCTAGGTCCGATGGCGAAGAGCCGCGCACAGCGCAAGGCCGAGCGCCGCGCCCGCGAAGAGCAGGAGCGCAAGCGCTCGGGCGACGGTCGCGCCAGCCAGGCGCGCGCCCAGCACGACACCCAGGTCCCCGTCTCCGGCGAGGTCGCCGAGGTCGAGGCGGTCGAGGCGGGGATCGCCGCCGGCGTCCCCGAGTCGGCGCTGGAGACGCCCGACGCGCCCAAGGTTTCCACGCGCGCCGAGCGCCGCGCCGAGGCGAAGGCGCTGAAGGAAGGCGAGAAGCGCAAACGGGCCGAGCAGAAGCGCCGCGAGAGCGAGCAGCTCGCCAAGAAGCAGAAGCAGGCCAGCGCCGAACGCCAGCGCGGCGGGGTCCTCGGCTTCCTCGCCTCCTGCTGGGCCGAGCTGAAAAAGGTCCAGTGGCCCGACCGCGACACGCTCGTCCAGGCCAGCGCCGTCACGATCATCTTCGTCGCCGTCGCCGCCACCTACCTGGGCGCGCTCGACGCCGTCTTCAACTTCCTCATCAAACAGATCCTCTGAGCGGGATCTCCGAGCAAAGGCCTGCCAAAGATGTATCGCTGGTACGTGATCAACACCTACTCGGGGCACGAGAACAAGGTCAAGCACAACCTCGAGCACCGGGTTCAGACGATGAGCCAGAACCGCAACGTGCGCCAGGTCGTCGTCCCCACCGAAGACGTCATGGAGGTGGGCAAGGACGGCCAGAAGGAACCGAAGGCCAAGCGCACGATGCCGGGCTACGTCCTCGTCAACATGGAGATGACCGACGACGCCTGGGGCCTGGTCAAGAACACGCCCGGCGTCACCGGCTTCGTCGGCTCGCGCAACAAACCGGTGCCGCTCTCCAAACCGGAGGTCGACCGGCTGCTGCACCGCGAGACGGCGGAGCGGCCGCGCACCCAGGCCCAGTTCTCGATCGGCGAGTCGGTCAAGGTCGTCTCCGGCCCGCTCTCCGACTTCTCCGGCGAGATCGCCGAGATCAACGAGGACGCGGCCAAGCTCAAGGTGCTGGTTTCGATCTTCGGCCGCGAGACGCCGGTCGAAGTCAGCTACGACCAGGTCAAGAAGATCTAGCTGGCGCGATAGCCGGCGCGCTCCTGCGTCCTCGGTCGCTCGCGTGCGGAGCAGGCCACGCTTCCGCGTCCTTGCATCGCTTGGCTCTCGCGCCAGCTATGGTTCCCGCCCCCGATGGCGAAGAAAGTCCTCACCCAGATCAAGCTGCAGATCTCGGCCGGCTCGGCCAACCCGGCCCCGCCGGTCGGCCCGGCGCTGGGCCAGCACGGGGTCAACATCATGGAGTTCTGCAAGGCCTTCAACGCCCAGACCCAGTCCGAAGGCGGCACGATCATCCCGGTCGAGATCACCGTCTACGAGGACCGCTCCTTCGACTTCATCACCAAGACGCCGCCGGCGGCGGTGCTGATCAAGGAGGCGATCGGGATCAAGAAGGGCTCCGGCGAGCCCCACGTCAACAAGGTGGGGACGATCTCGATGGACCAGGTCCGCCAGATCGCCGAGCGCAAGATGCCCGACCTCAACGCCAACGACCTCGACGCCGCCTCGAAGATCATCGCCGGCACCGCCCGCTCGATGGGCGTCGACGTCAGGTAGGCGAGGACCCCGATGGCCCACGGCAAGCGCTACCGCAAGCAGCTGGACAAAGTGCAGCGTGGCCGCAGCTACCCGCCGGCCGAAGCGGTTTCCCTGATCAGGGAGACGGCCAGCGCCAACTTCGACGAGACGGTCGAGCTGCACGTGCTGCTCGGCGTCAACGTCCGCCACGCCGAGGAGCAGCTGCGCGGCACCCTCGCCCTGCCCCACGGGCTCGGCAAGGACGTCACCGTGGCTGTCTTCGCCCAAGGCCAGCAGGCCCGCGACGCCGAGGCGGCCGGGGCCGACTTCGTCGGCGGCGACGACCTCGCCAAGAAGGTCGAGGAGGAGGGCTGGACCGAGTTCGACGTGGCGATCGCCACGCCCCAGATGATGGGAACGGTCGGCAAGCTCGGCCGCGTGCTCGGCCCGCAGGGCAAGATGCCGAACCCGAAGGTCGGCACGGTCACCGACGACGTCGAGAAGGCGGTGAGCGAGTCCAAGGCGGGCAAGGTCGAGTACCGCACCGACCGCCAGGCGATCGTCCACATGGCGATCGGCAAGGCCAGCCTCGAGCCCGAGAAGCTGCTGGAGAACTTCACCGCCGTGATGGAGGAGATCGTCCGCGCCAAGCCCTCCGCGGCCAAGGGCCGCTACATCGTCTCCTGCACCCTGACGACGACGATGGGGCCGGGCATCCGCGTCGACGCCAGCAAGGTCGGCGCCCGCGACGAGGCTGCGGAGCCCGTCACGACCTAGTCCTCTACACTGCGCCGTCGCGCAACCCGAGACCACCGGCAGCGCCGGCGGGACGAAAGGTCAAGCAGCCTTGACGTATCGGCCCAGCGGCGGTGGAAGCCCGGTGCAGGTGACCATGAACCGAGACGAAAAGGCACAAGCCATCGAGGAGATCGCCGCCGAGATCGAGGCGGCCGAGGCGATCTTCGCCGTGGACTACCGGGGGATCAGCGTGCCCCAGGCGGCCGAGCTGCGCGACAAGCTGCGCGAGGCCGACGCCAGCTTCCGCATCGTCAAGAACCGCCTGACCAAGATCGCCGCCGACAGGGCCGGCGAGGAACGGCTCGCGGCGCTGCTGCAGGGCCCGACCGCCCTCACCTTCGTCCGCGGCGACACCGCGCAGGCGGCGAAGGCGATCTCGACCTTCGACAAGGAGCACGATGTGCTCGGCTTCAAGGGCGGCTTCATGGACGGCGTCGACGTCGACGAGGACCGCTTCAAGGCGATCGCCAAGCTGCCGGCGCGCGAAGTGCTCGTCGGCCAGCTCGCCGGCGTCGTCGCCAGCCCGCTGACCGGCCTGGTCCGTGGCCTCGGCTCGATGGTCCAGGGCCTGGCGATCCAGCTTCAGCAGCTTCAAGCCCAAAAGGAGAAAGAGGAGTAGATGGCAACCAAGATTTCGACAGAGGACTGGATCGAGGAGCTGAAGGGCATCTCGGTGCTCGAGCTCTCGGAGCGGATCAAGGCCCTGGAGGAGGAGTTCGGCGTCTCCGCGACCGCCGTCGCGGCCGCCGCGCCGGCGGCGGCCGGCGCCCCCGCCGGCGACGGCGACGGAGAGGAGGAGGCCTCGACGGTCGACGTCGTGCTCACCGAGGTGGGCGGCCAGAAGGTCCCCGTGATCAAGGTCGTCCGCGCCGCCACCGGCCTTGGCCTCAAAGAGGCCAAGGCCCTCGTCGACGAGGCCCCGAAGGCGATCAAGGAGGGCGTCGAGCGCGAGGAGGCCGACAAGCTCAAGGCCGAGCTGGAGGAGGCCGGCGCAAGCGTCGAGATCAAGTAAAACGCCGCACCGACCGCGATCGGAGCCCGGGCAGGGAGCCGGATCGCGGGTCGGGCGTGGCCGTGTGTTATTTTTCGCGGTCGCGCCCAGTTGTGTCCCCTGCCCAATATCTGCGCTGTACCTAACGTCCCTCTGACCGTCTGAGGAGTCGCCGACTTGGCACGTTCGAACGCTGCCCCCGTAACCCGCAGGAGCTTTTCCCGACTAGAGAACCCCCTTGAGGTCCCCCATCTGATCGACATCCAGCGTCGCTCCTTCGAAGAGCTGACGGATCCGAAGAAGGGCGGGCTCCGGGAAACCATCGACGACATATCCCCGATCGAGGACTACACGGGGAACCTCGCCATCGTCTTCGGCGAGTTCAAGTTCGAGGAGCCGCCGCACTCGATCGAGGAGTGCCGCGAGAAGGACATGACCTACTCGCGGCCGCTCTCGGCGACCGTCGCCTTCCAGAACAAGGAGACCGGCGAGATCCGCGAGCAGGCCGTCTTCATGGGCGACTTCCCGTGGATGACCGATCGCGGCACCTTCATCATCAACGGCACCGAGCGCGTCGTCGTCACCCAGCTGGTGCGCTCCCCGGGCGCCTACGTGATGGCGCCCAAGGACGCCGAGAAGCAGGTCTTCATCGCCAACCTGATGCCGGCCCGCGGCTCCTGGCTGGAGCTCGAGATCGACAAAAAAGGCCGCGTCTACGTGCGCATCGACCGCAAGCGCAAGCTGCCGGTGACGGTGCTGCTGCGGGCGATGGGCTACGTCGAGGACGAGCAGCTGCGGGAGATGTTCGACGACTCGGTCTACATCCGGCACACGATCGCCGCCGACACCGAGCCGACCAGGACCGAGGAGGGCGCCCTGATCGAGCTGTTCAAGAAGCAGCGTCCCGGCGAGCCGCCCTCGGTCGACGCCGCCCGCAACCTGCTCGAGCAGCTCTTCTTCGATTCCAAGCGCTACGACCTCACCCGGGTCGGCCGCTACAAGCTGAACGCCAGGCTCGACCTCGACGTCGACCTCGACACCAGGGTCCTCACCCACGACGACATCGTCACCCTCGTCAAGGAGCTGGTCAGCCTGCCGAAGCTGCTCGGCATCCCCGAGGAGATCGACGAGGAGAACCCGATCAAGGACTACGCGGCCGAGGCGCTGACCTATCCGCGCGAGCCGGTCAACGAGCACCTCGACGAGTACGAGCACTTCGGCAACCGCCGCCTGCGCACCGTCGGCGAGCTGATCCAGGAGGCCTTCCGCATCGGCCTCTACCGGATGGAGCGCGTCGTCCGCGAGCGGCTCACCACCGAAGACTCCGATGCGATCACGCCGCAGACGATCATCAACATCCGCCCGGTCGTCGCCGCGCTGAAGGAGTTCTTCGGCTCCTCGCAGCTCTCCCAGTTCATGGACCAGACCAACTCGCTGGCCGGCCTCACCCACCGGCGCCGCCTCTCGGCGCTGGGCGCGGGCGGGCTGACTCGCGAGAGGGCGCCGATCGAGGTGCGCGACGTGCACCCGACCCACTACGGGCGCATGTGCCCGATCGAGACGCCCGAGGGGCCGAACATCGGCCTGATCGGCTCGCTCTCCTCCTACGCGGAGGTTTCCGAACACGGCTTCGTCACGACCCCCTACCGGGTCGTGAAGGACGGCGTCGTCGGCAAGGAGATCGTCCACCTCGACGCGACCCAGGAGGAGGACAAGGTGATCGCCCAGGCGAACGCCGAGATCGACCCCGGCACGGGCAAGCTGAAGGGGCCGCAGGTGCTCGTCCGCGCCGCCGAGCAGGAGTACTCGACCGCCTCGCCCAGGGAAGTCGACCTGATGGACGTCTCGCCGACTCAGATCTGGTCGGTGGCGACGGCGCTGATCCCCTTCCTCGAGCACGACGACGCCAACCGGGCCCTGATGGGCTCCAACATGCAGCGCCAGGCGGTGCCGCTGCTCAAGCCCGACCCGCCGCTGATCGGCACCGGCATGGAGCGCCGCGCCGCGATCGACACCGGCGACGTCGTCCTCGCCGCCGGGGACGGCGAGGTCGTGCACGTCGACTCCGAGCGGATCGTCGTCGGCCAGGGCTCCAAGAAGGTGGAGTACCCGCTGCACAAGTTCATGCGCTCCAACCAGGGCACGGTGATCCACCAGCGGCCGATCGTCGCCACCGGCCAGAGGGTCAAGTCCGGCGACGTGCTCGCCGACGGCTCCTCGACCGCGGGCGGCGAGATCGCCCTCGGCAAGAACTGCCTGGTCGCCTTCATGTCCTGGGAGGGCTACAACTTCGAGGACGCGATCATCCTCTCCGAGCGCCTGGTCAAGGACGACGAGCTGACCTCGATCCACGTCGAGGAGTACGAGATCGACGCCCGTACGACCAAGCTCGGCGACGAGGAGATCACCCGCGACATCCCCAACCGCTCCGAGGAGAGCCTGCGCAACCTCGACGAGCGCGGCATCGTCCGCGTCGGCGCCGAGGTCCAGTCGGGGGACCTGCTGGTCGGCAAGGTGACGCCGAAGGGCGAGACCGAGCTGACCGCGGAGGAGAAGCTGATCCGCGCCATCTTCAAGGAGAAGGCGCGCGAGGTCCGCGACACCTCGCTGAAGGTCCCCCACGGCGAGGGCGGGGTGGTCACCGAGGTGCTCACCTTCAGCCGCGACGACGGCGACGACCTGCAGGCCGGCGTCAACGACCTGGTCCGCGTCTACGTCGCCACCAAGCGCAAGATCGCCGAGGGCGACAAGCTCGCCGGCCGCCACGGGAACAAGGGCGTGATCTCCAAGATCGTGCCCGAGGAGGACATGCCCCACCTCGCCGACGGCACGCCCGTCGACGTGATCCTCAACCCGCTCGGCGTGCCGAGCCGGATGAACATCGGCCAGATCCTCGAGACGCACCTCGGCTGGGTCGCCGGCAACGGCTGGTACGACGACGGCTCCGACGCCTACAAGCAGGCTCACTCCGACGACGGCGACGGCCGCGTCTACGTCGCGACCTCGGTCTTCGACGGGGCCACCGTCGAGGACGTCGACGAGGCGCTCTGCAGGTGGCAGGACGAGAACGCCGAGCGCGGCATCGACCTCGGCATCGAGAAGGGGGCCCGCCCGGGCGCCCGCGCCTCCGGCAGCGTCCAGCTCTACAACGGCCGCACGGGAGAGCCCTACGAGGGCAAGGTGACGGTCGGCCACATGTACATCCTCAAGCTGCTGCACCTGGTCGACGACAAGATCCACGCCCGCTCGACCGGCCCCTACTCGCTGGTCACCCAGCAGCCGCTGGGCGGCAAGGCGCAGTTCGGCGGCCAGCGCTTCGGCGAGATGGAGGTCTGGGCCCTGGAGGCCTACGGCGCCGCCTACACGCTGCAGGAGATGCTCACGGTCAAGTCCGACGACACGGTCGGCCGGGTCAAGGCCTACGAGGCGATCGTCAAGGGGGAGAACATCCCCGAGCCCTCGATCCCGGAGTCCTTCAAAGTGCTGCTCAAGGAGATGCAGAGCCTCTCGCTGGACGCCAACGTCGTCTCCGAAGGCGGCGACGTGGAGATCGCCGAGGAGGACGACGACCTGCTCAAGGCGGCCGAGGAGCTGGGCATGGACCTGACCGGCGTCCGGGCCGACTCGCCCAACGGGGGCAGCACGGCTGCTGACGAGCAGGAGGAGCAGGTGGTCGCCGAGGGCGACGGCGGAACCGACGGGGCTGCCGAGCAACCAAAAGAGGCCGCAGAGGCGAAGGTGGAGGACTAGAGACCGATGATCGACATCAACAACTTCGACGCGATCGAGATCGGCCTCGCGTCATCGAAGAAGATCCGCTCCTGGAGCTGGGGCGAGGTCACCAAGCCCGAGACGATCAACTACCGCACCCTGAAGCCCGAGAAAGACGGGCTCTTCTGCGAGCGCATCTTCGGTCCGACCAAGGACTGGGAGTGCTACTGCGGCAAGTACAAGCGGGTCCGCTACAAGGGCATCGTCTGCGAGCGCTGCGGCGTCGAGGTGACCCGCTCCAAGGTGCGACGCGAGCGCATGGGCCACGTCGACCTGGCCGCCCCGGTTTCCCACATCTGGTTCTTCAAGGGCGTGCCGAGCCGGATCGGCTACCTGATCGACATGGCACCGAAGGAGCTGGAGAAGGTCCTCTACTTCGCCGCGTCGATGATCACCTGGGTCGATGTCGAGGCCCGCGACAAGGACCTCGGCACGCTCGAGAAAGAGGTCAAGAAAGTCACCGACTCCTACGAGGCGGAAAGGCAGAAGAGAACTCAGGAGCTGAGCGAGTCGCTGGAGCGCCGCGTCAAGTACCTCGAGGACGGCACGCAGACCAAGTTCGACGACGACGACCACATCTGGGCCGACTCGCTGAAGCTGACCGCGGCGCAGCTGCGCAAGCTCAAGGACGACGAACGGGCCAAGGCGATCAAAGAGCTGCGCAAGACCTTCGAGGCCGAGATCTCCGACACCGAGGCCTACATCGACGAGGCGACCGAGCGGATGGAGGAGGTCTGGAAGATCTTCACCGAGATGAAGCCGAAGGACGTCGTCAACGACGAGACCGTCTTCCGCGAGCTCAAGGATCGCTTCGGCTCGCCCTTCGGCTGGGGCGAGTACTTCCGCGGCGACATGGGCGCCGAGGCGGTGCGCGACCTGCTCGAGCAGGTCGACCTGGCGGCCGAATGCGAGGAGATGGAGCAGGTCATCAACAGCTCCAAAGGCCAGAAACAAGCCCGCGCCGTGAAGCGGCTGAAAGTCGCTTCCGCCTTCCTCAACTCCGACAACAAGCCCGACTGGATGATCCTCGACAGCGTGCCGGTGATCCCACCGGAGCTGCGCCCGATGGTGCAGCTGGACGGCGGCCGCTTCGCCACCTCCGACCTCAACGACCTCTACCGGCGGGTGATCAACCGCAACAACCGGCTCAAGCGCCTGCTCGACCTCGGCGCGCCGGAGATCATCGTCAACAACGAGAAGCGGATGCTGCAGGAGGCCGTCGACGCGCTCTTCGACAACGGCCGCCGCGGCCGCCCGGTGACGGGCCCCGGCAACCGGCCGCTGAAGTCGCTCTCCGACATGCTCAAGGGCAAGCAGGGCCGCTTCCGCCAGAACCTGCTCGGCAAGCGCGTCGACTACTCCGGCCGCTCGGTGATCGTCTCCGGCCCGAGCCTGCAGCTGCACCAGTGCGGCCTGCCCAAGCTGATGGCGCTGGAGCTCTTCAAGCCGTTCATCATGGCCCAGCTGGTCGAGCGCAAAGCGGTGCAGAACATCAAGGCCGCGAAGAAGATGGTCGAGTCGATGATCCCCGAGGTCTGGGACGTGCTCGAGGAGGTCATCCACGAGCACCCGGTGCTGCTCAACCGGGCGCCGACCCTGCACCGCCTCGGCATCCAGGCCTTCGAGCCGGTGCTGGTCGAGGGCAAGGCGATCCAGGTCCACCCGCTGGTCTGCCACGCCTTCAACGCCGACTTCGACGGCGACCAGATGGCCGTGCACGTGCCGCTCTCCGCCGAGGCCCAGGCCGAGGCGCGGATCCTCATGCTCTCGGCGAACAACATCCTCTCGCCGGCCCACGGGGCGCCGCTGGCGACGCCCACCCAGGACATGGTGCTGGGCATCTACTACCTCACCTACGGGCCGCCCGTCGAGGAGCTGGCGAAGCTCGACGAGGAGCTCAAGGCGGGCAAGGGCGGCAAGCTGAACGGCGCCGCGCCGAAGGTCTTCCGTTCCGCGCAGGAGGCCGAGCTGGTCTACGAGAACGGCGGCTGCAGGCTGCACGACAAGGCCGAGTACCGGCGCGCCGGGCACGAGCACTTCCTCACCACGGTGGGGCGGATCATCTTCAACGAGAAGATCGAGCGCGCCCTCGCCGACGCCCTCGGCGGGGACTTCGACGCCGAGCGGTTCGAGTTCGTCAACCACGCGCTGAAGAAGCGCGACGTCAACGAGATGGTTTCCGACCTGGTCGACGCCTACGGGGCGCCGGCCGTCTCGCGGGTGCTCGACGCCTTCAAGGACCTCGGCTTCCACTACGCCAGTCAGGCCGGCATCACCGTCTCCAAGAACAACGTCGTCTCGCCGCCCGACAAGGAGAAGATCCTCGAGCGCTACGAGAAGCAGACGGCGGCGATCCAGTCGCAGTACGACGACGGCTACATCACCGCCGAGGAGCGCCACGAGGCGGTCACCTCGCACTGGAACGACGCCACCGACGAGGTCGCGCAGGCGATGGAGGAGAACCTCGACGAGCTGAACCCGATCTACATGATGGCCAACTCGGGCGCCCGCGGCTCCTTCAAGCAGATCCGCCAGCTGGCCGGGATGCGCGGCCTGATGGCCAACCCGAAGGGCGAAATCATCGAGCGGCCGATCAAGGCCAACTTCATGGAGGGCCTCTCGGTCCTCGAGTACTTCATCTCCACGCACGGGGCGCGAAAGGGCCTCGCCGACACGGCGCTGCGCACGGCCGACTCCGGCTACCTGACGCGCCGCCTGGTCGACGTCGCCCAGGACGTGATCGTGCGCGAGGAGGACTGCAAGACCAAGGACCACATCGAGATGCCGATCCGCAAGGAGGACGGCTCGCTCAACGACAACCTGCTCGGCCGCCTGGCGGCGAAGAAGTTCGAAACCAAGCGCGGTCGCGAGCTGCTCAAGCGCAACCGGGAGATCGCCCTCGCCGACGTCGAGGCGATCGCCGAGGCGTTCGGCGACGAGGAGGTCAAGGTCCCGGTTCGCTCGGCGCTCAAGTGCGACGCCGGCTCGGGCGTGTGCCGTGCCTGCTACGGGATCGCCCCGGCGACCGGCTCGACGGTCGACATCGGCGACGCGGTGGGGATCATCGCCGCCCAGTCGATCGGCGAGCCGGGCACGCAGCTGACCATGCGCACCTTCCACACCGGCGGCGTCGCCGGTCAGGACATCACCCAGGGCCTGCCCCGCATCGTCGAGCTCTTCGAGGCGCGCAAACCGAAGGGGCTGGCGCAGATGGCCGAGGCGGCCGGCAAGGTCACGGTCGAGGAAACCGACAAAGCGCTGAAGGTGATCGTCATCGAGTCCAGCGGCGAGGAGCACTCCTACGGCTTTCCGCCGCGCACCCGCCTGCACGTCGCCGACGGCGACAAGGTCGAGGTCGGCGAGCAGCTCAACGAGGGCTCGCTGTACCCGGCGGACCTGCTGACGATCCGTGGCCGCACCGAGACGGAGCTCTACCTCGTCGCCGAGGTGCAGAGGGTCTACCGCGCCCAGGGCGTCGACATCAACGACAAGCACATCGAGCTGATCGCGCGCCAGATGCTGAAGAAGGTGCGGATCGAGTCGAAGGGCTCGACCAGCCTGCTGCCCGGCCAGCTCGAAGACCGCGGCGCGCTGAAGCGGCTCAACAAGAAGACGAAGGAAGAGGGCGGCACGCCTGCCAAGGCCGAGGAGGTCATCCTCGGCATCACCAAGGCCTCGCTGGCCACCGAGTCCTTCCTCTCCGCCGCCTCCTTCCAGGAGACGACCAAGGTGCTCACCGACGCCGCCCTGGAGGGCAAGCGCGACAAGCTCGTCGGCCTCAAGGAGAACGTGATCATCGGCAAGCTGATCCCCGCCGCGACCGGCCTCAAGCACTACCGCACGCTGGCGGTCGAGCCCGCCGTGCCGATCGAGCCGCCCAGCGAGGAGGGCCTTCTCGACGAGGAGGACCTCGCCGCCGAGCTCGGCCTCGACGCGACCGAGGCCCCGGTCGAGAGCTTCGGCCCCTCCTTCGCCGAGGAGCTCGAGGAGCTCGCGCAGGAGATCGAGTCGACCTCCGAGGAGAAATAGGCGCAGCGAGCCAGACGTGCGCCACGAGTCTGCATCCACCTGGCTCATGGCCGGGTAAATGCAGACTCGTGGGGCGTCCTAGTTGCTGCTGCCGGCCGCCAGGCAGTAGGCGTAGGCGGTGACGGTGGTGTCGCCGCCCGCGTTGCTGTGGGCGTCGACGTGCCAGCCGTTGGCCGTGCGGTAGGAGCCGCCCACGTGGACCTGGTAGAGGCCGGAGTGGACGCCGCCGCTGATCACGGCGGTGCCGCCCGGGCAGTTGGCCGTGACGCTGGCGTTGCCGCCGCCGGCGATCGGCGTGCTGTTGGACGCCTTAACGATCGGGCCCAGCTCGGCGGCGCGGACGGCACCGGTCTGGATCTCGCTCGAGCCGACCGAGTTGGCACCGAGGTCGCTGTCGGTCAGCGACTGGTCGGCCACCTCCGAGCTGCCGACCGAGCTGGCGGCGAGGTCCGCCGCGGTCAGCGACTCGGGTGCCACCTCGGGCGAGGCGACCGCGTCCTCGGCGATCTCCGTCGATGTCACCGCGTCCTCGGCGATCTCCTCCGCGCCGACGGCGTCGGCGCGGATCTCGTCGGACTCGACCGAGTCGGTGCCGAGGTCGGCGGCCTTGATCGTCGCGTTGGCGATCTTGCCCGAGCGAACCGCGTTGCGGTGCAGGTCTGCGGTACGCACCGATCCGTTGACGATCTGCTGGGTCCCGACACTCGCCTTGGGCAGGGCGAAGGCCGTGCCGGCGAGCGCCATGAACAGCGCCACGCAGCTGACGACGAGGGCGGGGGAGGGGCGGAACTTGCTCTTGCTGGTCATCGGGGGTCTCCTTTCGTTGGTTTTGCGATCCCGATGGCTCCAGCTTCGACTCGATCGGCCTCGTGCTCCACGCACCCCAGGGGTGGTCTTCCTCACCCCCGATCCCGTTGCGGTGCGCCCGGATATAGCCGGCAAAGGCGCACCGGAAGGTAGATTTGCGCGATGCCCGCCGCCCAGAAGGCCTGCGTGATCGGGGCCGGCTCCTCGGGGATCGCCGCCTGCCAGGTCCTCGGCGCGCGCGGCATCCCCTTCGACTGCTTCGAGAAGGGGTCGGAGGTGGGGGGGAACTGGCGCTACGAAAACGACAACGGCATGTCGTCGGCCTACCGCTCGCTGCACATCAACACCTCGCGCGGGCTGATGGCCTACGCGACCTACCCGATGCCCGACGACTACCCCGACTACCCGGACCACTTCCAGATCGCCCGCTACTTCGACGACTACGTCGACCACTTCGGTCTGCGCGAGAAGATCCGCTTCCGAACCGAGGTGAGGAGCGTCGTCCCGGCCGAGGGCGAGTGGGAGGTGACGGTCGAGGGGCCGGGGGGCGAGCGCGAGAGCCACCGCTACCGTGCCGTCCTCGTCGCCAACGGGCACCACTGGGACCCGCGCTGGCCCGAACCGTCCTTCCCCGGGGCCGAGGGCTTCGAGGGCGAGCAGATGCACGCCCACCACTACCGCGAGCCGGACGTGCTCGAGGGCAGGCGGGCGCTGGTGCTCGGCATCGGCAACTCCGCGACCGACATCGCGGTCGAGGCCTCGCGGATCGCGGAGCGCACCTTTCTGGCGATGCGCCGCGGCGCCTACGTCCTGCCCAAGTACCTCAACGGCAAGCCGACCGACGAATCGGCCTCACCGATCCTGACCCGGATGCCGCTCGCCGTGCAGCGCTTCGTGATCGGCCGCATGCTCGGCCTCGCCGCCGGCGACATGACCGTCTACGGCCTGCCCCAGCCCGACCACAAGCTGCTCGAGGCGCACCCGACCGTCTCGGCCGAGCTGCTCTCGCGCCTCGGCCACGGCGACATCGAGGTGAAGCCCAACATCGAGCGCTTCGCCGGCGGGCGCACCGTCCGCTTCACCGACGGCAGCGAGGAGGAAGTCGATCTGGTCGTCTACTGCACGGGCTACAAGGTCACCTTTCCCTTCTTCGAGGAGGAGCTGCTCTCGGCCCCGGACAACCGCCTGCCGCTCTACCGGCGCGTCGTCTCCGTCGAGCACCCCGGGCTCTACTTCATCGGCCTCATCCAGCCGCTCGGCGCGATCATGCCGCTGGCCGAGGCGCAGGCGGAGTGGGCCGCCGACCTGCTCGGCGGCCGCGGCACGCTGCCCTCACCGCGGCAGATGAGGGCCGAGATCGCCCGCGAGGAAGCGAAGCTGCGCAAGCGCTACGTCGCCTCTAAGCGGCACACGATCCAGGTGGACTTCCAGCCCTACCTGCGCCAGCTCCGGCGCGAGCGGAAGCGGGCGGCTCAGCGGGTTTGACGATGCTGCGACGGAGCGTCCGCCCGGGCTCGCTGCGGGTGGCGTGAGCTTGGGGTGGGGCGACAGGCGGGGGAAGTCCGGTGCCTCCTCCGCACGGCGGCGGCGCTGCCCGGCGAGCGATGCGGGCCACGGGGCCGAATTGGAAGCGGCCCTCGGCGCTTGAATCCTCCGCCGGAGTCTCCGGGCTCGGCTTCGGCCTCTGGCGACTTGCTGGCCCACCAGACCAGCCAGAGCGCGGCGAAGACCGGAACCTTCAGCACGACCAGCAGGAAGAACACCACCCAGAACCCCTCCACACGGCCAGTGTACCCCTCCCGCCGACGGGCCGATAGTCAAGCCAGGCTTATCGGCCCGTCGGCCCCGCTATATCTCGGCGGCCCAGGACTCGAGGGCGGCGACGTGGGCCTCCTCGAGGCCCCGATGCGTCTCCGTCGGGACCAGGAGCGTGGGGTGCTCGCGGCGCTCGGCCCACTCGAAGCAGCTGGCGTCGAAGTTGTCGTCGACCCAGGCCAGCGCGCGCCCCGCCGCGTAGGCCTCCAGCGGGCCGACCTTCCAGTGCGCCGCGCCCGCCCGCGCCGCCACGTCGAAGCTGACGTAGGGCAGCTCGGGGAGGCCCAGCAGCGAGGGCAGGTAGAAGTTGGCCTTGTCCTCCCACCCCGTCGCCCAGACCAGCTCGAACCGCTCGCTCAGCCGCCGCAGCCGGTCCCCGCAGGGCAGCGAGATCAGGTGCGGCACCCCGTCGACCAGCTCGAACTTCGTATCGGCCCGATCCGGTGGCGTATCCGTCCCGAACAGCGAGATCACCCCGTCGACGTCAACCGCGAGGATCGGAGTCGCCATATTTCAAACCCTTGAAAGGGCGGCCCCGCTCACCAGCGGTAGTGAGCGAAAGCCTTGTTGGCCTGGGCCATGCGGTAGATGTCGTCCTTCCGCTTCCAAGCCGACCCCTGCTGCTGGGTGGCGTCGAGAATCTCCGCGGCGAGGCGCTCGGCCATCGAGTACTCGCGACGACCGCGACCGTAGTCGACCAGCCAGCGCACCGCCAGGGTCTTCGCCCGGCGCGCCGGCACCTCGACCGGCACCTGGTAGGTGGCCCCGCCGACGCGGCGGGAGCGCACCTCGAGGACCGGCGTCAGTTGCTTGATCGCCGCCTCCAGCGTCTCGATCGGGTCCTCGCCGGAGCGCTCGCCGACGAGCGCCAGCGCGTCGTAGACGATCCGCTCGGCGACCTGCTTCTTGCCGTCGCGCATGACCTTGTTGATCAGCTGCTGGACGAGCCGGTTGCGAAAGCGCGCGTCGGGCTCGACCGGGCGTATCTGCGCTGCGGAACGGCGGGGCATCGACCTAGGAGGCCTTCACTCCGTAGCGCGAGCGGGCCTGCTTGCGGTCGGAGACGCCGGCGGCGTCGAGGGTTCCGCGCACGACCTTGTAGCGGACGCCCGGCAGGTCCTTGACGCGACCGCCCCTGACGAGCACCACCGAGTGCTCCTGCAGGTTGTGGCCCTCGCCGGGGATGTAGGTGGTGACCTCCATGCCGTTGGTCAGCCGCACGCGGGCGATCTTGCGCAGCGCCGAGTTCGGCTTCTTCGGCGTCACCGTTGCGACGCGGGTGCAGACGCCGCGCCGTTGCGGCGCGGCGACGGCCTTCTTGCGGCCCTGCGAGGACTTGAGGCCCGGCGTCGCCGTCTTCTTCTTCGGGCGCTTGCGGCCCTTCCTGACCAGTTGATTGGTATTCGGCACGGCCGCGCATAGTAGAGCAGTCCGGCGAGGACCAGCCCCGCCGCCGCGGCGAGCTGCGCGTAGAAGCCGTCCTCAAGCACCGCGGTGGCGCCCGAGAAGCGGGTCGCCTGGGCGCCCTCGTCGAGCCCCGCCGGCAGGTCGAGCAGCAGCGTCACCGCCAGCGCGAGCAGGCCGAGGGCGGCGACGAACGGCCCCAGCCGGCGGCGCTCGCCGCGCAGGCCGGCCACCCCCGCCAGCGCCGCCAGCAGGGCGACGGGGAGCAGCGCGTAGGCGTGGGCCTGTCCGGCCGTCCGCTCGCCCACGGTCGGCGGCGCGGCCGCCAGGCCGGAGTAGCCGGACTGGCCGATCTCGACGCTGCGGTAGGTGACGAGCTGCGAGACGGCGAGGCAGGCGGCGATGGCGAGGATCGCCGCCGCGATCGCGCGCGGCGGCGTGACGACCGCGCTGGCCCGCGTCGCCGCCCCGGCCGCGGCCGCCCCCGCGGCCCGCAGCGCCCGTTCCGCCCGCGAGAAGGCGCGCAGCAGCCGGACCAGCAGCGGGCGGGCCCGCCTCGCCGCACCCCGCGCCAGCCGCGCGGTTCGCCGCCTCGCCCGCCGGCCCGCGCGCAGCAGCCGCGGGCGCAACCGCTCCAGCCATCCGGCCGCGGCGCGATCCACCCGCCGGGTGCGCTTCGCGCCCATCTCCAGCGTGGCGCCCATGCGCCGGCGCGCCGCTGCTATCATCGCGCGTCGCTCAGGCAGCTTTCGTGCAGTGCGCGCAGTTCGTTTCGCCGGGCCCGCGAGGGCCTTTTTCATGCGCCGATCCCGGCCCCGGCCAGATCGCTTGCGCTTGTCCCGTCCCCGTTTCACGTTCAAACCCTTACCTTAGGAACCATGGCACGTACATTCCCCCTGGAGAAGACGCGCAACATCGGGATCATGGCGCACATCGACGCCGGCAAGACGACGACCACCGAGCGCATCCTCTACTACACCGGCCGCACCCACAAGATGGGCGAGGTCCACGAGGGCGCCGCGGTGATGGACTGGATGGAGCAGGAGCAGGAGCGCGGCATCACGATCACCTCCGCCGCCACCGCCTGCGAGTGGAAGGACCACCGGATCAACATCATCGACACGCCCGGTCACGTCGACTTCACGGTGGAGGTCGAGCGCAGCCTGCGCGTGCTCGACGGCGCGATCGCCGTCTTCGACGCCGTCGCCGGCGTCGAGCCCCAGTCCGAGACGGTCTGGCGCCAGGCCGACAAGTACCGCGTGCCCCGCTTCGCCTACATCAACAAGATGGACCGCACCGGCGCCGACTTCTTCAACTCGGTGCAGACGATGACCGACCGGCTCGGCGCCAACCCGCTGCCGATCCAGCTGCCGATCGGCAACGAGGACGACTTCAAGGGCGTCGTCGACCTGATCGAGATGAAGGGCCTGGTCTGGACCGACGAGCTCGGCGCCGAGTTCGAGACGATCGACGTTCCCGACGAGCTCGCGGAGCAGGCCGAGGAATACCGCACGCAGCTGATCGAGGCCTGCGCCGACTACGACGACGAGCTGATGGAGGCCTACCTGGCCGAGGAGGAGATCCCCCACCAGCGGATCGCCTCCTCGCTGCACCGCGCCTGCCTCGACACCAAGGTCACCCCCGTCCTCTGCGGCACCTCCTTCAAGAACAAGGGCGTGCAGCCGCTGCTCGACGCGATCGTCGAGCTGCTCCCCTCGCCGCTCGAGGTACCGCCGGTGACCGGCGTCGTGCCGGCCGGCAAGGGCCAGCCCGAGGACGTCGAGGACGAGCGCCCCGCCGACGACGACGCCCCCTTCAGCGCCCTCGCCTTCAAGGTGATGAGCGACCCCTACGTCGGCAAGCTGACCTACTTCCGCGTCTACTCCGGCAAGCTGGAGAAAGGCGGGCGCGTGCTCAACACCAAGGCCGGCCGCTCCGAGCGGGTCGGGCGGCTGCTGATGATGCACGCCAACAGCCGCGAGGAGATCGACGAGTGCTACGCCGGCGACATCTGCGCCGGCGTCGGCCTCAAGGAAACGGGCACCGGCGACACGCTCTGCGCCCCCGACGCGCCGATCGCCCTGGAGAGCATCGAGTTCCCCGAGACGGTGATCGCCGTCGCGATCGAGCCGAAAACCAAGGCCGACCAGGAGAAGATGGGCAACGCCCTGCAGCGGCTCGGCGAGGAGGACCCGACCTTCCGCATCGAAAGCGACGAGGAAACCGGCCAGACGCTGATCCACGGCATGGGCGAGCTGCACCTCGAGGTGATCGTCGACCGCATGCTGCGCGAGTTCAAGGTCGAGGCCAACGTCGGCAAGCCCCAGGTCGCCTACCGCGAGACGATCCGCAAGCGGGTCGACAAGGTCGAGGCGCGCTTCGTGCGCCAGACCGGCGGCCGCGGCCAGTTCGGCCACGTCGTCATCAACGTCGAGCCGGCCCCCGGCGAGGGCTTCGTCTTCGAGAGCAAGATCAAGGGCGGCGCCATCCCCACCGAGTTCATCGGCCCGACCGAGCAGGGGATCTCCGAGGCGCTGGAGAACGGCGTCAAGGCCGGCTACCCGATGGTCGACGTCAGGGTCGAGCTCGTCGACGGCTCCTCGCACGACGTCGACTCCTCCGAGATGGCCTTCAAGATCGCCGGCTCGATGGCGATCCAGGACGGCGCCCGCAGGGCGACCCCGGTCCTGCTCGAGCCGGTGATGGCGGTCGAGGTGGTCACCCCCGAGGACTTCCTCGGCGACGTGATCGGCGACCTCTCCCGCCGCCGCGGCAAAGTGCAGGGCCAGGAGCAGCGTGGCAACGCGCTCGCCGTGCAGGCCTTCGTGCCGCTCGGTGAGATGTTCGGCTACGCGACGGAACTGCGCTCGATGACCCAGGGCCGGGCCACCTACACGATGCAATTCGAGCGCTACGAGGAGGTCCCGGCGAGCATCGCCGAGGAGATCGTCGAGCACCGATCCGGCGAGCCGGTGGGAGCCACCTCTTGATTCTGGCTATATTTCTCAAGTTCGCCCGCAAGCAGACGAATAACCCCAACTTCGAAAGGTAGAGCGGAGAGAGATGTCAAAGGAGAAGTTCGAGCGCGACAAGCCGCACGTGAACGTCGGCACGATCGGTCACATCGACCACGGCAAGACGACGCTGACGGCCGCGATCACCAAGACCCTCTCCGCGAAGGGCGGCGCCGAGGCGAAGAGCTTCGAGGAGATCGACAACGCTCCGGAGGAGAAGGAGCGCGGGATCACGATCGCGACCTCGCACGTCGAGTACCAGACCGACAATCGCCACTACGCCCACGTCGACTGCCCCGGCCACGCCGACTACGTCAAGAACATGATCACCGGCGCCGCCCAGATGGACGGCGCGATCCTGGTCGTCTCAGCCGCCGACGGGGTGATGCCGCAGACTCGCGAGCACATCCTGCTCGCCCGCCAGGTCAACGTCCCGCACGTGGTCGTCTTCCTCAACAAGGTCGACCAGGTCGACGACGACGAGCTGATCGAGCTGGTCGAGGAGGAGGTCAAGGACCTGCTCAACGAGTACGACTTCCCCGGCGACGACACGCCGATCGTCAAGGGCTCGGCGCTGAAGGCGCTGGAGGGCGACGAAGAGGCCCAGAAGGCGATCCTGGAGCTGGCCGAGGCGCTCGACTCCTACATCCCCGAGCCGGTGCGCGAGCTCGACAAGCCCTTCCTGATGCCGATCGAGGACATCTTCTCGATCACCGGCCGCGGCACCGTCGCGACCGGGCGGGTCGAGCAGGGCATCGTCAACACCGGCGACGAGGTCGAGATCGTCGGCATCAAGGACACGACCAAAACGGTCGTCACCGGCGTCGAGATGTTCCGCAAGATCCTCGACCAGGGCCAGGCCGGCGACAACATCGGCGCCCTCCTGCGCGGCACCAAGCGCGAGGAGATCGAGCGCGGCCAGGTGCTCTGCAAGCCCGGCTCGATCACGCCGCACACCAAGTTCAAGGCGGAGGTCTACTGCCTGAAGAAGGAGGAGGGCGGCCGTCACACGCCGTTCTTCTCCGGCTACCGGCCGCAGTTCTACTTCCGCACCACCGACGTGACCGGGATCGCCAACCTCCCCGAGGGGACCGAGATGGTGATGCCCGGCGACAACGTCGAGATGACGATCGAGCTGATCCAGCCGATCGCGATGGACCAGGGCCTGCGCTTCGCGATCCGCGAGGGCGGCCGTACCGTCGGCTCGGGGGTCGTCTCGGAGATCATCGAGTAGGCAGCGTCAAAGGGCGGGCAGCGGCCCGCCCTCGCCGCGCCTCGCGGCGAGAAAACCGAAAAGACATACGACCAGGGGCGGCGCCCCACCACATGGGGGCGGCGCCCCTTCGGCGCGGTGAGGACCGCGGGAAAGAGCAAGAGAAGACGAGCGAGAAGTGGCAGCGATCGCGGCACAGAAGATCAGGATCCGGCTCAAGGCGTACGACCACGACGCCATAGACAGGGCTGCCCGCGAGATCGTCGAAACCGCCGAGCGCACCGGCGCCAGCGTCTCCGGCCCGGTGCCGCTGCCGACCGAGAAGAACGTCTACTGCGTGATCCGCTCGCCCTTCAAGGACAAGGACTCGCGCGAGCACTTCGAGATGCGCACCCACAAGCGCCTCATCGACATCCTCCAGCCCTCGCCGAAAACGGTCGACTCGCTGCAGCGCCTCGACTCGCTGCCCGCCGGCGTCGACATCGAGATCCGGTTGTAGCCATGGCGGCGATCCTCGGCAAGAAGCTCGGCATGACGCAGCTCTTCGGCGAGGACGGCACGGTGACGCCGGTCACCGTGATCGAGGCCGGCCCCTGCAGGGTGACCGCCGTGCGCGAGCCCGAGCGGGACGGCTACGCCGCCGTGCAGCTCGCCTTCGGCGAGGTCAAGCAGGGCAAGCTGAGCAGGGCCGAGGAAGGCCACCTGAAGAAGGCCGACGCGCCGCCGCTGCGCCACCTGGTCGAGTTCCGCGACGCCGAGCTCGGCGGCGAGGGCGAGGAGCCGGTGAAGATCGGCGACGACGTCACCGTCGTCGCCTTCGCCGCCGGTCAGAAGGTGAAGGTTTCCGGCGTCTCGATCGGCAAGGGCTTCCAGGGCGGCATCAAGCGCCACAACTTCTCCCGCGGGCCGGTCAGCCACGGCTCCCACAACGTGCGGGCGCCGGGCTCGATCGGCGCCAGCACCTTCCCCGCCCGCGTCTTCAAGGGCATGCGGATGCCGGGCCAGATGGGCAACAAGCGGGTCACCCAGCGCGGGCTCGAGGTCGCCGACGTGGACGCCGAGCGCAACCTGCTGCTGATCAAGGGCTCGGTGCCGGGCTCGCGCAACGCGATGGTCGAGGTGAGGACCGATGGCTAGCGCGAAAGCCACCGTGCTCGGCAAGTCGGCGAAGGCCGACCTGCCGGAGGAGATCTTCGCCGAGCCCTTCCACCACTCGCTGGTCGACGAGGCCGCCCGGGCCGACCTGGCCGCCCGCCGCCGGGGCTCGGCCTCGACCCTGACCCGGGCCGAGGTGGCGATGACCGGCGCCAAGGCCTGGCGCCAGAAGGGCACCGGTCGTGCCCGCGTCGGCGCGCTCAGCGCCCCGAGCCGCCTCGGCGGCGGCGTCGCCTTCGGCCCCAAGCCGCGCCGCTACACCGTCAAGGTCAACCGCAAGGCGCGCCGCAAGGCGCTGCGCTCGGCGCTATCCACGCACGCCGAGCGCGGCAGCGTGGCGCTGCTCGACGCGACGGCCTTCGAGACGCCCTCGACGAAGAGCGCCGCCGAGGCGCTCGACAAGTGGGGGGCGAAGCGCTCGATCCTGGTCGTCCTCGCCCCCGAGGAGGCCGGCGCGGCGAAGAGCTTTCGCAACATCGCCCGCGTCCAGGTCGCCGCGGCCGACGCGATCGGCGTCGCCGACGTGATCGGCGCCGCCTCGCTGGTCGTCTCCGAGGCGGCGCTGGGAGCCCTGCGGGAGAGGTGCCGCTGATGGACGCGCGCACGGTGATAGTCCGCCCCGTCGTCTCCGAGAAGAGCTACGCGCTGATCGGCGAGGGCAAGTACACCTTCCGGGTCGACGATCGGGCCCACAAGACCCAGATCGCCAGCGCCGTGGAGGAGATCTTCGCCGTCAAGGTGGCCGAGGTCCGCACCTCGAAGGTGCGGCCGAAGCCGAAGCGCCGCGGCCCGCACCAGGGCAGGACGCGGGGCTGGAAGAAGGCCGTCGTTCAGCTCGCCCCCGGCGAGCGGATCGAGCTGTTCGAGGGCGCAGAGACCGCATAGGGAAACAGGATGCCGAACCGCAAGACGAAACCGACCAGCCCAGGGCGCCGCTTCGCCACCTACCCGCTGCGCGAGCAGCTGACCGCGTCCCGCCCCGAGCGCAAGCTCACCGAGGGCCTGCGCAAGTCGGGCGGCCGCAACGCGAACGGGCGCGTCACCGCCCGCCATCGCGGCGGCGGCGCGAAGCGGCGCTACCGGCAGGTCGACTTCAAGCGCCTGCGCGACGGCGTGCCGGCCAGGGTCGCCAGCGTCGAGTACGACCCCAACCGCAGCTGCTACATCGCCCTGCTGCACTACGCCGACGGCGCCAAGAGCTACATCCTCGCGCCCGCCGGTGTCTCGGTCGGCGACGAGGTCCGGTCCGGCCCCGGCGCCGACATCCGCCCGGGCAACGCCCTCGCCCTCGGCGAGATGCCGACCGGCACGATCGTCCACAACGTCGAGCTGACCCCTGGCCAGGGCGGCAAGCTCGGCCGCTCGGCGGGGACCTCGATCCAGCTGGTGGCGAAGGAGGGCGAGATGGTCACCCTGCGCCTGCCCTCCTCGGAGATGCGCCTGGTGCGGGCCCAGTGCCGCGCCACCGTCGGCACCCTCTCCAACGCCGAGCACCAGAACCTCAAGGTCGGCAAGGCGGGACGCAACCGCCACAAGGGCAAGCGCCCGCAGACGCGCGGCGTCGCGATGAATCCCGTCGACCACCCGCACGGCGGGGGCGAGGCCCACCACACCCCCGGCGGCCACCCGGTGACGCCGTGGGGCAAGCCGACGCTGGGCTACCGCACCCGCAAGAAGGGCAAGCAGTCCGACCGCTACATCATGCGCGGCCGGCGCCGCGGAAAGAAGAAGAGGTAAGCAACAAGATCATGGGACGTTCGACGAAAAAGGGCCCGTGGGTGGAAGCCGCGCTGATGAAGCGCGTCGCCGCGATGAACGAGTCCGGCAACAAGCAGATGCTGAAGACCTGGTCGCGCAACTCGACGGTCTTCCCCGACATGGTCGGCCACACGATCGCCGTCCACGACGGTCGCAAGCACGTGCCGGTCTTCATCTCGGAGTCGATGGTCGGCCACAAGCTGGGCGAGTTCGCGCCGACGCGGACCTTCCGCTCGCACTCGGGAACGGGCAAGGGTGAGTAGCGTGGCCACCGCTCCGGTCGTCGTCCGCGCCAGCGCCCGCTACGTGCGCGTCGCGCCGCGCAAGGCGCGGCTGATCGCCGACCAGGTGCGCGGCATGCACATCGAGCAGGCGCGGGCGCTGCTCGAGTTCTCCCCGCGCGGCGCCGCCGGGGACATCCGCAAGCTGATCGAGTCGGCGGCCGCCAACGCCGAGAACAACCACGACCTGATCGCCGACGAGATGCGGATCGCCGAGATCACCGTCGACGAAGGCCCGACCCTGCGCCGCTTCCGGCCGCGCGCCCTCGGCCGCGCCACGCGGATCGACAAGCGGACCAGCCACATCGCCGTGGCGCTGAGTCCCGAGGAGGAGGAGTAGGCGATGGGCCAGAAGATCCATCCGGGCGGCTTCCGCGTCGGCTACATCCAGGACTGGAAGTCGAACTGGTTCGACGAGAAAGACTTCGCCGACATCCTGCTCGAGGACCTGAGCATCCGCGAGCACATCGAGGGCAAGCTCGCCCACGCCGGCCTCTCCGACATCACGATCGAGCGCCACGGTGAGATCGCCGTCGACATCCACACCGCCCGGCCGGGGATCGTGATCGGCAAGTCGGGCAGCGAAGTCGACGCCCTGCGCAAGGACCTGCACAAGCTGACCGGCAAGCCGGTCAAGGTCAACATCCGCGAGGTGAAGCGCCCCGAGCTCGACGCCAAGCTGGTCGCCCAGTCGATCGCCGAGCAGCTGCAGAACCGGGTCGCCTTCCGGCGGGCGATGAAACGCGCCCTCACCTCGGCGATGCGCTCCGGCGCGAAGGGGGTCAAGGTGCAGGTGTCCGGCCGCCTCGGCGGCGCCGAGATGGCGCGCACCGAAGGGTACTCCGACGGCCGGGTGCCGCTGCACACGCTGCGCGCCAACATCGACTACGGCTTCTTCGAGGCGCGCACGACGACCGGCCGCATCGGCGTCAAATGCTGGATCAACAAGGGCGAGGTGATGCCCGAGGGCTTCCGCTCCGACCAGCCCGACGACGGCGACGGGCGCCCGCAGGGCGGCGAGCGGCGCGGCGGTCGCGGCGGCGGTCGCGGTCGCGGCGGCCAGCGCGGGGGAGGAGGGCGTTAGCCATGCTGATGCCGAAGCGGGTCAAGCACCGCAAGCAGATGCGCGGCCGGATGCGCGGCAACGCCAAGGGCGGCAGCACGGTCGCCTTCGGCGAGTACGGGTTGAAGTCGCTGGACCGCGCCTGGGTCACCAACCGCCAGATCGAGGCCGCCCGCGTGGCGATGACCCGCAAGATCAAGCGCGGCGGCAAGGTCTGGATCAACATCTTTCCCGACAAGCCCTACACCAAGAAGCCCGCCGAGACGCGGATGGGCTCGGGCAAGGGCAACCCGGAGGGCTGGGTCGCGGTGGTCAAGCCCGGCAGGGTGATGTTCGAGCTTGCCGGCGTGCCCGAGGACCTCGCCCGCGAGGCGCTGCGCCTCGCCGGCCACAAGCTTCCGGTCAGGACCAAGTTCGTCATGCGTGAGGGGGTCGAAACGCAGTGAAGGCCGCCGAGGCGCACGACCTCAAGGACCAGGAGCTGATCGCGAAGCTGATCGACGCCAAGCAGGAGGCATTCAACCTGCGCTTCCGGCGGGCGACCGGCGAGCTGGAGAACACGGCGCGGATCGGCGTGGCGCGGCGCGACGTGGCGCGGCTGCTGACCGTGGCGCGGGAGCGGGGGATCGACGTCGAGAGAGAGCTGAAGAGATGACGGACGACGAGACGAAAAAAGACGAAACCACTGACGAGACGTCCAGGGACGAGGACGCCGGGTCCGCGGGAGAGGCGTCTGAGGCTGAGCAGCCCCAGGATGAGGCCGCAGCGGAGACTCCGGCCGAGCCGAATCTGGAGGATGAGCTTCCCTGGAAGGAGCGGCGCAGGCTGGAGCGGTCCAGGCGACCGCATAAAGCTGGGCCTGCTCTCACCCCCGAGGAGAAGGCCGCTAAGCGGGGCGAGGGTCGTAGGGCCAAGGCCGGGCTGCGGCGCACCGAGCGGGCCGCTAAGAAGGCCAAGAAGAGCGCCGGGACGGGGACGCCCACGGCCGAGCGGGAGTCCGTCGCCGCGAAGACGCGCCAGGGGATCGTCGTCTCCAGCAAGGCGGAGAAGTCGATCACGGTGCGGATCGACATCGCGCGGCGCCACCCGACCTACGAGAAGGTGGTGCGCCGCTCGCGCACGCTGCACGCCCACGACGAGCGCAACGAGGCCGGCGAGGGCGACGTCGTGAGGATCGTCGAGACCCGGCCGCTGTCGAAGACCAAGCGCTGGCGCCTGGTCGAGGTCCTGGAGCGTGCGAAGTGATCCAGCAGGAGTCGAGGCTGAAGGTCGCCGACAACTCCGGCGCCCGCGAGATTCTCTGCATCCGCGTCAAGGGCGGCTCGCACCGCCGCTACGCCGGCGTCGGCGACGTGATCACGGCCACGGTGAAGCAGGCCAACCCGCAGGGCGGCGTGCGCAAAGGGGAGGTCGTCCAGGCCGTCGTGGTGCGCACCCGGAAGGCGCTCGGCCGCTCCGACGGCACCTACATCTGCTTCGACGAGAACGCCGCGGTCCTGATCGACCCGGCGAGCAGCAACCCGCGCGGCACCCGCATCTTCGGCCCGGTGGCCCGCGAGCTGCGCAACCGCAACTTCATGAAAATCGTCTCCCTCGCTCCGGAGGTGCTTTAAGCGGATGGCCCGGGCGATGAAGATCCGGACAGACGATCAGGTCGTCGTGATCGGCGGCAAGGACGCCGGCAAGGTGGGCCGCGTGATCCGCACCGAGCCGAAGAAGGACCGCGTCTACGTCGAGCACCTGAACATGGTCAAGCGCCACGAACGGCCCCGCTCGGTCAAAGACGCCCAGAAAGGCGGCAGGGTCGGCGGCATCGTCGAGAAGGAGGGGCCGATCCACGTCTCCAACGTGATGCTGCTCGACCCCGAGGACAACAAGCGCGCGCGGGCCGGCGTGCGCCGCGAGAAGGGCAAGCGCGAGCGCTACTCGAAGCGCAGCGGGGCGACGCTCTGATGGAGGCGGCTGTGACGCAATCCCAGACGGCGCCCCCGCCGCGCCTGCGCGAGCGCTACGAGCAGGAGGTGACGCCGGCGCTGATCCGCAGGTTCGGCTATTCCTCGCCGATGCAGGTCCCCCGCCTGGAGAAGATCACCCTCAACATGGGCCTCGGCGAGGCCAAGCAGAACAGCAAGATGCTGGAAGCGGCGCAGGAGCAGCTGGCGACGATCGCCGGCCAGCAGCCGAACGTGCGCCGCGCCCGCAAGTCGATCGCCTCCTTCAAGGTCCGCGAGGGGATGCCGGTCGGCGTCTCGGTGACCCTGCGCCGCGCCCGCATGTGGGAGTTCCTCGACCGCCTCTGCTCTATCGCCGTGCCGCGCATCCGCGACTTCCGCGGCCTCAGCCCGCGCTCCTTCGACGGGCGGGGCAACTACTCGATGGGCGTCCGCGAGCAGCTGATCTTCCCCGAAATCGACTACGACTCGATCGACGAGGTGCGCGGCCTCGACGTCACCGTCACCACCTCCGCCCAGACCGACGAGGAGGCCTTCGAGCTGCTGCTCGGGCTGGGCATGCCGTTCGCCCAGGAGGGTCGCCCCGGCGGCCCCGGCGCCGACGCGGAGGCCGAGGCCGCCGCCGAGGAGGAGAAGCGCAAGGAGGAGGCTCGTCAAAGAGCCGAAGCCGAGCAGGCGGCGCTGGAGCAGCTCAAGGAGGAGAACCCGGAGGCCTATGAGAAGCCCGCGCCGGCGGATCCTGCCGAGGGGGAGGACTCCTCGTCCTCGCAAGCTGCGGGCGAGGACCCCACCCCAACGCCACCCGCCGGAGAGGCCGCCTCGAAGGACGCCGACGAAGCCAAGGAGGATTCCTAGATGGCCAAGACTTCGCTTAAGGTTAAGCAGGGACGCAAGGCCAAGTTCAAGTCCCGCGAGTACAACCGCTGCCGCCGCTGCGGGCGGCCACGCGGCTACTACCGCAAGTTCGGCCTCTGCCGCATCTGCCTGCGCGAGGCCGCCCACGAGGGGTACATCCCCGGCATGACCAAGTCCAGCTGGTGAACGACGAGCGACGAAGAGAACGATGCTGACCGACCCGATAGCCGACTACCTGACCAGGATCCGCAACGCCCTGGGCTCGGGCCACGACGAGGTGGAGATTCCCGCTTCGCGGCTCAAGCTCGAGATGTCGCGCATCCTCAAGGAGCAGGGCTACATCCTCGACTTCGCCAAGAGGCCGGCGACGGTCGGCGAGGCGATCGAGCTACGCCTCAAGTACACCGACGACCGGCGCCCGGTGATCGCCGGCCTGGAGCGCGTCTCGCGCCCGGGGCGGCGCCGCTACGTGGACCACAAGCAGGTGCCGCGGGTGCACGGCGGCACCGGCACGGCGATCGTCAGCACCTCGGTCGGCGTGATGACAGGCCACGAAGCCCGCCAGAAGGGCGTCGGCGGCGAGGTCGTCGCCTACGTTTGGTGAGTCGCGATGAGCCGGATCGGAAGAAAGCCCATCCCCGTGCCCGAGGCGGTGACCGTCGAGGTCGCGTCGGGACGCGTCTCCGTCAAGGGCCCGAAGGGGGAGCTCGCCCAGGCGTTCGCCACCGAGATGAAGGTCGAGCAGGCCGACGGCGCGGTCACCGTCCAGCGCCCGACCGACCGCGGCGAGCACCGCGCCCTGCACGGGCTGACCCGCAGCCTGATCGCCAACATGGTCGAGGGCGTCACCGAGGGATTCGAGAAGCGGCTCGAGATCCAGGGCGTCGGCTACCGTGCCCAGCTCAAGGGCAAGAGCCTGGAGATGGCGCTCGGCTACTCGCACGCGGTCTCGATCGAGCCGCCGGAGGGGATCGAGTTCGAGGTGCCCCAGCCGACCGAGGTGGTCGTGCGCGGCATCGACAAGCAGCTGGTCGGGCAGGTCGCCGCGGACATCCGCAAGCGCCGCCCGCCCGAGCCCTACAAGGGCAAGGGGATCCGCTACCGCGGCGAGCACGTCGCCCGCAAGGTCGGCAAGAGGGCCTGAGATGGCGGTGCTGACCAAGAGGCAGAGCCGCCTGCGCCGGCGCCGCCGCGTGCGCGCCCGCGTCTCGGGGTCCGCCGAGCGGCCACGGCTCTCCGTCTACCGCTCCAACCGCGGCGTCTTCGCCCAGCTGGTCGACGATCGCGCCGGGCACACGCTGGTCGCGGTCAACTGGACCGAGCCGGAGCTGCGCGAGCTCTCCGCGTCCGAGCAGACCCGCCGCGCCGGGCAGCTGATCGCCGAGCGGGCCAAGGCGGCCGGGGTGCGGAGCTGCGTCTTCGACCGCGGCGGCTACCGCTACCACGGTCGCGTCAAGGCGCTTGCCGAGGGAGCGCGAGAGGGTGGTCTGGAGTTTTGACTGCCGCCCCTGCAAGCCGTTCGCTACCTTCCCTTGCCCGATGAAGGGGATGGACATGACAAGCGTTGAGACGGTGAGCCCGCGCGGGCTCGACCTGCAGGAGCGGGTGATCGAGATCAACCGCGTCGCCAAGGTGGTCAAGGGCGGCCGCCGCTTCTCCTTCACCGCCCTCGTCGCCGTCGGCGACGAAGAGGGGGTCGTCGGGATCGGCTACGGCAAGGCGCGCGAGGTGCCGCTGGCGATCCAGAAGGGCGTCGAGAACGCCCGCAAGAACCTGATCCGCATCCCCAAGTACGGGCAGACGATCACCCACAAGATCATCGGGCGCTACGGCGCCGGGCACGTCGTGCTGCGCCCGGCCAGCCCCGGTACCGGCGTGATCGCCGGCGGCGGCGTGCGGGCGGTGCTCGAGCTGGGCGGTGTCAAGGACGTCCTGACCAAGAGCATCGGCACGCAGAACCCGATCAACCTGGTCAAGGCGACCATGGACGGGCTGATCCGGCTTCGCAGGCCCGAGGAGGTCGCGGAGCTGCGGGGATTGACGGTCGCGCAGGTTCTCGGCGTTGCTTCGAACGGCTCGCCCGCGGGTCCTGTCGAGGAGGAGGGCTCCTCGTCCTCGCAGGCTGCGGGCGAGGAGCCCACCTCCACGCCACCCGCAGGTGAGGCGGCTGAGGCTCCGGCGGAGGAGGTGAAGCCCGATGCAGATCAAGCAGGTGCGTAGCGCCAACGGGTCCAACCCCAGTCAGAAAGCGACGCTTGAGGCGCTTGGGCTCGGCCGCATCGGCAAGGCCGTGGAGCGCAGGGACTCGCCGCAGCTGCAGGGCCAGCTTCGCGTCGTCTCGCACCTGGTCGAGGTGAGCGGCTGATGGCCGGGAGGGACCGCTCCGAGGAGATCGGGTTGCACAACCTGAAGCCGAAGCCCGGCTCGCGGAAGGCCCGCAAGCGGCTGGGGCGGGGCGAGGGCTCCGGTTACGGCAAGACCTCCGGCAGGGGGCACAAGGGCGCCGGCGCGCGCTCGGGGTCGAAGCGCAAGGCCAACTACGAGGGCGGCCAGAACCCGATCCACATGCGGATGCGAAAGCTGCGCGGCCCGCACATGAAGAAGTCGATGCCCTTCGAGAGCTTCCGCACCTCCTCCCAGCCGGTCAACCTGGCCGACCTCGAGCAGCGCTTCGACGACGGCGCCGAGGTGACGCCCGAGACGCTCAAAGAGAAGGGCCTGGCGAAGCGCTCGGATCCGGTCAAGGTGCTCGCTCGCGGCGAGATCACCAAGAAGCTGAGCGTGCACGCGCACGGCTTCAGCGCCGCCGCCAGGGAGCGGATAGAAGCGGCAGGCGGTTCCTGCCACACTCTGGAGCCGTAATGCTCCGGACAGTTGCGAACGCCTTCAGCGTCGCCGACATTCGCAAGAAGCTCGCCTTCACGGCGGCGATCCTGCTGCTCTACCGGCTCGGCGCCTACATCCCCGCCCCGGGCGTGGACATCGACGCCGTCAGGGAACTCGAGGAGAACTTCGCCGGCGGCAACATCCTCGGCTTCCTCAACACGTTCTCCGGCGGCAGCCTCTCGCGCCTCTCGCTCTTCGCGCTGGGGATCATGCCCTACATCACCTCGTCGATCATCCTGCAGCTGCTCACCGTGGTCGTGCCCTCGCTGGAGAAGCTGCAGAAGGAAGGCGAGGTCGGCCAGCAGAAAATCACCCAGTACACGCGTTACCTGACCGTCGGGCTCGCCTTCGGCCAGTCCTTCGGCTACGTCTTCCTCTTCCGCTCCTTCGGCCAGCAGGCCGGCGGCAACAACCTGATCGGCAACCTCACCGGCCTCAAGGTGCTGCTGATCGTGATCGCGCTGACGGCCGGCTGCACGCTGCTGATGTGGATGGGCGAGCTGATCACCCAGCGCGGCATCGGCAACGGCATCTCGCTGCTGATCTTCGCCTCGATCGTCTCCGAACTGCCGCAGGGGATCACCGCCTGGTGGACCAACCCCGACCAGGTCTTCATCGTGATGATGCCCTTCGTGGCGCTGGCGGTGATCGTGGCGATCGTCTACGTGCAGGAGGGGCAGCGGCGCATCCCCGTCCAGTACGCCAAGCGCGTCGTCGGGCGCAAAATGACCTCCGGCGGCTCCACCTACCTGCCGCTGCGCGTCAACATGGCCGGCGTCATCCCGGTCATCTTCGCCGCCTCGATCATGGCCTTCCCGCCGACGGTCGGCCAGATGCTCAACACGCCCGCCGCGCTCGACTTCGCCGCCTTCTTCAGCCCCGACGGCTGGGCCTACGTGGCCGGCGAGGTCTTCTTCATCATCGTCTTCACCTACTTCTATACCGCCGTCACCTTCAACCCGGTCGACCAGGCCGACAACCTGAAGAAATACGGCGGCTTCATCCCCGGCGTGCGGCCCGGGCGGCCCACCGCCGAGTACCTCGACCGCATCCTCTCGCGGCTGACCTTCCCGGGAGCGCTCTACCTCGGCGCGGTGGCGGCGCTGCCGACGATCCTGCTCAGCCAGACCTCGGCCAACTTCGCCTTCGGCGGCACCTCGATCCTGATCGTCGTCGGCGTCGCCTTGGAAACGGTGAAGCAGCTCGAGGCGCAGCTGATGATGCGAAACTACGAGGGGTTTCTTAAATAGTTTGAGAGCCCTGCAAATCGGCGCATATCGGGGTCCTCGGTCGGCCTCGTCGGGTCACGCACCAACAAGTGCGCTCCCCTCCTCGGCCTCCCTGCGTCCCCCGATCTGCTTGATTTTCGGGCTCTCAAATCAATTTCAAAAAGGCTATGGCTGCTGAGCTGAATCTCGTACTCCTTGGCCCTCCGGGGTCGGGCAAGGGAACCCAGGGGGAGCGGTTGCAGGAGGACCTGGAGCTGCCCTACTGGGCGACGGGGGACATCCTGCGGGCGGCGGTGCGGGAGGGGACCGAGCTGGGGCGTGTGGCGAAGGGGTACATGGACCGGGGGGACCTGGTCCCCGACGAGGTGATCGTCGGCGTGATCGGCGAGCGGATCGCCTCGGACGAGGCGGCAGACGGCTTCATCCTCGACGGCTTCCCGCGCACCGAGACGCAGGCCGAGGCGCTGGCGGCGAAGCTGGCGGAGCTGGGCCGCGGGCTGACCGCGGTGCTGCTCATCGACGTCGGCGACGAGGAGGTGGTGCGGCGGCTCGGTGGGCGGCGCACCTGCGTCGAGAACGGCCACGTCTTCCACGTCGAGCTCAACCCGCCCGAGCGGGAGGGCGTCTGCGACGTCGACGGCAGCGAGCTGATCGTCCGCGACGACGACGAGCCCGAGGTGATCCGCCACCGGCTCGAGCAGTACCACGCCAAGACGGCGCCGCTGGTCGAGCACTACGACAGCCACAGCCTGCTGCGCCGGATCGACGGCGCCGCGCCGCCCGAGGCGGTCGCCGACGAGATCGGCCGGACGCTGGCGACGCTGCGCCTCGAAGCCGACGAGGCCATCTAGTAGGCGACGAGCTTTGTACGGGATGATCGTCCGCAAGACGCCGGAGCAGGTCGAGAGGATGGCGGCCGCCGGCGAGATCCTCGTCCGCTGCCTGCGCATGCTCGAGGCCAAGGCACGCCCCGGGGTCACCACCGGCGAGCTCGACGAGGCGGCGGAGAAGCTGATCCGCTCGCGCGGCGCCGAGCCCGCCTTCAAAGGCTACCGCGGCTTCCCCGGCTCGATCTGCGCCTCGCCCAACTCGATGGTCGTGCACGGCATCCCCGGGCCCTACGAGCTGAGGCGGGGCGACGTGCTCTCGGTCGACGTCGGCGTGGTCAAGGACGGCTGGGTCGCCGACGCGGCGATGACGCTGCCGATCGGCCCGGTGGACGCGGGCGCGCGCAAGCTCCTCGACGTGACCAAGGGCGCCCTCTTCGCCGGCGTCGAGCAGATGCGGCCGGGCAACCGCCTGGGCGACGTCTCGGCGACGATCCAGCGGGCGGTCGAGATCGAGGGCCTCTCGATCATCCGCACCCTGGTCGGCCACGGCATCGGCCGCCAGATGCACGAGGAGCCCCAGGTGCCCAACTTCGGCACCCCCGGCAAGGGCCCCCTGCTCGAGGAGGGCACGGTGCTGGCGATCGAGCCGATGGTCAACGCCGGCGGCCCCCTGGTCAAGATGGGCGACGACGGCTGGGCCGTCTACTCCGAAGACGGCTCCCTCGCCGCCCACTTCGAGTTCACCGTCGCCGTAACGGCAGGCGGACCGCGGATTCTTACGCCTTGGCACGAGGAGGAGTAGGCGGCGGATGAGCGGGGCGGGGCGGCGGGAGGCCCTCCCAAAAACGCTCGGGGCTGAGCCTCACAGAGTGTTTTTGGGAGGGCCTCCCCCGGATGCGCCCCGAAGCACGCCCCCTGCTATCTTTCCCGGTCGGCCCACAGGCCGGTGCGGTGCTCCTGCTTGCCCGACTCCTGGGGCGTGCGGGAATCCTGTTGTCGATACGAGACCGGGGCGATGAAGGTCCGAGCTTCCGTAAAGCCGATGTGCGAAAAGTGCAAGATCATCCGCCGCAACGGCGCGGTGCTGGTGATCTGCCAGAACCCCCGGCACAAGCAGCGGCAAGGCTAGCGGCATGGCACGGATCGCAGGCGTCAACATCCCGGTCGGCAAGCGCGCCGAAATCGGGCTCACCTACATCTTCGGGATCGGCCGCTCGACCGCGCGGGAGATCCTCGCCGAGGCAGGGGTCGAGCCCGACACGCTGGTCAAGGACCTGACCGAGGACGAGGTGATGCGCCTGCGCGAGGCGGTCGAGAAGCGCGAGGTCGAGGGCGACCTGCGCCGCGAGCGCTCGCAGGACGTCAAACGGCTGATGGAGATCGGCTCCTACCGAGGCCTGCGCCACCGGCGCGGCCTGCCGGTTCGGGGCCAGCGGACGAAGACCAACGCGCGCGGCCGCAAGGGCCCGCGCCGGATGAGCATCGCCGGCAAGAAGAGGGCGCCGACGCCCAAGTAGGAGAGAGCGAGTGGCCGCAGCGAAAAAACCCGCCAAGGGGCGCTCCCGGCGCCGCGTCAAGAAGAACGTCACCTACGGGCAGGCGCACATCAAGACCTCCTTCAACAACACGATCGTCACCCTGACCGACACCGAGGGCAACGTGATCGCCTGGGAGTCGGCCGGCTCGGCGGGCTTCAAAGGCTCGCGCAAGTCGACGCCGTTCGCCGCCCAGGTGACCGCCGACGCCGCCGCCAAGAAAGGCATGGAGCACGGCCTCGAGAAGGTCGAGGTCTTCGCCAAGGGCGCCGGCTCGGGCCGCGAGACGGCGATCCGCTCTCTGCAGGCGGCCGGCCTCGACGTGACCACGGTCAAGGATGTCTCCCCGCAGGCCCACAACGGCTGCCGCCCGAAGAAGCGGAGGCGCGTCTAATGGCTCGCGACACCGGGCCGCAGTGCAAGCAGTGCCGCCGCGAGGGGCAGAAGCTCTTCCTCAAGGGGGAGCGCTGCTTCACCGACAAGTGCGGGGTCGAGCGCCGCTCCTACCCGCCCGGCGAGCACGGCCGCGGTCGCATGCGCCAGTCCGAGTACCGCGTGCAGCTGCGCGAGAAGCAGAAGACGCGCCGCTACTACCAGGTGCTGGAGAAGCAGTTCCGCGCCTACTACGACAAGGCCTCACGCCAGGAGGGCGTCACCGGCGAGAACCTGCTGCGCCTGCTCGAGTCCCGCTTCGACAACGTGCTGGTTCGCCTCGGCTTCGCCGCCTCGCGGCGCCAGGCGCGGCAGCTGATCCGCCACGGCCACTGGCTGATCAACGGCCGGCGCGTCGACATCCCCTCCTACCAGGTCCGTCCCGAGGACGTGATCTCGATCAAGGCCAGCTCGGCCGCCGGCGACACGATCCGCAAGGCGACCGAGCTGGTATCGACCGTGCCGGCCTGGCTGCAGGCCGACCACGACGCTCTCACCGCCAAGGTCCTGCGCTATCCCGAGCGCGCCGAGATCTCGGCACCGGTCCAGGAGCAGCTGATCGTCGAGCTGTACTCCAAGTAGGCCGGAACCCGTCTCTGAACACGCATACGCAAGGAACTCATGACCACTGACTTCCAGGTCCCCCGCATCAGCTCCGAGAAGGTCGACGACCGTCGCGGCACCTTCACCATCGAGCCCCTCGACAAGGGCTTCGGCTACACCTTCGGCAACAGCCTCCGCCGCGTCCTGCTCTCCTCGCTGGGCGGCGCCGCGATCGTCAGCGTCCGCATCGAGGGCGTCGCGCACGAGTTCTCCACCGTGCCCGGCGTCAAAGAGGACGTCACCGACATCGTCCTCAACCTCAAGGACCTCGTCGTGCGCATGCACACCGACGCCGACGAGGTCGAGGCGCCGCTGGTCGCCACCGGCCCCGGCGAGGTGAAGGCGAAGGACATCGACCTGCCCTCCGGCGTCGAGATCCTCAACCCCAACGCGCCGATCGCGACGCTGGAGAAGAAAACCAAGCTCGAGGTCTACCTGACGATCGGCCGCGGCCGCGGCTACTCGCCGGCCGAAGAGAACAAGTCCGAGGAGCAGCCGATCGGCGTCATCCCGATCGACTCGATCTTCTCGCCGATCCGCCGCGCCTCCTACTCGGTGGCGACCGCGCGCGTCGGGCAGCGCACCGACTTCGACAAGCTCAGCCTCGACCTCGAAACCGACGGCTCGATCGAGCCGGGCGCGGCGCTGCGCGAGGCCTCCGAGATCCTCATCAAGAGCCTGGCGATCTTCACCGACGCCGACCGCGTCGAGGAGCTGACCGCGCGCGAGCCCGTGGCGGTGGGCGCCGCCGACGTGGTCGGGGGCGCGAGCGGCGACGGCGCCGGCGGCAGCGACGGCCTCGACGAGATCCTCATCGAGGAGCTCGAGCTGGGCGTCCGCTCCTACAACTGCCTGAAGCGCGCCGGCGTGCAGACGGTCGGCGACCTCGTCCGCAAGACCCGCTCGGAGCTGAACGCGATCCCCAACTTCGGTCAGAAGTCGATCGAGGAAGTGATCGAGACCCTGCACGGCCGGGGCCTCGACCTGCAGGGCGAGTGAGCGAAGGGCAGGGAGAGCGATGCGCCACCGCAGGAAGCGCAACAAGCTGAGCCGCGACGCGGCGCACCGCGAGGCCCTCCTCGCCAACCTCTCCAAGCAGCTGATCGAGCACGAGCGGATCAAGACCAGCCAGGCCAAGGCGAAGGCCGTCAAGCCCGAGGTCGAGCAGCTGATCACGCTCGCCAAGCGGGGCGACCTGCACGCGCGGCGCCAGGCGCTGGCGACGCTGCACAACGACAAGTTCGTCGTCCACAAGCTGTTCGAGGAGGTCGCGCCGCGCTACACGGAGCGGCCCGGCGGCTACACGAGGATCGTCAAGCTCGGACCGCGCAAGTCCGACTCCACGGAGATGGTCTACCTCGAGCTCGTTTAGGGGGGGTGGGCCTCCCGCCCCCACCCATCGCTCACTCGTAGGAGACTGACTCTAGGTAGAGGCCGTGGGGCGGGGCCGTGTCGCCCGCGGCGGAGCGGGGGGCGCCGTGGAGGAGCTGCTGGAAGCTCTCCAGGGTTCGGCGGCCGGAGGCTACTTCGAGCTGGGTGCCGACGAGGACTCGGACCATGTTGCGCATGAAGGCATCGGCGGTGATGTGGAACGAGGCGATCGGGTCGTCGAAGGTCCACGAGGCCGCGAGGATGTCGCGGTCGAAGCGGACGTGGTCGGTCTGGGTGGGGGTGAAGGCGGTGAAGTCGTGGCTGCCGGCCAGCGACTCGGCGCAGGCGTCGAGGGCGTCGCGCTCGAGCCGGTGCGGCCACCAGAGGGCGCGGCCTCGCTCGAAGGGGCTCGGGGCCCGGCGGGCGAGCACGCGGTAGAGGTAGGTGCGTGAGGTCGCGTCGCGGCGGGCGTCGAAGCCGTCGGCGACGACACTCGCCGCCGTGACCGCGATGTCCTCCGGGCCGACGCCGTTGAGCCGTCGCGCCAGATCGCCCGGGACCTCCGCCGCGGCCTCGAAGCTCGCCACCTGCCCCAGCGCGTGCACCCCCGTGTCGGTCCGCCCGGCAACCGTCAGCTCCACCTCCTCCCGAAGCACGGTCGCCAACGCCGCCTCCAGCTCCCCCTGCACCGTCCGCAGCCCCGGCTGCCTTGCCCAGCCGCGGAACCCGCCCCCGTCGTACTCGAGCTCCAGGCGAACCGTCGTCATCGCGCCCGAAGTATGCAGCGGATTCGAGGAGCCGGGGCCCCTCAGTCGCGCGCCAGCACGTCCGCCGGGCCGTCGAGCCAGACGCGCACGCGGTCGCCGGGGTGCCAGGCGGGGAAGCCGAGCCGGCGGGCGCGCACCGTGCGGCCCGAGGCGAGGCGCAGCTCGACCAGCTGGTCGTGCCCGTAGAAGCTGCGCGAGACGACGGTCGCCGCGGCGCTGCGCCGATCCGGCGGCTCGCCGGTGCCGATCGCCAGCGACTCCGGCCGGACCAGCACCTCGACCTCGCCGGCGAGCCCGCCACGGTTGGGCAGTGAGCCCAGCTCGCATTCGACGGTGCCGTTGGCGGCCCTGCCCGGCAGCACCTCGACCTCGCCGAGGAAGGCGGCGACCCAGCGGTTGGCGGGCCGCGAGTAGACCTCCTCCGGCGTGCCGACCTGCTCGACCCGCCCCTCGTTGACGACGGCCACCGTCGTCGCGAGGCTTAGCGCCTCCTCCTGGTCGTGGGTGACGAAGACCGTGGTCACGCCCTGCGACTGGAGGATCTCGCGCACCTCGCCGCGCACGCGCTCGCGCAGGCTGGCGTCGAGGTTGGAGAAGGGCTCGTCGAGCAGCACCGCGCGCGGCTCGGCGACCAGCGCCCGGGCCAGGGCGACGCGCTGCTGCTGGCCGCCGGAGAGCTCGTGCGGGCCGCGGTCGCCCAGCCCGCCCAGGCCGACCGTGGCGAGCATCGCCTCGACCCGCTCGCGGTCGGGCCGCCGGCCGAGCCCGTAGCCGACGTTGCCGGCCACGTCGAGGTGGGGGAAGAGGGCGTAGTCCTGGAAGACCATGCCGATCCGCCGCCGCTCCGGCGGCAGCGAGCGGCCCCGCGTCGAGACGACCTCGCCGCCGATCTCGACGCTGCCCGCGTCGGGGCTCTCGAGGCCGGCGATCAGGCGCAGCGTCGTCGTCTTGCCGCAACCGCTGGGCCCGAGCAGAGCGCAGATCGTCCCCGCCTCGACCTCGAGGTCGACCCCCGCCACCGCGACGACGTCGCCGAAGGACTTGCGCAGCCCGCGCAGGCGCAGGGCGGCGCCGCGCGTCTCGTCGCTGTTCGGGGAAGCCTCCACGGTGAGAGGGACCTAAGATTAGGGCAACCTAATCTCTCCCGGCCCCCGGAAAGGCGGAATGCAGCTCAGCTCTCGATCGCCCCTGCGCAGGCTCGTCCTGGCCCTGGCCCTCGCGCTCGCCCTCTCCGGCTGCGGCTTCGACACCGGCGGCGGTGGCGGCGGCGGCGCGGGCGAGCCCGAGGTCGAGGGGATCACCCTCTACTCCGGCCGCATCCCGGCGGCGATCGGCGGCGCCGTCGACGGCTACGAGGCCGACGCCGAGCGCGACGTCCAGGTTCGCTACGCCGACACGGCCGACCTGGCGGCGACCCTGATCGAGGAGGGCGACGCCTCGCCCGCCGACGCCTACTTCGCCCAGGAGCCGGGCGCGATCGGCGCCGTCGCCGACGCCGGCCTGCTGGCCAGGCTGCCCGGCGACGTGCTGGAGCGCGTGCCGGCCCGCTTTCGCGACCCGGACGGCCGCTGGGTCGGCGTCACCGGCCGCGCCCGCGTCATCGCCTACAACCGCGACGCCGTTCCCCGCGCCGAGGTCCCCGACTCCCCCTTCGCGCTGACCGCGCCGCGCTGGCGGGGCCGGGTCGGCTGGGCTCCGGCCACCTCCAGCATGCAGGAGTACGTCACCGCCCTGCGCGCCCGCTACGGGGACGAGCGCACGCGCGAGTGGCTGGAGGCGATGGTCGCCAACGACGCGCAGAGCTTTCCCGACAACGTCTCGATCCGCGACGCGATCGCCGCCGGCGAGATCGACCTCGGCCCGATCAACCACTACTACGTCGCCCAGGCGATCGCCGCGGAGGGGCCGGGGTATCCGGTCGAGGTGAGCTTTCCGCGCGGCGGCCTCGGCTCGCTGATGCTGCTGACCAGCGTCGGCGTGCTCGAGTCCTCCGACCGCAAGCCGGAAGCGCTCGACTTCGTCCGCTCGCTGCTGGCGCCGCCCAGCCAGGAGCTCTTCACCGCGACCTCCAAGGAGTACCCGCTGGCGAGGGGGGTCGAGCCCGACCCCTCGCTGCGCGTGCCGCTCGCCGAGGTCCCCAGCGTGAGCACGGACCTGGTCGAGCTCGCCGAGCTGCAGGCGACGATCGGCCTGATGCAGGAAAGCGGCGCGCTCTAGTGGTCCATCCTGTAAGTCCCGCACCTGATCTGGCGGCTGCAAACCTTCGCCCGCCTTTGTCCTCGGTCGGCCGAATAGTGCCCACTATTCGGCCTCCCTGCGTCCGCGGCGTGCTCGGTTTTCGCTCGCCATATCGGCACGGGACTTACAGGATGGACCACTAGTGGTCGCCGCGCGCCCCGCCCCCGCCTGGCTCGCCCTGGCCGGGATCGCCGTCGCCGCCGCGGCCGTGCTGCCGGCCGCCTACCTCTTCGTCGTCGTCGCCGGCGACCTCGGCGACGCGCTGGGCACGGCGCTGACCTCGCCCACCGCGGCGATCCTCGCCCGCACCCTCGCCCTCGCCGCCGCCGTCACCACCGCCGCCGTGGCGATCGCCCTGCCGATCGGCTGGCTCACCGTGCGCACCGACCTGCCCGGCCGCCGGGCCTGGGCGGTGCTCTGCACGCTGCCGTTGGTCATCCCCAGCTACGTCGGCGCCTACCTCTTCATCGCCGCGCTGGGGCCGAAGGGCCTGGTCCAGGACCTCACCGGCGTCGCCGAGCTGCCCTCGGTCTACGGCTTCCTCGGCGCCTGGCTGGTGCTGACCCTGTTTACCTACCCGCTCGTCCTGCTGCCCCTGCGCGGCGCCCTGAAGCGGATCGACCCGCAGCTGGAGGACGCCGCGCGGGCGACCGGGCGGCGGCCGCTGGAGGTCTTTCGCACTGTCGTCATGCCGCAGCTGTGGCCGGTCCTCGCCGCCGGCGGCCTGCTCGTCTCGCTCTACGTGGTGAGCGACTTCGGCGCCGTCTCGCTGCTGCGCTTCGATTCCTTCACGCGCGAGATCTACGTCGCCTACCGCTCCAGCTTCGACCGCACCGCCGCCGCCAGCCTCGGCGCCGTGCTGGTGATCGCGATGTTCGCGCTGCTGCTGCTCAGCTCGCGGCTGCGCTCCGCCCACGCCGTCCACCGGCTCGGCCCCGGCACGCTGCGCCCCGCCCGCCCCTACCGGCTGGGGCGCTGGCGCTGGCCGGCCCTCGCCTTCTGCGCCGCGGTCGTCGCCGTCGCCTTCGTCCTGCCCGTCGCCGTGCTGCTCTACTGGGCGGGCGAGGGGATCTCGACCGGCGTCACCTCGGCGCAGCGCGCCGCGGCGCTCGGCGGCAACTCGCTGCTCGTCTCCGCCGGCGCCGCGGCGCTCGGCGGGCTTGCCGCGCTCGCCGTCGCGGCGCTCGCGATCCGCCACCCCGGCACGCTCGGCCGCGCGGTCGAGCGGGCCTCGCACGCCGGCTACGCGCTGCCCGGCATCCTCGTCGCCCTCGCCCTCGTCTTCTTCGCCACGCGGCTGGTGCCGCCGCTCTACCAGACGACCGCGCTGCTGGTCTTCGGCCTGACGATCCACTACCTGCCGCTCGCGATCGGGCCGATCGCGGCGGCGCTGCTGCAGGTCTCGCCGCGGGTCGAAGAGGCGGCGCGCGGGCTCGGCCGCAGCCGCGCCGAGGTCTTCCGCACCGTCACCGTGCCACTCGCCCGCGGCGGCCTGCTGGCGGGGGCGGCGCTGATCTTCCTGCACGCGATGAAGGAGCTGCCGGCGACCCTGATCCTGGCGCCGATCGGCTTCGAGACCCTCGCCACCGACATCTGGACGCAGACCAGCTTCGGCTTCTACGAGGCGAGCGCGATCCCGGCCCTGCTCCTGCTCCTCGTCGCCGCGCTGCCCGTCTACCTGCTCAGCGAGCGCGGCGCGACGCTGCCCTGAGCCGGTGGGTCGCCGCCTGCTGCCGATCGGGATCGGCGCCGCTCTCGCCCTGGCCGCCCTCTCGCTGCTGCTCCCCTACGGGCCGGTCTACGACCCCTGGGGCTGGCTCGTCTGGGGGCGGGAGCTGGCCCGGCTGGACCTGGCGACGGCGGCCGGACCCTCCTGGAAGCCGCTGCCGCCGCTGATCTGCGCGCCGCTCTCGCTGCTCGGCGAGGCGGCGCCGAAGGCGTGGCTGCTCCTCGCCCGCAGCGGCTGGCTGGCGGCGCCGCTCCTCGCCGGCTGGCTGGCGGCGCGCCTCGCCGGACCGCTCGGCCGGCCCTGGCGGCTCGCCGCGGCGACGCTCGCCGCCGCCTCGGTCGCCCTCACCGGCGACGCCTTCACGCCGCCGCTGCGCCAGCTCAGCGGCGGCCTCTCCGAGCCCCTGCTCGTCGCCCTCGTCCTCGGCGCCGTGGCGCTGGCGCTGGAGCATCGCCCGCGCGGCGCGCTCTGGCTTGGCGCCGCCGCCTCGCTGCTGCGGCCGGAGTGCTGGCCCTTCCTCGCCGTGTGGGCCTGGCGCGAGGCGCGCCGCGAGCCCTCCCTGCGCCCGCACGCCCTCACCGCCGCCCTGCTGATCCCGCTGGCCTGGTTCCTCCCCGACCTGCTCGCCGCGGGGACTCCCCTGGAGGGCTCCGCGACGGCGCGCCAGGGCGGCTTCGAGTTGGACGAGGTGCGTCAGGTGGCGGGTCGCGCCCTGGCCGCGCCGCTCGCCGCCGCCTGGCTCGGCGTCGGCCTGCTCCTGCTCGAGTGGCGCCGCCGGCCGGCGGCGGCGCGCGAGGAGGATCGCGCCCTGCGCGTGCTGCTGCTCGGCGCCGCCGCCTGGATCGCCCTCGTCGCCGCGATGGCGGTTGCCGGCTTCGCCGGCCTGCCCCGCTTCCTCGCGCCGGCCACGGCGGCGGTCTCGGTCGCCGGCGCGGTGGGCGTCGCCCGCGCCGGGGCGGCCGCGCTCGCGCCGGGCGCGTCCCGTCCCGCCCTGGCCGTCCTCGCCGCCACCGCGCTGCTCGGCGCCGCGGCGGGCTTCGCCGCGCGCGCCGCCCAGGTCCCCGGCGACCTCGACACGATCCGCGCCCAGACCCGCTCCCAGCAGGACCTCGCCACCCTGGCCGGTCGCCTCGGCCCCGACCGCCTCCTCTCCTGTCACGGCAGGGTCCGCGTCACCCAGCTGCTCGCCCAGACCGCCCTCGCCTGGGAGCTGGACCGCCCGATCGAGTCGATCCGCGTCATCCGCCGCCCCCGCTACGGCGTCGTCCTCGGCACCAGGCCCCTGCCCCGGGGCACGAAGCTCGCCCAAGCGGGGCGCTGGCGAGCGACCCGACTGCCCTGCCCTAACGCTCAATTTGTAAGCGCCCGGGCCATCGCCGGCGTCTCCGGCACCTCCAGGTAGGGCTGCTCGTCGGGCTCGACCCGCTCGTGGTAGACGCTGTCCGCGTTGACCGCCCAGATGTCGTGGCCGGCGCCGTCGCAGAGGTTCTCCACGGCGCGCATCGCGGTCAGCATCGAGTGATCGGAGTTGTTGTATCTGTGCAGGCCGTTGCGGCCGACCTGCTGCAGGTTGGCGACGCCGTCGAGCCAGGCGCGGATCGCCTCCACCCGGCCCGCGTACTCGGCGTCGTAGATCGGGTAGGCCTTGGGGACGCGGACGACGTGGCCGCCGGCGACGCGGTCGGCCGGGACCAGGCCCAGCCGGTCGATCTCCGCGCGGGCCAGCGCGACCAGCTCCTCGTCGCCGCGGCTCCACAGCTCGTCGCCCGCGAAGCAGAAGTACTCGAGCCCGACGCAGGAGCGGCGCGGGTCGGGGGTCATCCAGGGGCTCCAGGCGCGGAAGTTCTGGATACGGCCCACCGTCGCAGCGGGGTCGTGGACGTAGACCCAGTTGTCGGGGAAGGGCGGCTCCCCCTCGATCGTCAGCGCCACGGTGAGGAAGTCGCGGTAGCGCAGCCCCAGCGCCGCCTCGCATGCCGCGCTCGGCGCCGCCGCGCCGGCGAGGCCGGGCAGGGCGCGCAGGGGCGCCGAGGAGATCACCGCGCTCACCGGGATCTCCGCGCCGCCCGCGCGCACCGCGGCCACCCGGTCGCCGTCGAGCCGCAGGCCCTCGACCGGCGCACCGCGGCGCACCTCGCCGCCCCGGGCGACGACGCGGCGCGCCATCTCCTCCCACATCTGGCCGGGGCCGAGGCGCGGGTAGCGGAACTCCTCGATCAGGCTCTTGGGCTCCTCGCCCCGCCCGCCCGGCAGCGCCGCCCGCGCCGCGCTCCACAGCGAGAGCCCGGCGATCCGCTGCGCCGCCCACTCGGCGCGCAGCTCGTCCCCGGGGACGCCCCAGACCTTCTCCGTGTAGGTCTTGAAGAAGAGCTCGTAGAGGCGGCGGCCGAAGCGCGCCGTCACCCAGTCCTCGAAGCTGTCGTCCGGGCGGCGGCGGCGCAGGCGGGCGCGGGCGTAGGAGGCGGCGCAGCGGGCCAGCTCCAGCGGGCCGATCCTGGCGACCACGTCGCCGGCGCGGAGCGGGTACTCGACGAAGCGCCCGCGCCAGTAGATGCGCGAGAGGCGCGGCCGGACCAGCAGCTCGGGGCCGAGCACCTCCTCCCAGAGCGCCTCCACCTCGGCGCTCTTGGTGAAGAAGCGGTGGCCGCCGAGGTCGAAGCGGTAGCCGTCGCGAACCGCCGTCCGCGCCAGGCCGCCGATCTCCTCGTCCGCCTCGAAGACGACGACCGGGCGCCCGCGCGCGGTCAGCAGGTAGGCGGCGGTGAGGCCGGCGGGGCCGGCTCCGATCACCGCGACGGGAAGGCTGTCGGTCGCTTGGCCTGGCATCGGGAAGGGGGCGAAAGATGCTATTAGGTAGCCCTAATGCATGCCTCCTCCAGCCCCGGCGCCTCCCTCGCGATCGCCGCCGTCGTCCCGGCCAGCGACGGGCCGGCGACGCTCGAACGCTGCCTGGCGGCGCTCGGCGACGGGCGGCGGCGCCCGGACGAGACCGTCGTCGGGCGCGAGCCCGCCGGGCGGGGGCCGGCGGCGGCGCGCAACGCCGGCGCGGCTCGCTGCCGCGGCGACCTGCTCGTCTTCGTCGACGCCGACGTCGAGGTGCACGCCGACGCCCTGGCCCGGATCGAGCGCCGCTTCGCCGCCGAGCCGGACCTCGCCGCCCTCTTCGGCTCCTACGACGACGACCCGGCCGCGCCGGGCCTCGTCTCGCGCTTTCGCAACCTCCTGCACCACCACGTCCACACCGCCTCCGCCGGCGAGGCGGAGACGTTCTGGGCCGGCCTGGGGGCGGTCCGCCGCGAGGCGTTCGAGGCGGTCGGGGGCTTCGACGAGGATCGCTTCCCGCGCCCCAGCGTCGAGGACATCGACCTCGGCCTGCGCCTGCGCGCGGCCGGCCGCGCGGTCCGGCTCGACCCGGCGGTGCGCGGCCGCCACCTCAAGGCCTGGTCGCTGGGCTCGATGGTCCGCACCGACTTCGCCGGCCGCGGCGTTCCCTGGGTTGGCCTGCTGCTGCGCCACCGCCGCGGCGGCGGGGCGCTCAACCTCGGCTGGCGCCACCGGGCCAGCGCCCTGGCGGCCACCGCCGGCGCCGCCGCGACGCTCGCCCGCCGGCCCCGGCTCGGCCTCGCCGCGCTGCTCGCCCTCCTCCTCCTCAACCGCGAGCTGTACGCGCTGCTCGCCCGTCGCGGAGGGGCGCGGCTGCTGCTCGCCGGCGTCGCGCTCCACGTCGTCCACCAGCTGACCGCCATCGCCGCCGTGCCGGTCGGGCTGGCGGTTCACCTGCGCGATCGGGGCGCCCTATGAGCGCCCCGCCCCCCGTGCGCCTCGGCCTGGTCGGCTGCGGCCGGATCGCCGAGCGCGGCTACCTGCCGGCCGCCCGCGGTCTGGCGGGCGTCGAGCTGGCGGCCGTCGCCGATCCCGACGCGGGCCGCGCCGGCGCCCTCGCCGCGGCGCTCGGCGGCGTGCCCCGCTTCGCCGCGGCCGAGCCGCTGCTCGCCGCCGGCGGGCTCGACGGCCTGATCGTCGCCGCCCCGGCCGCCGAGCACGCCGCGCTGGCCGGCCTGGCAGCGGCGGCCGGCCTGCCCAGCCTGGTGGAGAAGCCGCCGGCGACCGACCTGCGCGGCGCCGCGCGTCTGGCCGCGCTCGAGCCGGCGCCCGCGATCGGCTTCAACCGGCGCTTCCTGCAGGGGCTGGAGCTCGCCCCGGCCGTCCCCGACGCGGGCTGGCTGGAGCTCGACCTCGAGCTGTGCTTCCGCCGCGAGCGCTGGGCAGCCCACGCCAGCCGCGACGAGGCGCTGCTCGACGCCGGAATCCACCTGATCGACCTCGCCCTCCACCTCAGCGGCTCGGCGGCGATCGCCGTCCGCGCCGCCTCCCTCGCCCCCGAGCGGGCCGAGCTGGAGCTCGAGCTGGGCCGCGGCCGGGCGCGGCTGCGCTGCCGCACCGACGGGCGCTACGCGGAGCGGATCGAGGTCCGCGACCGGGCGGGGCGCACCGTCGCCGCCGCCAGGTTGGATCGCGTGCGCGCGGGCGCCGCGCGCCTGCGCGGCGCCCGCGAGCCGCTGGCGCTCTCGCTGCGCCGCCAGCTGGAGGGCTTCGCGGCGACCGTTCGCGGCGGCGACGGCGGCCCGCTGGCCACCGCGGCCGACGGGGTGGCGGCGCTGGCGGCGGTCGAGGCGGCGCGGCGATCCGCCACGCTGGGCGGGGCGGAGGTCACGGTCGAGCCGCTGGCGCAGGGCGCCCTCGCGGTGGAGCTCGCGTGATCGCGGTCCTCCAGTTCGACGCCGCCAGCGTGCCGCTGCTCGAGCGGCTCGAGGCGGAGGGCCGGCTGCCCAACCTGGCGGAGCTGCGTGAGCGCGGCACCCGCCTCGAGCTCGATGGTCCCGCCGAGCACTTCCCGGCCAGCGCCTACCAGACGCTCTACCGCGGGGTCGAGGTCGGCGACCACGGCCTCTTCTACCCGTTCCAGTGGTCGCCGGAGCGGCAGGCGATCCGGCTCGCGGGCGAGTTCGCGGCGGCGCCGGCGATCTGGGAGCGGCTGGCGAGGGCCGGGCGCGGCACCCTGGCGATCGACCCCTACGAGTGCCACGTGCCCGCCGCCGCCGAGGGGGTGCTCGTCTGCGGCTGGGGGATGCGCGAGCGGGTGGTGCTGGAGCGCTGGTCGCGCCCGCCCGGGCGCGACGGCGCCCTGCGGCGGGCCCACGGCCGCCCCCCGGACGTCACCGAGGTCTTCGGCGCCCAGCGCCCCGCCGAGCTGCGCCGCCTGCGCGAGCACTTCCTCGCCGCCCCGCGGCGGGTCGCCGACGCGGCGCTGGAGCTGCTCGCCGAGCGGCGCTTCGACCTCGTCTGGCTCACCTTCGCCGCGCCCCACCTGGCCGGGCACCGGCTCTGGGAGGTGCCGCCCTACCTCGACGACGGGGCGCTCTCCGCCGCCGCCCGCGAGCGGCTCGGCGCCGCCCTCGCCGACGTCTACGCCGAGGTCGACGCGCAGCTCGGCCGCGTCCTGGAGGCGCTGCCCGCGGACGCCGACGTGCTCGCCTGCTCGGTGCTGGGCATGGGCGTCAACACCAGCCGCGCCGACATGCTGCCCGAGATGCTGACGGCCGTCCTCGGCGGCGCCCGCGAGGACGGCGGCGCCGACTCGGACTCGGGGGCGATGTGGCGGCTGCGCGCGGCGCTCTCGGGCCGCCTGCGCGGCGCCGTCGCCGCGGCGATGCCCGACCGTTTGGCGCTGGAGCTGACCGCGCGCATGGAGCTGCGCGGCGTCGACTGGTCGACGACCCGCGCCTTCGCCCATCCCGCCGACAACCAGGGCTACGTGCGGCTCAACCTGCGCGGCCGCGAGCGCGAGGGCATCGTCGAGGAGGACGAGGCCGAGGAGCTGCTGAGCCTGATCGCGGCTGGCCTCGCCGACTTCCGCGATCCCGACGGGCAGCCGGCGGTGGCCTCGGTCGACCGTGTCGCCGGGCGCTGGGAGGGCTCCGCGGCGGGTCGCCTTCCCGACCTCGTCGTGCGCTGGCGCCCCACCTCCGCGGTCGCGGTCGACTCCCTGCGCTCGTCCCGCTTCGGCACGGTGCGGCGGCGCGGCCACGGCAGCGGCCGCACCGGCAACCACACCGACGGCGACGCCTGGGCGATCCTGGCCCCCGGCGCGGCGCGCCCGCGCGATCCCGGCCGCCCGCCGCGCATCGTCGACATAGCCGCCACCGTGGCGGCGCTCTGCGACGCCGACCGCGCCGGCCTGGCCGGCGAGCCGCTGCTGGAACGCTGACCCCGAGCGCCCCCCGGACGTGCCGGTTGTTGACCACCCATAGGGGCGGTCAACAACCGGCACGTCCGGGGGCGGCTAGGGCGCCCGCCGCTGTGGCCAGCTGGGCGGCGAGGACGAGGGCGCCGGGGGCGAAACCGGCCGAGAAGCCGGCGCGGAGGAGCCCCGCGTAGAAGCTCGGGGAGCCGAGGCGGCGGCTCGCATCCCTGGCGCGGAAGCTCGCCGCCCCGCGGCCGTAGCGGTACTGCTGGCGGAGGAAGCCCGCCGCGCTCAGCTCCGGCCTGTGGACGACGACGGCGTCGGGGGCCAAGCCGGGGCCCGCGCCGCGGGCGGCGGCGCGGGCGGACCAGTCGCGGTCCTCGCCGGCGGCGGCCGGAAAGGACTCGTCGAAGGGGAGGTCGAGCAGCAGCTGGCGCGAGCAGGCGAGGTTGCAGGTGGGGGCGAAGCCGGGGGAGGGGGAGCCGGGATTGGCACCGGTGCTCTGCAGGTAGTCGGCGATCGCCTGCCAGGCGCGATCCGCCGCGCTCGCGCCGGCGGCCACGCGGGTCCGGCCGGCCGTCGCCAGCGCCTCGCCGGCGAGGATCGGCCGCGCCAGGGCCTCCGCCCACCCCGCCTCGGGCTCGCAGTCGTCGTCGGTGAAGCAGACGACCTTCCCGCAGGCCGCCCGCACACCCGCGTTCCGCGCCGCCGCCGGCCCCCGTCCCTCCAACCGCACCAGCCGGCCGCCCGCGCCCGCCACGATCCCGGCGACGACCTGCCCGGCCGAAGAGCCGTCGTCGGCGACGACGATCTCCGCCGCCTGGCTCCGCAGCCCTCTCAGGCATCGCTTCAGCTTCTCCGGCCGGTCTTTGGTCGGGACGACGACCGATACGTCCATGGCCCGCATTCTCGTGCTTTCGGGTGACCTGTCGGGGCCAACGCCTCGCGTTGCGGTCGTAGTTGTTCCCGCTTAGCGGGAACAACTACGACCGCAACGGAGGGGCGTTGGCCTAGGTCCCCCCGAGCAGCTCGCGCAGCCCCGCTTCGTCGAGGATCTCCGTCCCCAGCCTCTCCGCCGTGGCCAGCTTCGAGCCGGGGCTCTCGCCGGCCACGACGTAGTCCGTCTTCTTCGAGACCGAGCTGACGACCTTGCCCCCGGCGGACTTGATCAGCGCGCCGGCCTCCTCGCGCGTCAGCTCCGCCAGCGTGCCGGTCAGGACCAGCGTCTTGCCCACCAGCGGCCCGCCGGCGTCGCGCCGTTCGGAGGCGTCCTGCTCGAGGCGCAGCCCCTTCTCGCGCAGCTTCTCGACCAGCGCCCAGGTCGGCTCGTCGGCGAGCGACTCGGCGATCTGCACGGCCATGATCGGGCCGACGCCCTCGACCTCCTCGATCCGCTCCGGGTCGGCCTCGCGCAGGGCGTCGATCGAGCCGAAGTGGTCGGCCAGCGCCTCCGCCGTCACGTAGCCCACGCCCGGCAGGCCGAGCGCGTAGAGGACGGTGCGGAAGGGCCGCCCCCGCGAGGCCTCGATCGCGGCGACGAGGTTGCCGGCCGAGACCTCGCCGAATCCCTCCAGCTCGGCGAGCCGCTCCTCGCCCAGCTCGTAGATGTCGGCGACGTCGGCGATCAGGCCCTCCCGGAGGAAGCGCATCGCCTGCTTCTCGCCGAGCCCCTCGATGTCCATCGCCCCCCTGCCGACGAAGTGCTTGACGTGCTGGAAGGACTGTCCCGGGCAGCCGGTCCGGTTGGGGCAGATCGAGAAGACCGCGTCGTCTGGCTTCTCCACCGGCGTGCCGCAGGCGGGGCACTTCTTCGGCGGCTTCACCTTGCGCGTCCCCTTGGCGCGCCGCTGCACGAGCGGCGCGACGACCTGGGGGATCACGTCGCCGGCCCGCATCACCACCACCTCGTCGCCGACGCGCACGTCCTTGCGCGCCAGGTCCTCCTCGTTGTGCAGGGTCGCGGTGGAGACGGTGACGCCGCCGACGTGCACCGGCTCCAGCATCGCGAAGGGGACGAGGTGGCCGGTGCGGCCGACGTTCCAGACCACCTCGCGCAGCGTCGTCGTCGCCGTCGTCGGGGCGAACTTCCAGGCGATCGCCCAGCGCGGCTCGCGGCCGACCACGCCCAGCTCGCGCCAGAGCGCCCGCTCGTCGACCTTGACGACGACGCCGTCGATCTCGTAGTCGAGCTCCTCGCGGCGCTCCTCCCACCAGCGGCAGCGCTTCACCACCGAGTCGATGCCGGGATGGCGGTCGGCGTCGGGGTTGACCTTGAAGCCGCGCTCGCGCAGCCACTCGAGCTCCTCGCTGTGGGTGGCCAGGTCGAGGCCGCGCACGGCGCCGATCCCGTAGGTCCAGATCGAGAGGGGCCGCTCGGCGGCCAGCGCCGGGTCGAGCTGGCGGATCGAGCCGGCGGCGGAGTTGCGCGGGTTGGCGAAGGTCGCTTCCTCTGCCGCGGCGCGCCGCTCGTTGAGCGCCCTGAACTCGGCGATCGGCAGGTAGACCTCGCCGCGCACCTCGATCAGCGGCGGCGCGTCTGGGATGCGCAGCGGGATCGCCCCGATCGTGCGCAGGTTCCGCGTCACGTCCTCGCCGATCCGGCCGTCGCCGCGGGTCGCGCCGCAGACGAGGACGCCCTCCTCGTAGGTGAGCGAGATCGCCAGGCCGTCGATCTTCGGCTCGGTCGTGTAGCTGAACTCGGCGGCGCTGATGTCGAGCCGCTTGAGGTGGTTGCGGATGCGCGTCTCCCAGGCGCGCAGCTCCTCCTCGTCGCGCGCGTTGGCGAGCGAGAGCATCGGCTCGGCGTGCCGCACCTGCTCGAAGCGCTCCAGCGGCGGCGCCCCGACCCGCTGCGTGGGGGAGTCGGGCGTGCGCAGCTCGGGATGCTCGGCCTCGATCGCGCGCAGCTCGTCGAGCAGGGCGTCGTAGGCGTCGTCGCCGATCGTCGGGTCGTCGAGGACGTAGTAGCGGCGGTTGTGCTCCGCCAGCTCGCGCCGCAGCTCGGCCGCCCGCCGCTCGGCCTTCGCGCTCACACCGAGGTCGGGGCGCTGGCCGCCAGCATCGCCTCGAAGTCCCAGCCGCACAGCCGCTCCAGGCCGCCGCGGTCGGTGAGGTCGAAGTGGATCGGCGTCACCGAGACGCGACCCTCGGCGACGGCGTTGAGGTCGGTGCCCTCGATCTCCTCGTAGCCGGGCTTCCAGCCGTAGATCTCGTAGTGGCGCCGCCCGCCCTCCTCGCCGACCAGCTTCAGCTCGTCGTTGTAGATGCGCTTGCCGAGGCTCGTCACCTCGATGCCGCGCGGCTCCCCGGCGGGGCAGTTGACGTTGATCAGCGTCGCCTCGGGCATCGGCTCGACGACCAGCTGGCGCACCAGCTCGGCGGCGAAGGGCGCCGCGGCGGCGAAGTCGAAGCGACCGCTGACGTAGCCCATGCCCCCGCCCGAGGACTGCTGGGACACCGCGACCGCCGGGATGCCGAGCACGATCCCCTCGAGGGCGGCGGCGACGGTGCCCGAGTAGGTGATGTCGTCGCCGAGGTTGGCGCCGTGGTTGATGCCGGAGACGATCAGGTCGGGCCGGTGGCCGACCAGGCCCAGCTCGGCGAAGCGCACGCAGTCGACCGGGGTGCCGTCGGTCGCGTAGCCGACGTCGCCGTCGCCGAACTCGACCTCCTCGACGCTCAGCGGCGCCCGCGTGGTGATGCTGCGCGCCGTCGCGCTGCGGTTGGAGTCGGGGGCGATCACGTCCACCGCGACCCCCTCGACCTCGCGCAGCGCCCGCCGCGCCGCCTGCAACCCGGGCGCCGCGATCCCGTCGTCGTTGGTCAGCAACACGCGCACGGAGCGATTTTAGGCGTCCCGCCGGGGGCGCCACCGAGTTGTCTCAGATGCGGCACGTTTCGCGCGCCACGCGCGCGTCCGCGCTGGTCACGGTGGAGGCATGGCGCCGGCTCACATCGGACCTCTGACGATGGCCTTCGAAGCCGGCGCCGCCTCCGTCGGCACCGGCATCGTCCTGGGGGGTGTTGCGCTTGGCATCGGCAGGTTCGCGACAGGATCGCCGCGGCGGCGGATCGAGCGCCATGCTCTCTTCGATGGCTATCTCGGCGGGGTCCTCGGTGCGGCGGTCGCCATCGTTGACCTGATCCTGCGCTATGGTGGATGAAATGAGTTGTCTGTGGGCCACGGGAGCTGGATCGTGAGCAGTATTCGGTACGCAAACATCGGCATCGCGGTTGGGATCGCGGTCATCGTCCTCGGTGTCCTGCTCTTCCGGGGTGAGGGTGAAGGGGCCTTGCAGGCGGTCGCATTGGTCGGCTTCGTCGCGGGCGGGGGCGTCTATCTCTTCCTCGACGAGCGGGCGGCGCGTCGCCAGGAAAGGCGATCTCAGTAGCCGGCGATTTCGCCGGCCATGCGGTCCTGCTCGTGGTGGGCGCGACCGAGGTCATATACCCCGTTCATCAGGATCGAGAAGATCATCAGCCGGCCGCTGCGGTTGAAGCAGTAGCCGGAGAGGCTGCTGACCCCGGTCAGGGTGCCGGTCTTGGTGCGGCAGCGGCGGTAGGCGGCGGTGCCGCGCGTGCGGTCGGCGACGGTCCCCTCGCGGCCGGTGAGGGCGAGCGACTGGACGAAGCCCTCGCCGATCTCCTCCTCGTGGACGGCGCGCAGGAAGCGCACGACCGCCGCCGGCGAAGCGCGGTTGGAGCGGGTCAGGCCGGAGCCGTCGACGGCGCGGAGGGGGGCGCCGCGGGCGCGCGCGAAGCGCTCGACCACCCTCGCCCCGGCGGCGGTGGCGCCGGCGGCGCCGAAGCGGGCGCCGATCGCCTTGAGCAGCATCTCGGCGAAGAAGTTGTTGGAGGGCACGTTGGTCGCCTCGGCGAGCAGCTCGACGCTGGGCGAGCGCACGACGGCAAGCGTCTCGGCGCCGCGCGGCGCGGCGCGCAGGGCGATCGAGGGGCGCATGCGGACCCCCGCCCGGGCGAGCGCCCGGGCCAGCTTGCGGGCGGCGACCTTGGCCGGGTCCGAGGCGAAGCCGTAGCCGCCGGCGCTGGCGTAGCCCGAGTTGAGCGAGAGCCCGGAGAGCGGGCCGATGTAGGGGCTTGTCGCGTAGCCGGAGTCGGCCACCCCGCGCCGGCGGTCGAAGACGGTGTCGTCGGCGAAGAGCCGCCCCGTGACGGCGCGCAGGCCGGCGGCGCGCAGCTGCCGCTTCAGCGCGAAGAGGTCGGTGCCGAGGCCGCCCAGGAAGCGGCCGTAGAAACCGGGCGTCCCCAGGGCTGGGTCCCCCGCCCCCTTCAGGTACAGGTTGCCGTGCAGGACGCCGTTCGCGTCGATCTCCCCGTCGCCGAGGACCCGGGTGGCGAGCCTGGCCCGCGGCCCGAATCGCCCCAGCGCGGTGGCCGTCGTGAAGAGCTTCATGTTCGAGGCCAGGACCCGGCGCCGCTTGGCGGCGCGGCCGCAGACCGGCCGGCCCGTCTCGCCGTCGATCACGAAGAGGCCGCTCGCCGCGCCCCCGCCCGCGACGAGCCGCGCCCGCAGCGTCTGGCAGAGCTGCCCAGGGCTCGCCGCTCGCGCCGCCTCGCAGAGCGGCAGCAGCGCGAGAAGCGCGCAAATCGCGGCAAGCGGTGCCCGGGTACGCCTCACTGGGTGGGATAATCCATGTTTATGGGCAAAGTTGTGGACATAGAGTCCCAGCCGCGACGGCGCCGCGGCCGCAAACGCCCATCGAAGACCGCCCTCGTCCTCGGCGGCGGCGGCTTCACCGGCGGCGTCTACGAGATCGGCGCCCTGCGCGCCCTCGACCTGCTCGCCGTCAACAGCACCGTCAACGACTTCGACGTCTACGTCGGCACCAGCGCCGGCTCGTTCGTCGCCAGCATGCTCGCCAACGGCGTCACCCCCGACGAGATGATGCAGGTGATCAACCGCCGCATCCCCTCCGACCTCGAGGACCTCGACCTCGAGCAGGTGCTGCGTCCCAACTACCTGGGCTTCGCGCGGCGGGCCGCGATGCTGCCGCTGCGCACGCTCGAGCTGCTGCGCAGCCTGGTCCGCATGGGCGATTTCTCGGCGATCGACGTCGGCGTCGGCCTCGCCGAGGCGCTGCCGACGGGGTTCTACTCGGGCAGCGGCATCGCCGAGTACGTCGAGGCGGCGCTGAGCGACTCCGGCCGCGTCGACGACTTCCGCCTGCTCGAGAAGGAGCTCTACCTGACCGCGACCGACCTCGACACCTGCGAGCGGATCGTCTTCGGCGAGGAGGGCTGGAGCGACGTGCCGATCTCCAAGGCGATCCAGTGCTCGACGGCGCTGCCGATCGTCTACAAGCCGGTCGACCTGAAGGGCCGCCAGCTGGTCGACGGCGGCATCCGCTCCACCACCAACGTCGATATCGCGGTCGAGAGAGGCGCCAAGTTCATCGTCGTCGTCAACCCGCTGGTGCCCTTCGTCAACGACTTCGAGAAGACGATCCCGACCGTCTTCGGCACCCGCGCGCGCCGCGTCTCGGACATGGGCCTGCCGGCGATCGCCAACCAGACCTTCCGCCTCATCGCCCACGCCCGCCTGCACCAGGCGGTCGAGCAGTGGCAGGAGCGCTACCCGGGCGTCGACATCGTCCTGATCGAGCCCGAGCCCAACGACGAGCTGATGTTCGGCACGCCGATCATGGACTACTCGCGGCGCCTGCGGATCGGCCGTCACGGCTTCGAATCGGTCACCGCCGCCCTCGCCCAGGACTACGAGCGCTACGAGGAGATCGCCCACCGCCACGGCCTCGAGATCTCCGCGCGCCGCGTGCGCCGCGTCGTCGAGCGCGCCGCCGAGGAGGAGCCCGAGCAGGCCTCCGCCTGGCGCCGCGTCCTCGAGCAGACCACGTCCGCCCTGCTGCGCCAGTCCGGCGAGGCATCCTAGGGAAGCGTCCCCCAGGGAGGGCAGACGACCCCTCACTGGGAATTGATGTCGCACGCGCGCTGCGCGCGCTTAGCTCCAGATCTCCAGCGCGGCTTCGCCGCGCATTCCCCGGATTGCATTTCCGCCGCCTTCGGCGACATTCCCAGTGAGGGGCCGTCTGCCCTCCCTCCGAAGGCTTCCGGAAAGCGGCTTGACGCGGAAGAGTGCGTGATGGCGGGAGCCGGGAGTGCCTCCGGGCGAATGTCGCCGAAGGCGGCGATATGCAATCTGATGTTTGCGCGGCGTCAGCCGCGCTCAGTCCTTGGAGCTAAGCGCCTGCGGAGCAGGCGCGTGCGACATCAATTCGCCCGGAGGCACTCCCGGCTCCCGCCATCGCCGACCTCAGCCCGCGTAGAGCTTCTCGATCTCGCGCTCGTGCTTGTCGGTGACGACGGCGCGCTTGACCTTCAGGGTCGGGGTCAGCTCGCCCGCTTCCTGGGAGAGGTCGCGGGGGAGGATGGCGACCTTCTTGATCTGCTCCACCCGGGCGAACTTCTGGTTGACCGCCTCGACGTGCTCGTCGATCGAGGCGCGGATCTCCTCGTTGGCGGCAAGCTGCGCCGGGTCCTCGGGCAGGCCGTTCTCCTTGGCGTGGGCGGCCCCTTCTTCGGGGTCGAGGGTGACCAGGGCGACCAGGTAGGGCCGGCGGTCGCCGACGACGACGCACTGGGAGACGAGCGGGTGCTGCTTGATCTCGTTCTCCAGGTTGGCCGGGGTGATGTTCTTGCCGCCCGCCGTGATGATGATGTCCTTCTTGCGGCCGGTGATCGTGAGGAAGCCGTCGGCGTCGACCTCGCCGAGGTCGCCGGTGTGCAGCCAGCCGTCGACGATCGTCTCGCGGGTCGCCTCCTCGTTCTTGTAGTAGCCCTGGAAGACGTTGGGGCCCTTGACGAGGATCTCGCCGTCCTCGGCGATCTTCACCTCGCAGCCGGGGAAGGGTTTGCCGATCGTGCCGAGCTTGAAGTCGTCGGGGGTGGAGATCGTCGCCGCGGTCGAGGTCTCGGTCATCCCCCAGCCCTCCAGCACCAGCACGCCGGCGGCGTCGAAGAAGCGCAGGATCTCGGGATTGATCGGGGCGGCGCCGGAGACGGCGAGACGCAGGTTGCCGCCGAAGAGGCCGCGGATCTTGGCGAGCACCCGCTTGTCGGCGAAGGCGTACTGGCGGCGCAGCAGGAAGCCCGGCTCGCGGCCGGAGCGTTCCACCTCGCGCATCCGCTTGCCGACTCCGATCGCCCAGTTGAAGACGGCCTTTTTGAGCCCGCCCTCTTTCTCGATCGCGCTGGTCGCGGCGGTGTAGATCTTCTCGAAGATGCGCGGCACCGAGGGGAAGTAGGTCGGTTTCAGCTCGGCCAGGTTGGGCAGGATCTTCAGCGGGTCGCGCTCCCAGTAGGCGAGCGTGGCGCCGAGGTCGAAGCTGCCCAGCTGGATCAGCAGCGCGAAGGAGTGGGCGAGGGGGAGGAAGAGGTAGGAGACGTCTTCGCCTTCGATGACGCTGTTCTCGTTGACCATGTCCAGCATCGCCCGGTAGTTGCCATGGGTGATGACGCAGCCCTTGGGCGGGCCGGTGGTGCCCGAGGTGTAGATGAAGGTGCACACGTCCTCGGGGGCGACCGACTTCCAGCGCGCCTCCCACTCGGCGGCGTCGCGACCGTCGCCCCGCGCCGCCAGGTCCTCCAGCGAGATCGCGTCCTCGCTGGAGCCGGTCATCCGCACCACGTGCTCGAGCAGCGGCAGGCGCCCGCGGACGGCGCGGATCTTCTCCATCTGCTCCTCGTCCTCGACGACGACGACCTTGGCGTCGGAGTTCTCCAGCACGTACTGGCACTCCTCCGGCGAGTTGGTCTGGTAGATCGGGACAGCTACCGCCCCCGCCGAGAGCGCGGCGAAGTCGACGTAGGTCCACTCCGGGCGGGTGTTGGCGAGGATCGAAACCTTGTCGCCCTTGGCGACGCCGAGATCGACTAGGCCCAGCGCGAGCGAGCGAACCGTGTCCTGGACCTCGTCGAAGCTGCGCTTCGTCCACTGCCCGTCATGCTTGAAGCAGACGGCCGGCGCGCCGCCGTAGGCCTTGGCGGCCAGCGGCAACAGGTCCGCCAAGGTGGCCGAGTTGGTTCCCCTCTCCCTCTCCCTCTCCATCCGGGAGGGGAGTGTAGTCAAGCGTCAGCCGGCGCGCGCCTCCGGTCCCGCCCGCCCTCGCTGCGCAGCGAGGTCTGGAAGAGCGACTTGTCGATGCGGCCGTGGAAGATCGGCACGCCCAGCTGCACGCATTTGCCGATCACCTCCTGGCGCTTCATGTGCAGCTCCTCGGCGAGCTCGGACGGGGTGAGGTGATTGGCCACGGCGGACCTCCCTTGATCGTTGAAACCGGGTAGTGCCAAGTTACCCCCGATCCGGGCCGTGTCAACCGGGTCCCGGCCCGCCCCGAGGGACGTGGCGGTGGTTTACACCCCAAAATGGGGGGGA
>Ga0299914_10000072_pt1 | contig 57436 bp, 62 predicted proteins | sample RVTome_10_FD_201361 | JGI IMG/M metagenome (GOLD analysis project Ga0299914, IMG submission 201361) | Soil microbial communities from uranium-contaminated site in the Upper Colorado River Basin, Wyoming, United States - RVT153D57 (version 2) ... | reverse complement strand
CGCCCCCCCGCCCCGCGGCCGCCCCCCCCCCGGGGCCCCGCCCCCCCCCCCCCCCCCCCCCCCCCCGGCCCCCCGGGCCCGGCCCCCCCCGGCCCGCGGAGCCCCCCGCGCCCGGCCGGCCGGCTGTTCGCGCGGCTTGAGCGGGGGGGGTGGGGGGTTTGCGCCAGTACGATGAGGCGATCGACGACCCGGGCCTCTACTTCAATCGCGAGCTGTCCTGGCTGGACTTCAACCAGCGCGTGCTCGAGCTGGCCGAGGACCCCGACGTGCCGCTGCTCGAGCAGGTGCGCTTCTGCGCGATCTACGCCTCCAACCTGGACGAGTTCTACATGGTGCGGGTGGCCGGGCTGTTCGACCAGCTCGACGCCGGCATCGACGCCCGCGGGCCCGACGGGCTGGGCCCCGGCGAGCAGATCGACGCGATCCAGGCGCGGGTCCTGGAGCTGGACCGGCGCCTGCACCGCTGCTTCGAAGGGCGGCTGCGGCCGGAGCTGGAGGAGCACGGCATCCGCATCGTCTCGCTCGACTCGGCTACCGCGGAGGAGCGGGGCGAGATCGACGCCCGCTTCCACGAGCAGGTCTTCCCGGCGCTGACGCCGCTGGTGATCGGTCTCGGCCGGCCCTTCCCCTACATCTCCAACCTCTCGCTCAGCCTCGGCGTCCTGCTCCGCGACCCCGAGAGCGGCACCGAGATCATCGCCCGCGTCAAGGTGCCGAAGGAGCTGCTCGGCCGCTTCCTGCCGGTCGGCGACGACGGCAGGGCCTTCGTGCCGCTGGAGGAGGCGATCGCCGCCAACCTCGATGCCCTCTTCCCCGGCACCGAGGTCGTCGACCACGGCTACTTCCGGGTCACCCGAGACGCCGACTTCACCGTCTCCGACGAGGCCGACGACCTGCTGCAGGCCGTCCAGGACGAGATCCGCCGCCGCCGCTTCGGCGAGGTCGTGCGCCTCGAGATCGCCGCCGGGATGAACCCGAAGCTGCGCCAGCAGCTGATCGACGCGCTGCGGCTCGAGGACCGCGAGGTCTACGACGTCGACGGCCTGATCGACCTCGCCGACCTGACCCGCATCGCCGACGTGCCCGGCCATGCCGAGCTGCGCTACCGGCCCTGGACGCCGGTCACCCAGCCGCGCCTGCAGGGGGAGGACGAGGAGCCGGTCGACATGTTCGCGGCGATCCGCCAGGACGACATCCTCGTCCACCATCCGTACGACTCCTTCGCCACCTCGGTCGAGCGCTTCGTCGAGCAGGCGGTCGCCGACCCCGACGTGCTGGCGATCAAGCAGACCGTGTACCGGACGAGCGACGACTCGCCGCTGGTGCCGTCGCTGATCCGCGCCTCCGAACGCGGCAAGCAGGCGGTCTGCATGGTCGAGCTGAAGGCGCGCTTCGACGAGGAGGCCAACATCGCCTGGGCCAAGTCGCTGGAGGAGTCCGGCGTCCACGTCGTCTACGGCATCCCCGGCCTGAAGACCCACGTCAAGGCGGTCCTCGTCGCCCGCCGCGAGGGCGACCGGGTACGCGAGTACGTCCACGTCGGCACCGGCAACTACCACCCCAAGACGGCCCGCCTCTACACCGACTTCGGCCTCTTCACCGCCGACGAGGGGATCGGCGCCGACGTCGCCGAGATGTTCAACTTCCTCACCGGCTACGGCCGCCCGGCCGAGTACCGCAAGGTGCTGGTTTCGCCGACGACGATGCGCGACCGCATCCTCGCCGAGATCGAGGAGACGGTGGAGGCGCACCGCGCCGGCGAGGCGGCGCGCATCGCGCTGAAGATGAACTCGCTGGTCGACGCCGCCTGCATTCGCGCCCTCTACGAGGCCTCGCGGGCGGGGGTGCGGGTCGACCTCAACGTGCGCGGCACCTGCTGCCTGCGCCCGGGCGTGCCGGGCGTCTCGGAGAACGTCCGCGTCGTCTCCATCGTCGGCCGCTTCCTCGAGCACTCGCGCGTCTACGCCTTCCGGCGCGGTGAGGAGACACGGGTGCTGATGGGCTCGGCCGACCTGATGCCGCGCAATCTGGACAGCCGCGTCGAGCTGGTGGCCCCGGTCGAGGACCAGGCCCTCAAGGCGGAGCTGCTCGACGTGCTCGAGCGCTGCTTCGCCGACAACGCCAACGCCTGGGAGCTCGACGGCGACGGCGCCTGGACGCGGCTCGCGCCGGACAACGGGCTGCGCCGCAGCGTCCAAGAGGAGCTGCGCGAGAGTCACGCCGGGCGCGCCGCCGAGCAGCTCGCGACCAGCGCCGGCTGACGGCGGGGGCCGGGACGACCAATAGGATTGAGCGGTGTTGCGGCTCTCCCTCCTCCCCCGCGACGGTGCCTTCTTCGACCTCTTCATCGAGGCGGGTCAGAACACCCTCCGCGCCGCCCGCCTGCTCGACGAGATGATGGGCTCCTGGCCCGACGACGGCGGTCTGGCGCGCGAGGTGCTCAAGGCCGAGCAGGAGGGGGACCGGATCACCCACGACATCGTCCAGCGGCTCAACTCGACCTTCGTCACGCCGATCGACCGCGAGGACATCTACGCCCTGGCGACCCAGATCGACGACATCGTCGACTACACGGAGGAGGCGGCCGACTTCCTCGGCCTCTACCAGATCGAGGCCCCGATGGCGCAGGCCCAGGCGCTGACCAAGGTCCTGGTCGGGGCCTGCGAGCAGCTCGCCGCCGGGCTCGAGGAGCTGCGCGGCTTCAAGCACCTCGATCGCTACTGGATCGAGATCCACCGGCTCGAGAACGAGGGCGACAGGATCTCGCGGGACGCGGTCGCCTCGCTCTTCTCCAACGGCATCGACCCGATGGTGGTGATCCGCTGGAAGGACATGTTCGCCGTGCTCGAGAACGCGATCGACGCGACGGAGACCGCGGCGCAGACCATCGAGGGCATCGTCATCAAGAATTCATGAGCGGTGACCTGGCGATGGCGCTGGTCGTGGTCGCGGCGCTCGCGTTCGCCTTCAGCAACGGCTTCCACGACACCTTCGACGTCGTCTCCACCGCCGTCTCGACCGGGGCGGCGCCGCCGCAGGTGGCGATCGGGGCGGCGGCGGCGCTCAACTTCGCCGGCGCCTTCGTCTCGGTGGCGGTGGCGGCGACGATCGCGGGGGAGATGGTCGAGGCGGCGGCGATCACGCCCACCGTCGTCCTCGCCGGCCTGCTCGGGGCGATCGCCTGGAACCTCGGGACGTGGCGGCTCGGCCTGCCGTCCAGCTCCTCGCACGCGCTGATCGGCGGCCTGCTCGGCGCCACCGTCGCCGCGGCCGGCAGCGGCGCCGTGCTCGGCGAGGGAGTGCTCGACAAGGTGCTGGTGCCGGCCCTGCTCGCGCCCCTGGCGGCCTTCCTGGTGGCGATCGCCGCGATCGCCGCGATCTACCGCCTGCTCGGCGGGCGCCGTCCCGGCTCCGTCTCGCGCTTCTTCCGGCGCGGCCAAGCGCTCTCCGGCGGCCTCCTCGCGCTCGCCCACGGCGCCAACGACGCGCAGAAGACGATGGGCGTGGTGACCCTGGCGCTGATCGCCGAGGGCAGCCTCGGGCAGGGTGCCGACCCACCGCTCTGGGCGACGCTGGGCGCCGCGACGGCGCTCGCCCTCGGCACCTGGACGGGCGGCCGGCGGATGCTGCGCGGGGCCCGCGCGCGGATCGTCAAGATGGACGCCGCGCAGGGCTTCTCGGCCCAGGGGGCCGGCGCCGCGGCGATCCTCGCCGCGACCTTCCTCGGCTACCCGATCTCCTCGACGCACGCGATCAGCGGCGGCGTGATGGGGGCCGGCGCCGCCAGGCGCCTCTCCGCCGTGCGCTGGGGCGTCGCCGGCAACATCGTCACCGCCTGGCTGCTCACCCTGCCCGCCGCGGCGGCGGTCGGCGCGGCCGCCTACGGCCTCGCCAGCCTGCTCGGCGCCGGGGCCTAGCCGCGTCAACCAACGTTCGGCCCCGTTCTGGCGATGATGTCGTACTTGTCCCCGCATAGCGGGGACAAGTACGACATCATCTTGGCGGTGATCCGCAACGTCGCGATCGTCTTGCTGCTGGCGCTCGTCGTCGCCTTCGCGCCCTCGGGTGGTGACGTCGCGGAGGCGATCCTGACCGCGATCGCGATGGGCTTCCTGGCGGCGATCTCCTGGGCGCTGTTCGTCTTCAGCCGCCAGCAGCAGCTCACCCTGGCGACGCTGAGCGACCGCCGCCGGGCGCTGCTCTACGGGGCGCTGGGGACGATCGCGCTGCTGATCGCGGGCAGCGACGAGCTGTTCGCCAGCGGGCTCGGCACGCTGGCCTGGATCGCCCTGCTCGGCGCATCCGTCGCGGCGATCTGGCGCGTCTGGGTCGACGCCCACAGCTACTGAGCCCGGTGGCCCGGCGGCCCCTCCTTGGAGAGAACAGGCGGGAATTGACGCTTCCGCGCGTTTGAGCGCGCCACGCGCGCGGTGGCGCCTGCGACGGTCGCCGGGTGCCGCCACCGACCGCCAGCAGCGCAGGCCACAGGGAGGAGGGGACCGCCTCGGTCGAGCTGGTCGCGGCGGTCCCCTTCCTGCTGCTGGCGGTCCTGGTGGCGGCGCAGATCGGCCTCGCCGGCCAGGCGCTCTGGTCGGCCGGGGTGGCGGCGCGGGCCGGGGCGCGCGCCGCGCTGGTCGGCGGTGACGCGAAGGCGGCGGCGCGGCGGGCCCTGCCGGCCTCGCTGCGCCCCGCCGCCCGCGTCGAGGGGTCCGGCGACGTCACCGTGCGGGTCGAGATCCCGCGCCTGCTGCCCCTGCCGCGGCTGACGGTCTCGGCCGCAGCGAGGCTCGGCGATGGCTAGCGGGACCGCTGGGAGCGACGGTCAGGCGACGGTCGAAACGGTCGCGGCCGTCTCGCTGCTGCTGCTCGTCGGGGCGGTCGTCCTGCAGCTGCTCGCCGCCGGCTACGCGCTGACCCTGGCCGACGGCGCCGCCGAGGCGGGGGCGTTGGCGCTGGCGGCGGGGCGACCGCCGCGCGAGGCGGCTCGCGAGGCGCTGCCCGGCTGGTCGGAGGAGGACGTCGAGGTGGCGGTCGAGGGGGGAGAGGTGACGGTTCGCCTGCGCCCGCCGGCGCTGCTCGGCGGCCTCGCCGACGCGCTGACCATGACCGGGACCGCGTTCGCGAGGCCGGCGGGGTCGTGAACGGGCGGGTGGTGCTGGTCGTCGCGGTGGGCGAGGCGGGGGGCGCGCTCGCGGCCGCCGCCTCGCTCGCCTGTGCTGCCTCCGACGCCGACCGCCCCGGCCTGTTGATCGACGTGGGCGGCAGGCCGCCGCGGCCGACCCTGGTCGCCTCGGCGGGCGCGCGTGAGCTGGAGGAGCGCCTGGCGGCGCACCTGCCGCAGCGGCGGGCGGCCTCGCGCGGGCAGATCTGCCAGCTCGCCGTGCCGGACGGCGCGGGAGGCCTGCAGGACGCCCGCGCGGCGCTGCCGCTGGCGCGCGACTCGCTCGCCGCCGTCCTCCTGCCGCCGGCGCTGCTCCAGGCCGCCCTCGCCGACCCGTCCATCGCGGCGAGCGCGGCGCTGCTCCGCGCCGACCTCGATGCCGAGCGGGCGCTGACCGCCCTCGCGGCGCGCGACCTGCGCGCGCGCGGACTCGCGGTCAGGGTGCTGAAGCGGCCGCTCGCCTGGGTCCCGGCCCGCCGCGCCCTGTTTGGCCTGCTGCCCGCCGGGGCGCCGGGCGGCCTCCCGGCGCGCCTGCGCGATTCCCTCTTGGAAAGCGAGATTTCAGCGGAGCACCCGTGCTACGCTGATTGCGATGACGCGGAAGCTGACACAGAGGGAATTGCGCAACGAGAGCGGCGAGGTGATGCGAGCGCTCGACGCTGGCGAGGACTTCGTCCTGACCCGGAACGGCAGGCCGGTCGGTGAGCTGCGCCCCTACAGGCGGCGTCAGTTCGTTCCGACGAAGCAGGTCATCGCGGCGTTCAGGGACGTCCCCAGTATCGACTATCGGGAGCTACGGGACGACCTCGACCGCTACGTCGATCAGGACCCTACGCCTCGCTACTGGGTTGAGTGAAGACCGCGGCCTGCTCGATACCTCGGTCGCGGTCGATCTGGGCTCCATCGATCCCGCCCGGTTCCCGACCGAGATCGCGATCTCGGCGCTCACGCTGGCGGAGCTGACCGGCGGTCCACACGCGGCGAGCGACGAGATCGTGCGCGCGAGGCGCCAGTTGCAGCTTCAGAACGTCGAGGCGAGCTTCGAAGCCGTTCCGTTCGACTCCTCGTGCGCCCGCGCCTACGGCCAGGTCTACGCGGCGGTTCTCGCGACCGGCCGCAAGCCCCGCGGCGCTCGTGCCGTAGACCTGATGATCGCCGCCACCGCCCTGGCCAACGGGCTGCCTCTCTACACGCGCAACGCCAGGGACCTCCAGGGCCTCGAGGAGCTGATCGAGATCGTCGACGTCTCGGTTTGAGCGCTATCGGTGAGATGGCGTGCGTGGCGATCCGTCAGACCCGGCGTTGCGCCAGAATCGCGCCATGCTGACCGTCGCGGTCACCGGCCCCACCGGGGAGATCGGGCGCCCCTTCATCTCCGCCTTGGAGCGCGTGCCCGAGGTGGAGCGCGTGATCGGCATGGCGCGGCGCCCCTTCGACGCCGGCGAGCGCGGCTGGGAGAAGACCGAGTACCGGCGCGGCGACGTGCTCGACCGGGCGGCGGTCGAGTCGCTGGTCGAGGGCGCCGACGTCGTCGTCCACCTCGCCTTCGCGATCATGGCCGGCGATCGCGACAGCCGCGAGGTCAACCTGACCGGCTCGCGCAACGTCTTCGAGGCGACCGCGGCGGCCGGCGCCAAGCGTCTCGTCTACACCTCCTCGGTCGCCGCCTACGGCTTCGACCGCGGGCTGCCCGACCGGATCGGCGAGGACGCCCCCGTGCGGGGCACGCCCCGCCACCCCTACTCGGCCCACAAGGCCGCGGTCGAGGCCGCGCTGGCCACGGCGCTCGCGGGCTCGGCCACCGACGCCTACGTCTTCCGCCCCTGCATCGTCGCCGGGCCCGAGGCGACGATGCTGCTCGAGATGATCCCGCTGCTGGCGATCGGGCAGCGGATCCCGGGCCCGCTGCGCTGGGCGCTCGGCAAGGTGCCCGAGCTGCGGCCGGTGCTGCCCGACCCCGGCGTGCCCTTCCAGCTCGTCCACCACGACGACGTCGCCGCGGCGCTCGCCGCCGCCGTCGTCGGCCACGGCGCACCCGGCGTCTACAACCTCGCCGGGCCCGGCCAGCTGACCGTCACCGACCTCGCCCGGGCGCTCGGCTGGCACGCCGTGCCGGCCCCGCACCTGGCGGTCGGCGTCGCCGCCGAGGCGGTCTCGCTGCTGCCCTTCCTGCCCGACGAGGCGGCCTGGATCGAGGCGGTGCGCCGCCCGGTGCTGATGGACACCTCGCGCGCCCGCCGCCGCCTGCACTGGATGCCACACCACGACGCCCGCCAGACCCTGGAGCAGACGATCGAGGCGGTTCGCTCCCGCTGACAGGCCTTCGTGGCCTTCGGCTCACCCGGCGAGCGGCGGTCGAGGCGATGGGCTGCCGTTGACAGGCAGCACTCGCGCTCATCCGCGCCGTCGCGCGCAGATTGCGACTTCGTCCCGCCGGCCTCTCAGCCCGCGGCGCCGGCGGCGAGGGGCGCCGCGGCGACGCTGAAGACGTCCCACGCCTCGGCGACGCCCTTCAACCGGTGGCTGCCGAAGGGGACGAACTCGACGTCGGAGCCGGCGGCGAGGTCGCGCACCGTGCGCGAGGCGAGCACGGCGCCGGGGCCGGCGAGGGCGGCGATGCGGGCGGCGACGTGGACGGCGATGCCGCCGACGTCCGCGCCGATCAGCTCGACCTCGCCGGCGTGCAGGCCGGCCCTCACCTCGAAGCCGAGCGCCGGCATCGCGTCGGCGATCTCCCGCGCACACTCGACCGCCCGGCTGGGGCCGTCGAAGACGGCGAGGAAGCCGTCGCCGGTGGTCTTGACCTCGCGCCCCTCGAAGCGGGCGAGGCGCCCGCGCACCAGCTCCTGGTGCTGCTCGAGCAGGCTGCGCCAGCGCCGGTCGCCCAGCTCGCTCGCCAGCCGGGTCGAGTCGACGATGTCGGTGAAGAGGACCGTCGCCAGCACCCGCTCGGGCGCCGGGGTGGGCCGCACGCCGGTGAGGAACTCCTCGATCGCCTCCAGCGCCGCCTCGCTGTCGCCCACCCAGGGAAAGTGGTCCTCGCCCTCGAGCTCGATGTAGCGGCTGCTCTCGATCTGGCTGGCGAGCCAGCGCGCGGCGCGGTAGTTGACGGCGCGGTCCTGGCGGCGGTGGATGACCGCGGTGGGTGTCTGGATCAGCGGCAGGGCGCCGCGCACGTCGGTGTCGAGAAACATCTGGAAGAGCTCGTCGACGCGCATCGGGCTGGCCGCCTGGCGCTCGAAGCGGGCCTGGAACTCGCGCGCGCGAGGATCGTCGGCGAGGCTGGGGGAGAAGATCTCGATCGTCGCGCCCTGTCCCCAGAGCGGCGCGATCAGCTCCTCGTTGGCCTCCGCCACCGCCTCGCGCGGCGGCGCCCAGGGGTAGTCGTCGTCGGCGGTCGAGCGCGCCATCGCGCCCCAGAGGACGAGTGCCGAGGTGCGCTTCGGGTAGGTGGCGGCGAAGAGCATGCACATCGTCGATCCCTCCGACATGCCGAGCAGCGCGGCGCGCTCGGAGCCCGCCGCGTCCATCACGGCGCGGACGTCGTCCATGCGCTCCTCCAGCGTGGGGGCACCGCCGGCGGGGTCGGAGAGGCCGACGCCGCGCCGGTCGAAGAGGACGACCCGGGCGAAGCGGCCGAGGCGGCGGACGAAGTGGGCCTGGCGGGGGTTCTCCCAGAGCAGGTCGAGGTGGGAGACGAAGGGGGAGGCGACGACCAGGTCCATCTCGCCCTCCCCGGTCACCTGGTAGGCGATGCCGATCTCGCCGCTGCGGGCGTAGCGGGTCTGCGGGGGCACCGGTCCAGGGTAGCGCCGCGACCCAGGCTTGGCCGCCGTTTCCCGGATGGCACGGAACCGCGCGCTTTTGCGCGCCACGCGCGCGTCGGGGCCGGCCAGAGTGGCGGCGTGGACGGGAGAGCGGAGAGGGGGCAGGCGCTGCCGCTGACGCTGGGCGGGGCGCTGGCGCTGCTCGCAGCGGCGCTGGCGCTGGTCGCGATCGCCGGCGCGGTGACCGGCAAGGGGAGGGTGCAGCGGGCGGCCGACCTGGCGGCGATCTCGGCGGCGCGCTCGCTGCGCGACGACCTGCCGCGGCGCCTCTCGCCGCCGCGCCTTCCAGGTGGCGCGGCCAACCCGCGTCACCTGAGGAAGGCCGCCTACCTGGCGCGGGCGCGGGCGGCGGCGCTGGAGGCGGGGCGGCGCAACGGCGTCGCCCCGGCGAGGCTGAGGCTCTCCTTCCCCGACCGGGCTTCGCTGGCGCCGCTGCGCGCCAGGGCGGCGGTGCTCGCCCGCCTCGAGGTGGGCGCCGCGCCCGTCGCGGTCGAGGCCTCGGCGGTGGCGGAGGCGGCGCCCTCGCCGGGGGCGGGCGGGGCGGCGGCGGCGCGGGCGAGCGGCGGCGGCTACGGCGGCCCCCTGGTCCACCGCCAGGGGGAGGGGATGCGACCCGACGTCGCCGCCGCCTACGACGGCATGGCCGCGGCGGCCGCCGCCGACGGCCTGGCCTTGGTCGTCGTCTCCGGCTTCCGCTCCGACGCCGAGCAGGCGGCGCTCTTCGTCGCCCACCCCGACCCCAGGTGGGTGGCGCCGCCGGGGCGGTCCCTGCACCGCTGCGCCACCGAGCTCGACCTCGGCCCCGCCTCCGCCTACGCCTGGCTGGCCGCCAACGCGAGCCGCTTCGGCTTCGTCCAGCGGTACTCCTGGGAGGCCTGGCACTTCGGCTTCGACGCCGGCCCGCCGCCCTGCTCGGCGGCCGGCGACTCGGTCGGCGCGGCGGCCGGGGGCGGCGCCGACGGCGCCCTGGCCGGCGCCGGCGGCCTGCCCGCCTTCGTCCCCGCCGCGTACCGTGCCCCGCTGCTCCGCGCCGCCGCCCGCTGGGACGTCTCGGCGGCCCTGCTCGCCGCCCAGCTGATGGCCGAGTCGGGCTTCGACCCCGACGCCGGCTCGCCGGCCGGGGCACAGGGAATCGCGCAGTTCATGCCGGCGACCGCCGCCGAGTACGGCCTCGCCGACCCCTACGACCCCGCGGCGGCGATCGACGCCCAGGCCCACCTGATGTCGGACCTGCTGCGCCGTTTCGGCTCCCCCCGTCTAGCCCTCGCCGCCTACAACGCCGGCCCCGCTCCGGTGGCGGCCTGCGCCTGCGTCCCCGACTATCCGGAGACCCGGGCCTACGTGAGCCGCATCGCCGCCCTGCTGGCCGGCGCCGGCGGCCTCGCCGCGCCGGGCTTCGAGGTGAGGCTGGTGGAATGAGAAACCAGTGGGCTAATATTGTGCCTATGCGTCTGCATCTCGTTCTCGACGAGGACGTGGTCCGGGAGATCGACGCCATCGCCGGGAAGCGCGGGCGGAGCCGCTTCGTTCGCGAGGCGGTCGAAGCGCGGCTCGATCGGGACAGGCGGGAGCTGGAGGCGCTCGAACGCCTGCGGGGCTCGATGCCCGACTTCGCCCCCTACATGACGCCGGAGTGGATTCGCGACGAGAGCCGCCGCGAAAGCGATGCCCTGGACCGCGGGATCGAGGACCGGAAGCGGCCGCCGCCGGATTGAGGTGGCGCTCTTCTTGGATACCAGCGTCGTCGTCGACCTGCTCCGCGGGGCCGGGTACACCGCGGATCTGGTCGATCGTCGTCCCCTGCACGTTTCGCCGATAACGATCCACGGCGTTCTGCGGGGGATGCGGAGCGGGGAGGAGGCGCGAACGCTCGACCTGCTCACCGCATTGAGCGTCACGCCCATCGGTCAGCGGGAGGCGGCGCTCAGCGCCCGCTGGAGACGGGAGTTCGCGGCGGCCGGTGTGACCCTGGACATGGCCGACACGATGATCGCCGCGGGGGCGGCGTTGAGAGGGGTGCCGCTCGCCACCGGCAACGCCAGGCACTTCCCGATGGCCGAGCTGCGCGTGGAGGAGTGGCCGCCGAATCGATAGGCGCCGTTCGGGTATCTAGGTTGGATGCCCGTGCGACTTGGATGGAGCCTGCTGGCGTGCCTGTGCTTGACGCTGGCTGCCGCGGGGCAGGCCTCCGGGGCACCGAGCGCCGGTCCCAGCTGCGCCGAGGGCCCGGCTCGCGTCGGCGCGACGATCCAGGGCACCCCCTGCGACGACACGATCGTCGTTCCCCCCGGCGTCGCGGCGGTCGACGCGGGCGGGGGAGACGACACGATCGTGCCGGGCCCGGTCGCGGCGGCCGAATCGTGCCCGGTCGGCTGCTTCCTCGACATCGGCAGCCAGACCTTCGACGGCGGCCCCGGCGACGACGTCGTCTACGGCGAGCGCGGCAACGACCGGCTGCTCGGCGGCGGCGGCGAGGACCGGCTCTTCGGCGGCATCGGCGACGACGTGCTCCTGGGCGGCTCGGGCAACGACAGGCTCTCGGGGGGCTTCGGCCACGACACGATCGACGGCGGGCCCGGCGACGACTACGTGCGCGGCGACGCGACGATCGACGAGCTCGCCGACAGCGGCGGCGGCGCCGACACGATCAGCTACTCGAGCGGCGTCGCGCCGGGCTTCTTCGAACACGACCTCGACCCCGACGCCTCGGGCGGCCTGCCGCCGCTGGGCGGCGAGCGCGGCGTCTACCTCGACCTCTCCGCCGCTCCGCAGACGCTGAACGGCGACAACGGCGTCGCCGACTTCGCCGGCGGCGTCGACGAAGTGGAGGGGGCCGACTTCGAGGTCGTCGTCGGCACCGCCTTCTCCGACTACATCGTCGGCGGCGGCGCCGCTGAGACCTTCTACGGCGGCGGCGGGGCCGACGCGATCCTCGGCGGCGGCGGTGACGACACGATCCACGGTGGCGCCGACGGCGACCACCTCGACGGCGAGGAGGGCGCCGACGCGATCGACGGCGGCCCGGGGGCCGACCACTGCGCGAGCCCGACGGCGGGGACCGACTGCGACTCGGCGAGCAACGGCGGCGGCGTCGTCGTGCGCGACCAGTCCAAGGTAAGCGTCGGCCGCATGACCCCCGGCGGCGCCGGCCTCGACCACCTCTACCTGAGCGGCAGCGAAGCCGCCGACGAGGTCACGGCGACCTACTCGGCCGGGCCGCCGGCCAGCGTCAGCTTCGCGCTCGGCGCGGGCTCGGCGGCTCCCTTCAACACCAGCCCCGAGGCAAACGGCGGCTGCGCCCCGCCGAGCGGCGACGAGGTCGCCTGCCAGCTCTCGGGCGCGCTCGACTCGCTCGTCCTCGCCGGCTTCGGGGGCGACGACGCGCTCGCCGTGGCGGGCTTCCCGCCGACCGTCGGGCTGGTCCTCACCGGCGGCGAGGGGGACGACTCGCTGAGCGGCAGCGATCTCGGCGAGGACGTGCTCGTCGGCGGCACCGGCGACGGCGAGGACGTCCTGGTCGCGCGCCAGGGCGACGACGCGCTCGTCAACAACGCGGGGGACGACCAGCTCTCCGGCGGCGAGGGCAACGACCTCTTCGTCTCCGACTCGATCTGCGACGTGGACACGATCGACGGTGGCACCCAGCGCGACAACGCCTCCTGGACCCGGTACAGGGAAGGCGGCGGCGTCGCCGCGGACCTCGGCCTGGGGGCGGCGGGGGCGCCCGGGGCGGGCGGCGACCCGAGCTGTCCGGGCGGCGACCTCGCCGAGCTGGTTTCGATCGAGGACCTCGAGGGGACGCCGCAGGGCGACTTCTTCACCGGCGACGCCGCCGACAACCAGCTGCTCGGCTGGGCCGGCGCCGACGCCTACTCCAGCGGCGCGGGGCAGGACCGCATCCTCGCCAACTCCGGCGACTTCGACCCGCCGCTCGAGTGCGGTCCCGGCGCCGACACGGCGCTGATCGACTTCGCTGAGTTCGGCGACGTCGCCGGCCCCGACTGCGAGGACGTGCGGGAAGCGGCGAAGAACAGCTTCCGGGTCGAGACCGACCTCGAGGAGCCCCCGGCCCCCTCCGCGTCGCAGCCCCAGCCGGCGGCAGCGGGCGGCGACGAGGCCCGCCCGCCACGCCGCCGCCCGCTGCCTCCGTGCATCGGCGCCGGCCCGCGCACCGGCGCTGCCGCGACGCGCTGCGCCGTGCGGCCCCGGCGCCTGCGCGTCGACGCGGGCGGCGCGGTGAGAGGGACGCGCTGGCGCAGCTGGGGCGGGCGCCGTGCCGTCGGCTTCGGTCGCCTCCTCGTCCGCGCGCGGGGCGGGCGCTTCGCGGCTCCCGCGAAGGTCCTGGTCCAGGCGCCGCGCCGCTGCGGCGCGCGCGCCTGGTACACGCGCCTCACGGTCCGCTTCGGCCGCCGCTACCGCCATGCCTATCTCCGCCGCGCCGCCAGGCCCACGCCCTGCGCGATTAGACTGCGGCGCGATGGCCACGGTCGAGGTCAACGGCGTTGAGGGGATGCAGGGCCTGCTCGGGCGGGAGATCGGCCCGAGCGAGTGGCGCAGCGTCACCCAGGCGGACATCGACGCCTTCGCCGCCCTCTCCGGCGACGACCAGTGGATCCACGTCGACGTCGAGCGCGCCAAGGCGGAGAGCCCCTTCGGCACCACGATCGCCCACGGCAACCTCACCCTCTCCCTCGTCGACGGCTTCCGCAAGGAGCTGATCTCCTCCACCGGCTTCGCCCTCGGCGTCAACTACGGCTGGAACAAGATCCGCTTCCCGGCCCCGGTCCCCGCCGGCGCCCGGGTCCGCGCCCGCGCCGAGGTCGTCTCGATCGACGAGGCCGGCGGCGGCTGGTGGGAGGCAGTGACCCGCTTCACCCTCGAGGTCGAGGGCAACGAGAAGCCCTGCTTCGTCGGCGACTCGGTGACGCGCGTGATGGCGCCCGCCGGCTGACAGGACTTCTGAGGGCCGCTTTGCGCTGGACTCTGCGCGACAGGCGGGGAGGACTTCTCCACTGGTCGGTCGTGCGGCTATACGGGCTCTCCGCGTTCGCTCTTTAAAAGAATCGAAGGGTGGCAAAATTCTCATGTTCGCCTGCCGAGTCTTCCCACGTCACCGTGCATCGAGCCTGTGACGCGACCCCGGAGTGCAAGTGCAATTGGTTCTCAGCGTCGCCTCCTGGCGGCAGCGCCTCTAGCTCCCTATCACCCTCAAAGTCCAGTGGCGCCTCGCCCTCACCATCAGGCTCAAGCACGTACTTCACGTGCGTCGCTGGCTCATGACCCGTGTTTGAGAGAACCAAAAACCAGCGATTCTCCGTCTTAACTCGACCTTTGCTATCGGTTTTGACGCCTTCACGCCTGTCGAGGGTTGGCCAGACCTGTGCCGGGGGCCCGGTCGGGGGGGCGGTCGAGGGCTCATTGGACTCTGCCTCGGTTTGCGCTTCGGCCTGCGCAGAGGACGTACTCACTACGCGGGTGAGAATAGTCTCGACGTGTTGTCTGAGGCCATTCTCATCGCTGTACTCCAAGACCAGCGCCTTGTTCTGAATACTGGCCAGATAGTAATCCAACCGCTTTATCTGCTCGGGATCGAGGTCCCCTGCTGGGATGTCACGAATGCAACGAAGTACGGCGACGTGTGAGCCTCGGGCGTCAGCCTTCTCGATCTCCTCTACCGTTCCTGACTCCGCCTCGCCGGTATCGGTGCCAAGTCGGTGCCAGAACAACGCGATCACGACATCGGCCTGTTCAACTAGCTGCTTATTGAGCACCTCTTGGGGGCGGACACCGTACTCAGCCGCCGCGTGTTTCGCCCAGTGGAGCGGCATTACGTTGGCGCCGAACTTCCTGCCGTAGATGACGTTCCAACGATGGGCGGCATTCACGACCAAATCCGCGTCACCTGAAACGTCGCTCGGAGAGGAGATGAGCAACGGATAGATCTGCGCGCTATAGGGCACGGCCCGGAAGTCTATGCGCGAGATCGAGCGCCATCTTCCTTTGGCTCAGATACCAGGGGTCGATGCATCGGAATTTCGTGCCGTCTGGATCAGGTACTACAACCTGCTGAAAAGCTTTCCAAAGGAGGACGTATGGCGGAGGAGAAATCAGCTCACCCCCATCGCGACACGCAAGTCGAGGAGCGCGCTGCGCTCGGCGACATTGTGATGAACGTTGTTGGCAGCGGGGTGGGCGCTGCGGTAGGAACTTACGTTGGCCACCAACTCGGGAAACCCGAGGGCGGCTCCCAACAGGCCGATCCACCACCCCCGCCGCCGAAGATTGAGTTGCCTCCGGGTGTCGATCGCGAGTAGCAGCTTGCGGAGGGCTGCAAGAAATTAGTCGACGGGGATGGAGCGCTGCTCTACGCGACCCAGCGGGCGTGGGCCAGCTCGTGGCGGTACTGGCCGGTGGCCAGGTAGGCGCGCAGACGGCGGGCGGGGACGAGCGGCCTGACCTTGCGGATCGCGCGGGCCGGGGTGCGCTCCTCCGTTGCATAGACACGGCGGTAATCCGGGGAATCGGGACCGGCCTCGGGGTCCGTGGCGAAGACGAGGAAGCCGCGCCGCTCAGCGCGGGCGCGGTTTGCGGCCTCGATCCGGTGGCGCTCTCGCTCCAGCTCATCGGCCCAGGCGAACAGGTCTATCTGCGTTGCGGCTTGGCCCACTAGGAATCTTGTACCACGTCTTCCGGCTGTCCAAGCCGGGCGTTAACGAATCGGCACAAACTTTCTACGGTCTCGCCAGTAAACGCGTCGAATACGTCTTGATCGACCCGCGCGTAGGACCACTGGCGGCCGGTGAGGCGGGTGGCGTCCCGGCACCAGCGTTGCGCCCGCCGATCCTTCAGCGGCACGTCGGGGTCGCGGATGCCCTTGGTCTCTACGAGAAGGCAGGAGTCGTCGGCAAGCCGCACGACGAAATCGGGGTAGTAGTAGCGCAGGGCCCCGTTCTCGGCGATGTACTCTAGGGCGAGGCGGCCGAACACGGGCAGCTTGGCGAAGGCGGCCACGTCACCCGCCCTGTCGAGAAACAGCGCGAAGCGCCGCTCCAGGTCGTTGTCTACGGCGGTCAGGTTGAAGACCGTCCGCTCACAATCGACCGACGTCCGCGACCAGGAGAAGGGCGGGGTCTCGGTCATCCTGATCGCGGTCTCGGTGATCGTCGCCTCGCGCTGGGTCAGGCGCAATCCGCGAATCGCCTCGGCAAACGCCTGCCTGACCAGCTCCTGGGCGTCGTTCTCGGCGAGGCGGCGCAGCACGACCTTGTCGTCGAGCTCAACCGGCTCCTCGAAGATTCGCGACTCCAGGTAGCTGCGAACGAGCGGCGCCAGCGCCGCGAAGGCGCCAGCGACTCCGGCGAGGCCTCCCGCCTCGCAGACCCGTTTCGTGTAGTAGGAGATCACGCCGGTCGGGTCTTCTGCATAGGGCACCTGGAACTCGTGCTCCTCGATGATGTCTTTGTCGATCAGGTGCCGGCCCCGGTACTGGATGTACTCGTCGGGCTCGACCTTCGGGACCTCAAGCGGCTCAGGTGGCGGCGCGGCCGAGTCGAGGTCAAGCTGATCGACCGGAAGCTCCTGCAGGCTCAGCGAGCGGGTGAGGACTGGGATCGAGATCTCGAAGCGTTTCTTCGCCTCGTCGGGATAGATCGCGACCGCGTTCGCGCTGATCTTGTCCACGTCTTCGCGCTCGACGATCAACCCGCCGTCAAGCTCCTTGTCCCAGAGATCGCGGAACGCCTCGTGCTCGATCACGACGACCCGCTCGTCGAAGCCCGAGCCGGGCGGGGTCATCCGGCGCAGGCCCCGGCCGAGGGCCTGCTCCGGCAGGATCTTTGCTTTCGCGGTGAGGCTGCGCAGCGTGACGATCACGCTGACATTGCGCACGTCCCATCCCTCGCGCAGCATCAGCACGCTGACGATGCAGCGCACCGGGCTCTCGTCGCCGTCGATGTCCCGCGCCGCACGCCGGGCGAGGTCGAGATCGGCTTTGGTGATCTCGCCGGAGCTGTTCGTATGGATGACGAGGAGCTTGTCGCCCGCGAAGTCCGGGAGCTGCTGGAGGTAGTCGCCGACCTCGTCGGCCGCCTCGGTGTTCTCGCACATCACGAACAGTGCCGGGCGCTTGCCCGACGGCGCCAGGTCTTCGTCGAACTTGCGCCACCGGCCGACAGCCGCATCGATCCAGCGCCGGTAGCGCTGCACCGCGGAATCGCCCAGCTCCGGCTCGGCGCCGTGCAGCTCGCCGATCACCGGGGTCTTGACGATCCCGTCGGCCACCGCCTCGGCGAGCGGGTAATCGACGACGACATGCCTGAAGGCTTGGCCCTTCTGGTCCTTCGGGGTGGCGGAGAAGTCGAGCTGGGCGACAACTCCGGCCCCAGTGTCCTCCGACGTGTTCTCCCGCAACGTCTCGTGGAGCCTCTCGATCGACTGGTTCCATTTCAGCTTCTCCGACCAGACGTGGTGCGCCTCGTCGTTGACGACCATGACCCGGTCGCGGCTCGCGATCCGCTGGAACAGCTCCTCGGCTGAGCTGCCGGACCCCTCCGTGACCCGCGGCCCGACCATCGCCTCGACTGGGTTGGGATCGGTGTCCTTCTTGCGTTTCGGCGGCTCGTAGAGTCTCTGGACGTTGGTGAGGAACAGTGCGCCCGGCGTCGTGATCGGACTCAACGCGTCCTGGAGCACCACCGTGAGCTGGAAATCCTCCGCCCACTCCGGCGGGATCAGTGGGTCACCCCGGAAGGTCGCTGCGTCGCCGAAGTCGCTCTTCAGCCGCTCGAAGACGATCACGTTCGGCGCGATGACCAGGAAGCTCGTCGCCATCGGCGAGTCCTGCTCGCGACGGGCGTGGAAGTAGGACCAGGCGATGCAGAGGCTCATCGCCATCGTCTTGCCGGACCCGGTCGCCATCTTCATCGCCAGGCGCTGGCGCTTGGTCTCGACTGGGTCGATCATTATCGGCGCCTGCGCGTACTCGATCAGGTCGCCAAACGATCCGGCGCGTTTGATCTCGGAGAGGTAGATGAACGTCTCGACTGCCTCGCACTGGCAGAAGTAGAGCCGGAAGGGCTCTCCGGTCGGCCGCCGGTGGTCTTCCTCGAACCAGAACGTCAGCAGGCGCCGCGTCGTCTCGCTCGCACCGGGGTAGCCATTCGCGCGCCAGGCGTCCACGGCGGCGCGGACGCCATCGACAAGGTGGGTTCCCTCGCTGGGCCTGCGATGGCTGCGGACCCCGTACGGATCGGGCTCGGCGCCTGGGGCGGAGGCGCCGTCGGTCATTTGACCGCGACCTCTGCGAGCTTCGTCGTGTCGTTGCCGAAGATGTCGATGATCTTCACGATGATCGTGTGCCGGCCTTGCTGCTCGTACTCGTGAGGGCCGCTCTCCCGGGCCAGTTTCGGTTCATCGCGAGTGCGGTACGCCTGCCACTGATTGTGAAAGGTGTCGTCGGTGTAGTCGAAGTCGACCGACCAGTAGTCGATCAGGTCCGACCAGCTCTCGATCCGGTCGCGCACTTGGGAGGGGATCAGCTCCTCGCTGGGGATCGCGAAGTCCTTCAGCACCACAGAAACCTCCCGTTTACTCCGCTTGACATCGAGGTCCACGTAGGCCAGCTCGAAGAAGCGAACCGCATCGGCGTCGCGGACACCTGGCTCGATGATCTCCCGTGGAATCTGCAACGGACGCAAATCGAGACCACGGCGCCGAGCCATCTCGCTGATCGTGTCGTGCAGTCCCATCTCCCACTCCCAGCCGAGCACGTCGCAGGACTCGATCCCGTTGTCGGCCATCTCGTCCATTAGTTCCTCAAGCTCGTCGATCGTCACCGGAGCGTCGGTGGCGCCGACGTGGATCATCCGGCCGGCCTTCTGCCCGTGCAGGTTCGCGAATCCCTCAACCGGCTCTGCTTTGTAGAAGGAGAGGATGGTGTTCAAGTAGTCGGTGAGCCGGCCGTTTCCCGAATCCCGCTGCCAGCGCTGCCGCTCGTAAGCGCCAAGGTTCTTGATCTCAAACGGCGTGCAGTCCGGCACGTCGAGAAGACGTTTACGCGTGGTGTGGATTGCGAAGCGGCCGAGGTCACACGCAATCCACCTCCTGTCAAGGCGCTCTGCAACCACCGGCGTCGTTCCCGAGCCGGCGAAGCAGTCGAGAACCAGGTCACCCTCGTTTGACGAAGCTTCGAGAATTCGCTCCAGCAAGCTCTGTGGCTTTTGAGTCGGGTATCCCACCATCTCCGACCGGCTCATCATTTTGAGGTCGTCCCAGATCGATTGGGCTGGGACTCCCTTTGCTTCATCGAGGTACTTTTTGTACTGAGGCACGTCGTTCTTGGACAGCACGATCATGTCCTCCGCGAGCGCCGTATCGATTTTCGTCTGACTCCACCTCCAGTACTTTCCGGAGGGTGGGCGGAGTGTCTTGTCCCCGAAGCGGCGGGTGTTGTCGTCGGTTGAGCTGAACTCGTGCGTGGCGTGTAGCGGCAGGAGCCGGTATCGGCGGTCGTTGGCGTCGACATGGCGATACGCCTGATCGACGTACTCTTGCCGGTATTCTCCATAAACGGGATTGAAGGTACCCCCCGGCAGGCGGTAATAGAGAAGCGTGTCGTGTACACGGCCAAACCCGTCGGGGTCATTGTGGGTGTTCGTGCGACGCCAAATGATCTCGTTCTTGAAGTTCTCCGGGCCGAACACTTCGTCCAGGATGAGCCTGCCGAAATGAGCTGCGCGCCAGTCGAGGTGCACGTAGATGCTGCCGCTGGGCGAGAGCAGGGCGCGCAGCAGCGTCAGCCTCTCGAAGAGCATCGAGAGGTAGGAGCTGTAGCCGGCCCCCCACGTATCCCGGTAGGCGCGCTCCTCGAGTATCGACGGGGACTTGATCCAGTCGACATCTCCCACGCTGACGTGATGTGAAAAGTCTGCTCCGGTCGCAAAGGGAGGATCGATGTAAATCAAGTCGACTTTGCCGGCGTAGTCCTTCAGCAGGCTGCTCATCACGAGCTTGTTGTCGCCCCAGATCAGCTGATTGGGGGGCTGGTTTGGGTCGCCGCCCTGGCTGGCGAGCAACGAGCCGCTGTCGCGGTCGCGCGTCGCCCGGGACTGGTTGATCGTCTCGACGGTCTGGAACGGCAGGCTGAGCCGCTCGACCTCGGTCGGCTTCCCGTCCCACTCAAGCCGGACGGTCATCGGATTCCCTGCGCTTCGCTCACGGAACGGGAGCCTAGAGTTCTCAGCGGCGAACGGGCCGGGATCGGCGCTTCGTCCCCGCAAACAGGCGCAATCAGTCGGATTTCAAAGACTTCGACGAGCTGTCTTTGGCCGCGATTCTTTGCGGGCTGGGCTCCATGGGAATCGAGCTGAACAACTGCAACAGCGGCGAAGGGCCGTTGGAGTTGTCCTGCTGGGCGTCGTCGGACAATTCATATAACGACAACAAGATCCGCTTCCCCGCCCCGGTCCCGGTAGACAGCAAGGTTCGCGGCAAAGCCGAGGTCGTCTCGATCGACGAGAAGGGCGGCGGCTGGTGGGAGGTAGTGACCCGCTTCACCCTCGAGGTCGAGGGCAGCGAGAAGCCCTGCTTCGTGGGCGACTCGGTGACGCGGGTGATGGCGGCTGTCGAGTAGGATTCCCTGCCCTTTCATGCTTCAAGCGCCGCACCCGATACTGATCAAGCCCTTTCTCTACGGCGAGACAACTGAGCGTGGCGACCTGGGCGGCTGAACGGCGACGTTTCCACCGGAACGATCGCCCGGTCCAACCCGTGGGCCAATCGCCACCCGAAGGGGCTTCGCCGTGACTTACCCGAAGATCGAGTTGCATGTGCACTTGGAGGGCACCGTCCGGCCCTCCACCCTGCTGGAGATCGCTCGCCGAAACGATGTGAGGCTTCCGGCCGACACAGTGGAGGGCCTGGCCGACCTCTACCGTTTCCGTGACTTCGCCCATTTCGTCGAGGTTTGGGTGATGACGACCAGTGCCCTGCGTACGGCGGATGACTTCCGCCAAGTCGTCGTCGACTATGCGGGCGAGGCTGCGGATCACGGAGCCGTCTACATGGAGGGCATCTTCACGCCCGCCGAGCCTGCGGTTCGCGGCGTTCCGTGGGAGGCAGTCTTCGAGGGCTATTGCGACGGGGCCCAGGAGGCGAGAGAGTTGCACGGGGTCGAGGTTCGCCTCACCCCCGACATTCCTCGCGGCTTCCCGATCGAGGCGGCGCAGGAAACGGCCCGCTACGCGGTCAGGTACAGGGAGCGCGGGGTCGTCGGAGTCGGCCTGGGCGGTCTCGAGGCGGAGTTTCCGCCCGAGCCGTACGCGGATGCCTTTGCTCTAGCGCGGGCGGGCGGAATCGCCTCGGTCCCTCACGCTGGCGAGGTAGCTGGTGTCCCCTCGATCCGCGGCGCCCTGGAGGCATTGGGCGCGGACCGCATCCGTCACGGGATCCGTGCCGTGGACGACCCGGCGATGGTGCGCGAGCTGGCCGGGCGGGGGACCGTGCTCGACGTCTGCCCGATCTCCAACCTGCGGACCGGTGCCGTGCGCTCGCTGGGGGAGCATCCGCTCCCGCAGCTGATCGGTGCCGGCGTGAGATGCTCCCTCTCCACCGACGACCCCGCGATGTTCGACACCGACCTGGGCAGGGAGTACGAGACAGCAGTGGGACTCGGCCTGTCTCCCCGTGGTTTCTTCCAGGCCGGCGTGGACGGGGCGCTCTGCGACGAGCAAGCGCGGGAGTCCCTTCGCCACCGCGCAGCGGAATACGACTGGACCGCGATCGAGCCCGTGTGATGCCTTGACCGATCGCTACACTCGCGCGCTTTGACGAGCCGGAGAGTCACCGTGCGCCGTGGTCATGGCGGTGACGAAGGGATGGTCGGCAGGGCGTCAGGCCCCTCGCGCCAGCTCCACGGCGGCGCGCTGGGCGCCGGGCAGGGCGCGTGCCGCTCTCGGTCCCATGAGCCGCCGCCACAGCCAGGCCAGCGGTCCCTCGATGTAGATCGTGTTGACGAGGCGGCAGCCGCCGGGCGCCGGCTCCAACAGGTGGCGGTGGCCCATGCGGGCGCCGAGCAGGCGCGCCTCGTCGGTGAAGAGGCGGCCTTGCTCGAACTCGACCACGCGGAAGCGCAGCCGCAGGCCCGTGCCGAAGACGACCCTCGCCGTGGCGCCGAGCGCCAGCGGCCCGTCGAGGCTGGCACGCCTGATCTCGGCGTTCCAGCGCGGCCACGTCGCGGCGTCGGCGTACGCCCTCTCCCAGATCCCCGCCGGCGCCACCTCGGCCTCCAGCGTGCTCGTCGTCTCCCAGTGGCTCATTGCCCGCCTGCCTCGGCCGAAGGGTCCACGAGGGGCACCCGGGCCGGCTTGAAGGCCCGCCCGTTGAGCGTCGCGAGCGTGAGGTCGTGCGACAGCGCCGTGGCTGCGATCAGGCTGTCTTTGATCGCCATCGGTCTGCCGCGGCAACGGAGGTCGGCGAGCGGCTCGGCCCAGCGCATGCCGACGGCGGAGTCCCAGGGAATGCACTCGATGCGCCCGATTCCATCGCCGAACCTGCCCTCCAACCGCCCGCCCCGCTATTCGACCGTCAGCGTCCCTTCCATGCCGGCTTCGCGATGGCCGGGGACCGTGCAGTAGAAGGTGTATTCGCCCGGTTCGAGGTCGACCGCGGTCGAGTCCGAGCCGTCGGTGATCACTTCGGTCTTGGCGACCTGTTCGCCTTTGGAGTCTTCGATCGCCACGTCGTGGGGGAGCGACTGCGGGTTGTTGAAGTCGACCGTCACTTTGCCCGCTTCGGCGGTGACCTCGTCGGTGGTGTAGGCGAGGCCGCCCGCGGGGTCGGCTTCGAAGCTGAGGGTGGCGGCGCCGCCACCGGCGCTGGCGGCACCGTCTTTGTCGCCGCCGCCCGCGGCCCCGTTGGCCTCGGTCGTCGTGGCGGCGTCGGTGGTCGTGTCGTCGTCGTCGCCACCGCAGGCGACCAGGGCGAGCGCGGCGAGGGCGAGGACGAGGAGTGCGGCGACCTTCTTCATGACTGGGGATCCTTTCCTTGGTGAAGAACGCTCAGGGAGGGACTGTAGCTGCACGCGCCGGCGGGCCGCCGCCGCTCAGCGCCCCTCGAAGACCGGCGTCTCGCCGCCGAAGAAGGCGGCGACGCCGTTGCGCAGGTCCTCGGTGGCCATCGAGTCGGCGATCCCGTGCCGCTCCAGCTGCAGGTGCTCGGTGAGGCTGTTCTCGATGCTCTGACCGGTGAGCAGCTTCGCCATGCGCACGTAGTGCGGCGCCTTCGCGGCCAGCTTCTCCGCCTTCGCCCGCGCCCGGTCCATCAGCTCCTCCGGCGCCACCACCGCGGAGACGAGGCCCTCGGCGAGGGCGTCCTGGGCGGTCATGTTGGGGTCGTTGAGGAGGATTTCCAGCGCCCGGCTGGGGCCGACGACGCGGGGCAGGAAGTAGGTCATGCCGCCGTCCGGCGAGGCGCCGATGCGCCCGTAGGCGCAGGCCAGGAAGGCGCTCTCGGAGGCGATGCGGATGTCGCAGGCCAGCGCCAGCGAGAAGCCCGCCCCGGCCGCCGGGCCGTTGACCGCGCAGATCACCGGACAGGGGATGCGGCGCAGGTCGACGATCGCCACGTGCAGCGCCTCGGCGCCGCGCCGCACCTGCGCCGGCAGGTCGATCCCCTCCGATTCGGCCCCGGTCTTGAACCAGTTGACGTCGCCCCCCGAGCAGAACGCCTTGCCGGCGCCGGTGACGATCAGCGCCCGCAGCTTCGCCTGGTCGGCGAGCCAGGCGAAGATCGTCTGCAGCTCACCGATCATCTCCGGGCTCATCGCGTTGAAGGCGTCCGGGCGGTCGAGGGTGAGGGTGCCGATCCGCCCGTCGATCTCGATCCGCATCGTGCTCAGCTCGGGCGGGCTGCTCAGGGTTTCGGTGCTCATCTCGCTCTCTTCCTCTCTGGTGAAGTTGGCCGGATGGCCAGGAGCCTACTCTTGGCCTGTGAGCGAAGGAACCGACAAGGGGGGCCCGTCCCGCGAGGAGCGGCTCGCGCGGCAGCGGCGCGAGCTGCCCGACTCGCCTGGCGTCTACCTCTTCCACGCCGCCGACGGCGAGCTGCTCTACGTCGGCAAGGCACGCTCGATCCGCAAGCGCGTCGCCTCGCACTTCGCCGGCGTCGAGACCCGCCTCACCTCCCGCGTCGACCGCATCGAGTGCCTGGTCACCTCGACCGAGGCCGAGGCGCTGCTCGCCGAGCAGAGCTTCATCAAGCGCCACCGGCCGCGCTTCAACATCCGCCTGCGCGACGACAAGTCCTACCCCTACGTCTGCGTCAGCCTCGACGAGGACTACCCGCGCGTCTACTTCACCCGCGAGAAGCACCGCCCCGGCCGCGCCTACTTCGGCCCCTTCTCCAGCGCCAAGCGGGTGCGCGAGACGCTCGACCTGCTCGGCAAGCTCTTCCAGTTCCGCACCTGCGAGGGGCGCGAGCCCGGCCGCCGCTCCGGCAGCCCCTGCCTCGACTACTACATCAAGCGCTGCGGGGCGCCCTGCGTCGGCTACGTCAGCCGCGAGGAGTACCGCCGCAACGTCGAGGCGATCGTCGACTTCCTCTCCGGCCGCTACCGCCAGGTGGAGGCCGGCGAGCGGGCGAAGATGGAGGCGGCGGCGGCGCGCCGCGAGTTCGAGCGCGCCGCCCTGCACCGCGACCGGCTGGCGGCGATCCAGTCGCTCTTCGAGCGCCAGCGGGTCGCCGGCCCGGCGGTCGGCACGGCCGACCTGATCGGCGTCGCCGCCGAGGGGGCTGACGCCAACGCCCAGGTCTTCCAGGTGCGCGACGGCATCCTCGCCGAGCGCCAGAGCTTCTACCTCGACAACCAGGCCGAGCGCGAGCTGGCCGAGGTGGCCGAGGAGTTCGTCGGCCAGTACTACGCGGCCTCGCCGGCGGTGCCGCGCACGATCGTCGTCGGCCCCTACCTGCGCGACCGGGTCGAGCTGCTCGCGGCGGCGCTGAGCGAGCGGCGCGGCGGCGCCGTCGAGGTGCGCGTCGCCGAGCGCGGCGACAAGCGCCGCCTGCGCGAGCTGGCCGAGCGCAACGCCCGCCTCGCCCTCGACCAGGACCGGTTGCGCCGCGAGCACCGCCGCCAGCGCCGGGTCGAGTCGCTGGCCAGCCTGCGCGAGACGCTCGGCATGGAGGAGCTGCCGGTGCGGATCGAGGGCTTCGACATCTCCAACCTCGGCGGCGAGCACACCGTCGCCTCGATGGTCGTGTTCGAGGGGGGTGCGACCAAGAAGGCGGACTACCGGCGCTTTCGGGTGCGCGGCGACGGCGGGGAGCGCTCCGCCCCCGACGACTTCGCCTCGCTGGAGGAGGTGCTGGGCCGGCGCATGAACCGCTACCTCGAGCAGGTCGACCTCTCGCCGCACGACCGCCGCCGCGACGGCAGCTTCGGCGCCCTGCCCTCGCTGGTCGTGATCGACGGCGGCAAGGGCCAGCTCTCGGCCGGGATGCGGGCGCTGCGGCCCTTCGTCGAGCGCGGCGTCACCGTGGTCGGGCTGGCCAAGCGCCTCGAGGAGGTCCACCTGCCCGGGCGCGCGGCGCCGCTCGACCTGGCCGCCGACTCGGAGGCCTCGAAGCTGCTGCAGCGGGTGCGCGACGAGGCGCACCGCTTCGCGATCGAGCACCACCGCGGCCGCCGCGAGCGGGCGATGACCGGCTCGGTGCTCGACGAGCTGAAGGGCGTCGGGTCGGTGCGCAAGCGCGCCCTGCTCCAGCATTTCGGCTCTCCAGAGCTGTTTCTCGCCGCCACCCGCGAGGAGCTGGAAATGGTGCCCGGCCTGCCTGGCAAGGTAGCGCGTGAGATCCACGAGCAGCTCAACAGAACCGGCTGATGGCGAGCACCGGAGAAGCGGCGAAGATCGAGGCCGCGCGCGACGGCGCGGGCGGGCGCGACGTCGTCCTCGTCGTCATCACCGGCCACTCCGGCGCCGGCAAGTCGGAGGCGATCGCCGCCTTCGAGGACGGCGGCTACTTCTGCGTCGACAACCTGCCGCCGCGGATGATCGGCAGCCTCGGCGAGCTCTTCCGCCACGACGGCAGCGGCGTGCAGCGCGCCGCCGTCGTCTCCGACGTGCGCGGCGGCGACTATTTCGACGACCTGCTGCAGGTGCTCGACGACCTCGAGGCCGACGGGCTGAAGCCGACGGTGCTCTTCCTCGAGGCCGACGAGGAAACCCTGGTCGACCGCTACAAGGAGACGCGCCGCCGCCACCCGCTGGCGCCGGAAGGGCGCATCGTCGAGGGGATCCGGGCCGAGCGCGCGATGCTGGCGCCGCTGCGCGAGCGCGCCGACATCGTCATGGACACCAGCAGCCTCAGCGGCGGCACGCTGCGGCGCCGCATCGCCGAGGAGATCCTCGGCCGCCACGAGAGCGGCAAGATGGCCCTCACCCTGCTCACCTTCGGCTTCAAGAACGGGCCGCCGCACGACGCCGACCTGACCCTCGACGTGCGCTTCCTGCCCAATCCCCACTACGTCGACGACCTGCGCCCGCTGACCGGCCTCGACGCCCGCGTGCGCGAGTACGTCGAGGCGGGCACCCAGGCGGGCGAGTTCTACGGCCGCCTCCTGCCGCTGCTGGAATTCCTCGTCCCGGCCTACGTCGCCGAGGGCAAGAGCCACCTGACGATCGCGGTCGGCTGCACCGGCGGCCGCCACCGCTCGATCACCGTCGCCGACCGCGTCCGCCGCGAGCTGACCGGCCGCGAGGACGTCGTCGTCCACATGAAGCACCGCGACGCCGAACTGGACTGACACCCCCGCCGACGGGCCGATGCGTCAGGGTAGCCTTGACGTATCGGCCCGTCGGCGGCGTTGGCGGCCTAGAATCGCCGCCCTTGCCCGAGACGGTCATATCCATCCGCGGCCTGCGCAAGAGCTACGGCGACCTCGAAGCGGTGCGCGGCATCGAGCTCGAGGTCGCCGCGGGAGAGGTCTTCGCCTTCCTCGGGCCCAACGGGGCGGGCAAGACGACGACGGTGGAGATCCTCGAGGGCTACCGCCGGCGCGACGGCGGCGAGGTCGCGGTGCTGGGCGAGGACCCCGAGCGCGCCGGCCGGGCCTGGCGGGAGCGGATCGGCGTCGTCCTGCAGAGCTGCCGGCTCGACCCCTACCTGACCGTGCGCGAGTCGCTGCGGCTGTTCGCCGGCTACTACCGGGCGCCGCGGCCGGTAGAGGAGATAATCGAGCTGGTCGGCTTGGCGGGCCAGGCCGGCACCCGCACGGCCGCCCTCTCCGGCGGCCAGCGCCGCCGCCTCGATGTCGGCATGGCGCTGATCGGCGACCCGGAGCTGCTCTTCCTCGACGAGCCGACGACGGGGTTCGACCCCTCGGCGCGACGCCAGGCCTGGGAGACGATCGCGGGCCTGCGCGAGCTCGGCAAGACGATCTTCCTCACCACCCACTACATGGACGAGGCGCAGCGCCTCGCCGACCGGGTCGCGATCATCGCCGCCGGCGAGATCGTCGCCAGCGGCGCCCCAGAGGACCTCGGCGACCGCCGCAGCCAGCCGGCGACGATCGCCTACACGGCGAACGGCGAGGAGGTCTCGGCGCGGACCCGCACGCCGGTCGCCGACCTGCACGAGCTGACCGGCCGCGCCCTGCGCGGCGAGCTCGACCTCGAGGGCCTCGAAGTGACCCGCCCCAGCCTCGAGGACGTCTACCTCTCGCTCACCGCCGAGGAGCGACGATGAGCTTCCGGTGCGCCTTTTGGACCCCACAGGTGCATAAGGCGCACCGGAAGGGGTGGCGATGAGGGGGCTCGCGCTCTTCGCCCACCAGCTCCGCTACGACCAGAAGACCTTCTGGCGCAACCCCGCCGCGGTCTTCTTCACGGTCGGCTTCCCGGTCGTCCTGCTCGTCATCTTCGCCGCTGTCTTCGGCGACCAGACGATCGACGTGCACGGCGGCGTCGGCATCAGCACCTACTACGTGCCGGCGATCGTCACCCTGGCGACGATCTCGGCGACGATGCAGAACCTCGCCATGTCCCTGGTCATCGCCCGCGAGGACGGGCGGCTGAAGCGGGGGCGAGGGACGCCGATGCCGGCCTGGGTCTTCGTCGCCGGCCGGGCCGGCAACTCGGTCGTCCTGGCCCTGCTGATGCTGGCGACGATCGCCGCCCTCGGTCGCCTCCTCTACGACGTGCCGATTCCCTGGGAGCGGCTGCCCGAGGTGCTGCTCGTGCTCGTCGTCGGCGCCGCCTCGTTCTGCTGCCTCGGCGTCGCCCTCACCGCGGCGATCCCCTCCCAGGACGCCGCCGCGCCGATCGTCAACGCGCTGCTGCTGCCGCTCTACTTCCTCTCCGGGGTCTTCATCCCCGACGACGAGCTGCCCGGCGGCGTCATCGACTTCGCCAACCACTTCCCGGTGCGCGACTTCTTCCAGGCCTTCTTCGACGCCTACGTCCCCGGCGGCGCGGCCGGGGTCGACTGGGGCAACCTCGCCGTCGTCGCGCTCTGGGGCGTAGCGGGCCTCCTGCTCGCCCTTCGCTTCTTCCGCTGGGCCCCGCGCGACGGCTGATCCGCCGGCCCGTATAGCCTCCCGCCCCGATGTTGCACCACGTCCTCCTGGAGGTTTCCGACCTCGCGCGGAGCGCGTCGTTCTACGACGCGCTGCTCGCGCCGCTGGGCTGGCGGCGCCACTTCGAGGAGGACGAGACGGTCGGCTGGGGCATCGCCAAGCCGGTCTTCTTCATCTCCGCCCACCACGAGCCCCAGGCCGGCTTCGGCCTGATCAGCTTCTCCGGGCTGGGCATCGTCGCCGTCAAGGCGGCCTGGGAGGCGGGGGTCGGCGCCGGCGGGACGAGCGTGGCGGACCCCGGCGAGCGACGCTCCCACGGCTCGGGCTCCTACTCGGCGTTCCTGAAGGATCCGGACGGGTACGAGATAGAGATCACGATCGGGTCCGATTGAGGCTGGACGGGCGACCCCGGTCGCCGGCTCATAAGATCGGCACATCTCCCTAATACGATCCAGGAGGGTTTGAGGCACATGGCTGTGAAGGTCGGAGTCAACGGTTTCGGGCGAATCGGGCGCAACGTCTTCAGGGCGGCGCACGCGGCGGGGGCCGACCTCGAGTTCGTCGCCGTCAACGACCTCACCGACCCGGCGACGCTCGCCCACCTGCTCAAGTACGACTCGATCCTCGGCCGCTTCCCCGGCGAGGTTTCCGTCGCCGGCGACGCGATCTCCGTCGACGGGACGCCGATCCAGGTGCTCTCCGAGCGCGACCCCGCCGCCCTCCCCTGGGGCGACCTCGGCGCCGACGTGGTGATCGAGTCGACCGGCCTGTTCACCGCCCGCGCCGACGCCGCCAAGCACCTCGAGGCGGGGGCGCGGAAGGTGATCGTCTCGGCGCCGGCCAAGGAGCCCGACGTGACCGTCGCGCTCGGCGTCAACTTCGAGCGCGACTACGACCGCGACAGCCACCACGTCATCTCCAACGCCTCCTGCACGACCAACTGCCTGGCGCCCCTGGCCAAGGTGCTGAACGACGCCTTCGGGATCGAGTCGGGCCTGATGACGACGATCCACGCCTACACCGCCGACCAGCGCCTCCAGGACATGCCGCACAAGGACCTGCGCCGGGCGCGCGCCGCGGCGCTCAACCTGATCCCGACGACGACCGGCGCGGCGAAGGCGGTCGGCCTCGTCCTGCCGGAGCTGAACGGCAAGCTGAACGGCTTCGCGATGCGGGCGCCGGTGGCGACGGGCTCCGTCGTCGACCTCGTCTTCACGACGCCCGACCCGGTCGAGGTCGACGGGGTCAACGCCGCTGTCCGCGAGGCCGCCGAGGGCCCCCTCGAGGGCATCCTCTCCTACACCGAGGACCCGATCGTCTCCACCGACATAGTCGGCGACCCGCACTCCTCGATCTTCGACGCGGGGCAGACGATGACGATCGGCGACGGTCGCATGGTCAAGGCCGTCTCCTGGTACGACAACGAGTGGGGCTATTCCAACCGCTGCGTCGAGCTCGCCGGCAAGGTCCTCTGAGCGGCATCGGGAGGGCGCGGTGAGCTTCGCCAAGGCAAGCGTCCGCGACACCGAGGTCGCCGGGAAGCGGGCCCTCGTCCGGGTCGACTTCAACGTGCCGCTGGAGCACGGGCGGGTGGCCGACGACACGCGCATGCGGGCGGCGCTGCCGACGATCGAGCTGCTGCGCGAGCGCGGCGCCGCGCTGGTGCTCGCCTCGCACCTGGGGCGGCCGAAGGGGGAGGTGGTGCTGGAGCTGTCGATGCGCCCTGTGGCCGAGCGGCTGGCCGAGCTGCTCGAAGCGCCGGTCGAGCTCGCCCCGGGCGTGGTCGGCGAGGACGTCGAGACGCTGGCGGCCGGGCTGAGCCCGGGCGGGGTGCTGCTGCTCGAGAACGTCCGCTTCGAGCCGGGTGAGACCGACGACGACCCGCTGCTGGCCGAGGCGCTCGCGAAGCTCGCCGACCTGTACGTGAACGACGCCTTCGGCGCCGCCCACCGCGCCCACGCGAGCACCGCCGGGGTCGCGACGATGCTGCCCGCCTACGCGGGGCTGCTGCTGGAGCGCGAGGTGAGCGAGCTGACCGCGCTGGTCGAGTCGCCGCGGCGCCCCCTCGTCGTCGTCCTCGGCGGCGCCAAGGTGAGCGACAAGGTCGGCGTCATCGACCGCTTCCTCGAGCTCGCCGACGAGGTCCTGATCGGCGGCGCGATGTGCTTCGCCTTCTTCCGCGCCCGGGGGATCGCCACGGGCGACTCGCTGGTGGAGGAGGAGGGTGTGAAGCTCGCCGCCGAGGCGCTGAAGCGGGCGGAGCGCAGCGAGTGCGAGCTGCGCCTGCCCACCGACCTGGTGCTCGGCGAGCGCTTCGCCGCCGACGCCGAGCCGCGCGGGAGCGACGGGGTCGAGGTGCCCGAGGGGTGGATGGGGCTCGACGTCGGGCCGAGCACCGCCGCCGCCTACGCCGCCGCGATCGGCGTCGCCGGCACGGTGCTCTGGAACGGCCCGATGGGCGCCTTCGAGCTGGCGCCGTTCGCCGCCGGCACCCGCACCGTCGCCGAGGCGGTCGCCGCGGCGCCGGGCACTACGGTGGTCGGCGGCGGGGACTCGGTCGCGGCCCTGCAGCGATTCGGGCTCGCCGAGAAGGTGGACTGGCTTTCGACCGGAGGAGGTGCTTCGTTGGAGCTGCTGGAGGGGAAGGAGCTGCCCGGGGTGGAGGCGCTGCGCGATGCCTGACCGCACCCCCTACATAGCCGCCAACTGGAAGATGCACAAGACGGCCGCCGAGGCGGGCGAGTTCGTCGACGCGCTGCTGCCGCGGATCGCGGCGACGCGGAGCGACGTGGCGATCTGCCCGCCCTTCACGGCGCTGGGCGCGGTGGTCGAGCGCCGTTACGGGACCGCCGTCAAGGTCGCCGCCCAGAACATGCACGAGGAGGAGGCGGGCGCCTTCACCGGCGAGGTCTCGGCGGCGATGCTGGTCGAGGCGGGGGTCGAGGCGGTCGTGCTCGGCCACTCCGAGCGGCGCCAGCTCTTCGGCGAGAGCGACGAGGCGCTGGCGCGCAAGGTGCCGGCGGCGCTCGCCGCAGGCCTGGAGCCGATCCTCTGCGTCGGCGAGAGCGAGGAGGCGCGCGACGGCGGCCAGACGAAGGCGGTCCTCGAGCGCCAGCTGCAGGCCGACCTCGCCGGCGTGGGCGGCGCCGAGCTGGCGCGGGTCGTGATCGCCTACGAGCCGATCTGGGCGATCGGCACCGGCCGCTCCGCGACCCCCGAGCAGGCCCAGGAGGCGTGCGCCTTCACCCGCGACGTGCTGCGCGAGCGCGGCGGCGCCGCGGACGAGGCGCGCGTCCTCTACGGCGGCTCGGTCAAGCCCGGCAACGCCGCCGAGCTGCTGGCCCAGCCCGACATCGACGGCGCCCTCGTCGGCGGCGCCAGCCTCGATGCGGATGATTTCGCTGCCATAGTCAGGGCAGCATGAGCTTCCGGTGCGCCTTTTGGACCCCGGAGGTGCATAAGGACCACCGGAAGGGGCTGGGGTGACGTTTCCCTCGCTGGCGCTGGTGATCCTCGACGGCTGGGGGCTGGCGCCGCCGGGGCCGGGCAACGCGATCTCGCTTGCCGAGACGCCGGTCTTCGACCGGCTCTGGGACTCGTTCCCGCACACGCAGCTCTCGGCGCAGGGGCGCGACGTGGGGCTGCCCGAGGGGCAGATGGGCAACTCCGAGGTGGGCCACCTCAACCTCGGCGCCGGCGCGATCGTCAAGCAGGACCTGGCCCGCATCGACGACGCGATCGCCGACGGCGGCTTCTTCGAGAACGAGGCGCTGCTGGCCGCCTGCGAGCGCGCCCGCCGCAGCCCGCGCGGGCGGCTGCACCTGCTCGGGCTGGTTTCCGACGGGGGCGTGCACTCCGGCTGGGAGCACCTCGAGGCGACGATCGAACTGGCCTCGCAGGAGGGGGTGCCCGACGTCGTCTTCCACGCCTTCACCGACGGGCGCGACACGCCTCCGCACGGTGGCCGCGGCTACCTGCACGAGCTGGAGCTGTGGCTGCGCCAGGCCGGGCGCGTCGGCACGGTCGGCGGCCGCTACTACGCGATGGACCGCGACACGCGCTGGGAGCGGACCAAGCTCGCCTACGACGCGATCGTGCACGGGCGCGGCCTGCGCGCCGCCAGCGCCGCCGAGGCGATCGAGGCCTCCTACGAGCGCGGTGAGACCGACGAGTTCGTCAAGCCGACCGTGGTCGGCGAGTACGACGGCGCCGCGCCCGGCGACGTGGCGATTTTCGTCAACTTCCGCCCCGACCGGGCGCGCCAGATGACGCGCGCCCTGGCCGAGCCCGGCTTCGCGGAGCTCTCGCGGGCGGGCGGGCCGGTGCTCGACCTGACGACGATGACCGAGTACCGCAAGGGCTGGCCCTACCCGGTCGCCTTCCCCGGGGCGCGGCCGAAGACGACCCTGGCCGAGACGATCTCCGCCGCCGGCGGGCGCCAGCTGCACGTCGCCGAGACCGAGAAGTACGCCCACGTCACCTACTTCTTCAACGGTGGCCGCGAGCGGGAGTGGGAGGGGGAGGAGCGCCGCCTCGTCGACTCCCCCCGCGACGTGCCCACCTACGACCACAAGCCGGAGATGAGCGCCCGCGCCGCCGCCGACGCCTTCGCCAACGGCTGGCGGGAGGGCGAGCACCGCTTCGGCATCGTCAACTTCGCCAACCCCGACATGGTCGGCCACACCGGGGTGATCCCGGCGGCGGTGCGGGCCGTGGAGGAGGTCGACCGCTGCCTCGGCGAGGTCGTCGCGGCGGTAGCGGAGAGGGGCGGCGTCTGCGTGGTCACCGCCGACCACGGCAACTGCGACCACATGCTCGAGCCGGACGGCTCGCCCAACACGGCGCACTCGCTCAACCCGGTGCCGCTGGTCGTCACCGCCGAGGGGATCGCGCTGCGCGACCGCGGCATCCTCGCCGACGTGGCGCCGACCGCCCTCGAGCTGCTCGGCATTCCGCAGCCCGAGGCGATGACCGGTCGCTCGCTGATCCCTTCTGAGCCCCGTTGAAGCTTTTCCGGGCCCATGGCCCCTGTAACCCTTCGACGAGATGAGAACGGCGCCCGAGAGACTGCGCTTCGAGGTCGTGGCGCGGGACGGTGCGGCGCGCGCCGGGGTGCTGCACACCGCGCACGGGACGGTGGCCACGCCGGCGTTCATCCCGCTCGCCACGAAGGGGAGCGTGCGCGGCCTGGAGGCTCGCGAGGTGGCCGGCCTGGGCTACGAGATGGTGCTGGGGAACACGTACCACCTGTTCGTCTCGCCGGGGCCGGAGCGGATCGCCGCCGCGGGCGGGTTGCACGGGTTCATGGGCTGGGAGCGGGCGCTGATCACCGACTCGGGCGGCTTCCAGGTGTTCTCGCTGGCCCACGGCGGGGTGGCGAACGAGGTGAAGGGCAGCGGTCGGCAGGGCGGGCACGGCTCGGTCGTCTCGATCGAGGAGGAGGGGGTGCGGTTCCGCTCCTACCGGGACGGGACCGAGCTGTTCATCTCGCCCGAGGTCTCGATGGAGGTGCAGGCCAGGCTCGGCTCGGACATCGCGCTCGCCTTCGACGAGTGCACGCCGTTCCACGCCGACCGCGAGTACACGGCGAGCTCGACCGAGCGCACGCACCGCTGGCTCGACCGCTGCCTGGCCTGGCACGGCGAGCACGGCCCGGAGCGCCAGGCCGTCTTCGGCATCGTCCAGGGCGGCGTCCACGAGGACCTGCGGCGGGAGTCGGCCGAACGCGTCTCCGCGGCCGGCGTCGACGGCCTGGCGATCGGCGGCACGCTCGGCCGCGACAAGGCCGAGATGCGCGAGGTGCTGGCGATGACGGCGCCGCTGCTGCCCGAGGAGGCGCCCAAGCACCTGCTCGGCATCGGCGAGGTCGACGACCTGCTCACCGGCATCGCCCTCGGCCTCGACGTCTTCGACTGCGCCGTCCCCACCCGCCTCGCCCGCCACGGCGTCGCCCTCGTCCCCGACCCCGCCAACCGCTTCCGCCTCGACCTGCGCAAGTCCGGCCACGAGGGCGACCGCAACCCGATCGCCGACGGCTGCCCCTGCCCCGCCTGCCGGCGCCACGACCGCGACTACCTCAGCTATCTCTCCCGCGCCGAGGAGCTGACCGCGGTGCGGCTCATCTGCCTGCACAACCTCACCTACATGCACGAGCTGGTCGCCGGCGCCCGCGCGGCGATCACCGCCGGGCGCTTCGAGAGCCACTCCTCCGCCGCCCTGGCGGGCCAGCCTCCCTGGTCCGCCAGGTAGGCCCGACCACGGCCACGCCCGCCGACGGCCGTGCCGCTACTCGGTGTTCCGTTTGACCAGATCCCTGATTTCGTCGACCACGCGGTCGACGGTGTTGCCGGCGACTTCGGTGGCTTCGATGCCGGTGGCTTTGTCGGTGGTGTAGATGACCGCGGCGGCGACCGCGGCGGCGATCAGGACGAGGGCGACGAGGGCGAGGACGAGGCGGGCGAAGCGCGAGAAGGCGCTGCGCTTGCGCTGGGCCGGCGCCGGTGGCGACGCCGGGGCGGGCGGCGGCTGGGGCGCGCGGGGGGCCGGGCGCCTCGTCGGCGAGGGCGCGGGCCGGTGCTCGGTCTGGGCGGTGCGGTCGAGCGGGCGGGTCGCCGTCTCGCCGCCGAGCACGCGGGTCGGGGTCGCCCCCTCGCCCTCCGGGAGGGTGACGTCCTCGCCTTCGAGGCCGAGGCGCAGCCCGCCGGCCAGCTCGTCGGCGCTGGCGTAGCGGCGCGCCGGGTCGCCCTCGAGGGCGCGCAGGACGGCGCCGGCGAGCGTCTCGGGCACCGCGTCGTTGTAGGTGCTGGGCGGCAGCGGGCGCTCGTTCTGCTGGCGCACCGCCAGCTCGGCCAGGGTCGAGCCCTCGTAGGGGAGCCTCCCGGTGAGAAACTGGTAGAGGACGACCCCGAGCGCGTAGACGTCGGTGGCGGGGGTCGCCTCCTCGCCGCGCACCTGCTCGGGGGAGAGGTAGGCGGCGGTGCCGACCACCGAGCCGACCTGGGTGATGCGGGTCTGTTCGACGGCGCGGGCGATGCCGAAGTCGGTCAGCTTCATGGTCAGCGGGCCGCCGCCGACCGGGCCGCCGACGATCATCAGGTTGCCCGGCTTGACGTCGCGATGGATGATCCCGCGCCGGTGGGCGTAGTCGAGCCCGGCGCAGGCTTGGCCGCCGATCTCGGCCGCGACCTCGGCGGCGAGCGGCCCCTGCTTCTGGAGGATCTGCGCGCCCGAGCGCCCCTCGACGTACTCCATGACGATGTAGTGGCGGCCGCGGTCGATGCCGGTGTCGTAGACCTGGACGATGTTGGGGTGGATCAGCTTCGCGACCGCGAGCGCCTCGCGGCGGAAGCGGGCGACGAAGCGCTCGTCGTCGGAGAGGTGCTCGGCGAGTATCTTCACGGCGACGGTTCGCTCGAGCGTCAGGTCGGTCGCCTTGTGCACGCTCGACATGCCGCCGGAGCCGAGCCGGTCGCCGATCTCGTAGCGACCGGAGAGGGTTCCGCGCTCCATCATTCTCCTTCGGGCGCCGGTTCTGCGGGGGCGATCCCGCCGGGCGCGCCGGTGCCCCCGCCTTCGCCGGATGGCGGCGCTTCGGGTTCGGCCGGGGTTGGCTCGGGGGTGGTCGGCTGGTCGGGGGCGCCGTCCTCGGGCTCGCCCTTCCTCTCACCGTCTTCGCCGTCGCCCTGCTCGCCCCTGCGCTGGCCCGGCGGCGCCCGTTCGGTTTCCTCCTCGGTTGTGGTGGCTTCCGTGGCGGGCGCGACGGCTTCGGAGCTGGCCTCTTCGCAGGTGGCGACGACTTCGTTCAGCCGCGCCGCGCCGCGCTCCAGCGCCCGCTTCAGCTCCGGATCGACGCCACTGAGCGCGTCGACCTGAGCGCCGACTTCCGCCGCGGCGCCGGCCGCCCCTTCGCATTCGCCCTCGTCCGCGAGCCGTTCGACGGCGTCGAGGTTCCCGGTTATCTCCCGTGCGGTTTCGCCGGGCAGCAGCTCGGCGTCCTCGCCGCCGCAGGAGGCGAGCGCGAGGGCAGCGGCGAGGCCGATCGCCAGGGCGAGTGCGGAGAGGGTCGGCAGGCGCATCGATGCGAGTCTAGAGAACGCCCTCTATAGCGGATTTTGCCTGCAAATCGGGTTCACTGTCACTGGCCGGTGAAGAGGCGGTCGGCGAGACGATCGGGCAGGCCGGCCGCGGCGATCGGCGCCGCTGCCCGCTCGATCTCGTACGGGACCCGGTGGAAGCGCGCAGTCCCGGCCTCGGTGTCGAGCTCGAGCCAGGCGGCGCGCGGGTCGCCGTCGCGGGGCTGGCCGACGCTGCCGGGGTTGACGAGCCATTCGCCCTCGGCGAGGTCGAGCAGGGCCCCGTCGCTCGCCTGCGCGCCGCGCGTCTCGCCTGCCCTCTCGCCCGCCGGCCGGTGGAAGAAGAGGGCGACGTGGGAATGGCCGATCAAGCCGACGCGCCGCGGGTGGGCGTCCATGCCGGCCTCGGCCTGCTCGCCGGAGAGGACGTACTCCCAGACGGGGTCGCGCGGCGAGGCGTGGAAGAGGCCGATGCCGGCCCGCTCGCCGCCGGGCTCGAGCTCGCGCAGCAGCTCCAGCGTGCGCTCGGCGACGTTCTCGCGCGTCCAGGCGACCGCCGCCGCGGCGGCCTCCGAGAAGGAGGCGATGTCGAGCGCGCCGAGCACGGCGAGGTCGTGGTTGCCGACGAGGCAGAGGTCGCAGCGCTCCCGCACCAGGTCCGCGCACGCGTCGGGCTCGACCCCGTAGCCGACCACGTCGCCCAGGCACCAGACCTCCTCGACGCCGGCGGCCTCGATCGCGTCCAGCACCGCTTCGAGCGCCGGCAGGTTGGCGTGCACATCGCTGATCGCGGCTACCCGCACGCCGGCCAGCGTACCCGGCGCCGGCGAGCCTCAGGCGGGCGTCCTCCCGGCGCCTCCGGGGTCGCCGGCTCCTCAGCTCCGCGTCGCGCCCGAGAAGCCAGCCGCGGGCCGGCGTCCATACGATGGGCGCGATGACGGCAAGCGGGGACCCGATCGTCGACCTGCGCGGCGCCGTTGAAGGCGCCGCCCGCGCCCTGCGCGAGGGCGAGCCGATCGGCCCCGAGCCCACCCTGGAGCGCCCGCCCAAGCTGGAGCTCGGCGATTACAGCTCCAACGCGGCGATGCTGCTCGCCGCGCCGCTGGGCGAGAACCCGCGCGACGTCGCCGGCCGCCTCGCCGCCGAGCTGGGCGAGCGGCTGGGCGACGACACCGTGGAGCGGATCGAGGTCGCCGGCCCGGGCTTCGTCAACCTCTTCCTCGCCGACGGCTGGTACCGCCGCGCGATGGCCAGCCTGGCCGCCGCCGAGCGGCTCGGCCCGGCCCCCACCGCCTCCCCCGAGCGGGTCCTGGTCGAGTTCGTCTCCGCCAACCCGACCGGCCCGCTGCACGTCGGCGGCGGGCGCCACGCGGCCTACGGCGACGCCCTGGTGCGCCTGCTCGAGGCGGTGGGTCACGAGGTCGAGCGCGAGTTCTACGTCAACGACGCCGGCGGCCAGGTCGACCGCTTCGCCGCCTCGATCGCCGCTCGCATGCGCGGCGAGCCGCCGCCCGAGGACGGCTACGAAGGCGAGTACGTCACCGAGCTGGGCGAGCGGATCGCGACCGAGGGGATCGACTCCGGGGACCTCGAGGCGATTGGCCGGCGCGGCGTCGAGCTGATCCTCGCGAACGTCCGCGCCACCCTCGACCGCTTCGGCGTCCGCTTCGACAGCTGGTTCTCGGAGCGCGACCTCTACAGCCGCGGCGAGGTCGACGCGGCCCTCGCCCAGCTCGACCGGGAGGGTCACACCTACCGCAGCGAAGAGGCGCTCTGGCTGCGCACGACCGGCTTCGGCGACGACAAGGACCGCGTGCTGATCCGCGCCAACGGCGAACCGACCTACCTGGCCGCCGACGTCGCCTACCACTGGGACAAGCTGGAGCGCGGCTTCGGGCGGCTGATCGACGTCCTCGGCGCCGACCACCACGGCTACGTGCCCCGCCTTCGCGCGGCGATCGCCGGCCTCGGCGCCGAGGCCGACCGCTTCGAGGCGCTGATCATGCGCCTGGTCCACATCGTCGAGAGCGGCGAGCGCGCCCAGATGTCGAAGCGCAGCGGCGACTTCGTCGGCCTCGACGAGCTGCTCGACGACATCGGCGCCGACGCCGCCCGCTGGTTCATGCTCTGGCGCAGCCACGACACCACCGTCGACCTCGACCTCGAGCTGGCCCGCCGCCAGTCCAACGAGAACCCCGTCTACTACGTGCAGTACGCGCACGCCCGCATCGCCAGCATCCTGCGCAAGGCCGGGCGCGAGCCCGGGGAGGTCGCCGCGGGGGCCGGCGCGACCACTCCCGGCACGCCGCTGGAGCCCGCCGAGCGGGAGCTCGTCAAGCGCCTGCTCGAGCTGCCCGGCGAGGTGCGCGAGGCGGCCGAGCGCCGCGCCCCGCACCGGATCTGCACCTACTCGACCGCGGCCGCCGCCGACTTCCACGCCTTCTACCGCGACTGCAAGGTGCTGGGCGCGGATGGGGAGGGGGTCGAGGAGTCGCGGCTCGCCCTCGCCCTGCTCTGCATGCGCACGATCGCCTGCTCGCTCGGCCTGCTCGGCATCTCGGCCCCGGAGCGGATGTGATGTGGCGTCGCCGCCCGAAGCGGCCCGTCCTCGCCGAGCTGCCGGCGCGCCGCGGGGCCCCGCGGCGCGCCGGGGCGCGGGGCCGGGCCGAGCTGGCCGCCGTCGCCGGCCTGGCGGAGGCACTGAGCGCCCACCGCGCCGTGCTGGCGATCGGCCCGGAGAGGAGCGCGGTCGCGCTCGGGCTCGCCGCCGCCGCGACGGCGGACGGGCGGCGGGCCGCCCTGCTGGAGTGCGACCTCGCGGCGCCGGCGCTCGCCGCGACTCTCGGCCTCGAGCCTTCCCCGGGCCTGGGCGAGTACCTGCGCGAGGAGGCCGAGACGAGCGAGATCCTCCAGCCGCTGGTCCTGGCCGGCCCGGCCTCGGGACGGGCGACCGAGCCGCTCGCCTGCGTCGTCGCCGGCGAGCCGGTGGCCGCGCCCGCCGCCCTGATCGACTCCGAGCGCTGCGACCGGGCGATCGCGGGTCTGGGCCGGGTCTACGAGCTGCTCGTCATCGCCGGCCCGGCGCTGGACGAGGACGCCGACGCGCTGCAGGCGCTCGCCGAACACGCCGGCGCGACGATCGCCTGCGGGGCGCCGCGTGAGATCCCGCGGCGCCTGCCGGTCGCCGTCGAGGGCCTCGTCGCCGTCGGCTGAGGGCCGGCGCCGGCCCGCCGCTCGCGTCGCCGCTCAGAGGTCGTAGCGATCGAGGTCGGCCTCGAGCCGCTCGGCCGCCTCGCCGCTCGGGCGGCCCTGCTCGTCGCCCGAAGGAGGCGCGCGCCCGCCTTCGCGCCGCCAGCGCGCCAGGCCCAGCGCCAGCGCGGCGAGGGCCGCCGCGATCGCCAGCGCCGGGACGAGGTAGGCGGAGAGGTCGAACCCGCTCGGCTCCGGCAGGGCGAGCACCGCCGGCCCGTACTCGGCGACCAGCGCGTCCTTGATCTGGGCCTTGCTCCTGCCCTGCGCGATCAGCCGCCTGACGAGGACGCGCTGGCGCTCGGCCTGCGGCGCGGCGGATAGCTCCAGCAGCGTGCCGCAGATCGGGCACATCACCTCGTCTTCGACGTCGCTGAGGCTGGGCGGCGCCGCGGCCGCGGCGCCCGGCAGCGCCAGGGCGAGGACGAGCAGGCCGCCGAGCCGTCGCCCTGGCGCGTTGGCCGCGCATAGCGCGGCCAACGCGCCAAACGACCTCACTGCCCCGCCTCGATCAGCGGCTCGACGCGTTCGCGCAGGAAGCGCTCGTCGACGGGGCCGCGCCAGATCAGCGCCAGGCGGCCGCGCGGGTCGACGAGGAAGTTCTCCGGCACCCCGGTCGAACCGAAGGCGGCGCTGCGCTCGTCGCCGACCGAGCGCAGCTGCGGGAAGCTGGTCGGGTGCTCGCGCATGAAGGCGAGCGCGTCCTCGCGGTTGTCCTGCACGTTGATCCCGACGACGGTGACGCCCCGCTCTCGCTGGCGGCGCTGGAACCCCTCCAGCTCGGGGGCCTCCTCGCGGCAGGGGACGCACCACGAGGCCCAGAGGTTGACCAGCACCCACCTACCGCGGTGCTCGCCGATCGAGCCCGTCCCGGGGGCGGCCAGCCGGGGCAGCTCGCGGTCGGGGACCGCCTCGCCGACCGCGATCTTCGCCTCGCCCTTGCTGAGCAGGCCGAAGCCGAGCAGGCCGACGACGGCCAGCACGGCGAGGAAGGCGGCGAGGGCGCGTGCGCTCACGGCCGCCAAGGTTAGTTCGCGCCCGCCGCGGCCCCGCCGCCGCCGTAGAATCCGCCGCACGCGGACGTAGCTCAGCTGGTAGAGCGCGAGCTTCCCAAGCTCGAGGTCGCGGGTTCGAGACCCGTCGTCCGCTTCTCGGCTTTCTCCGCCCGCCCGCGCGGGCCCGCATTCAGGAGCCGGCCTTCAGCGGCACCTCCGCGCTCGTCGCCTCCCGGTAGAAGTGCTCGGTGGCGCCGCGCACGCGGCGTTCTCCGGCCAGCTCGACGAGGCCCGACTTGTGGAGCTGGATGACGTGGTAGTTGACGTTGCTGAGCGGAGTGCGCAGCTCGTAGCTGAGTTCGCTGGGGGAGAGGGTGCGACCGCCGTCCATGCCCAGCACTTCGAGGATCGAGATGCGCAGCGGATGGGTGTTGGCACGGGCCAGAAGCTGCCAGTTCATCAGGGGGTTCCTCCGTCTTGCTCGATTGGTTATTACCAACTTCTGGGGTGATTCATACCAAAAAATGCTGGTCTAGATCAATAAAATCGGGTAAGATCCTTACAGGATGCCGATCGGGAAGGAAACCGGAATGCGCGGGGCAGCAGGGATTTTCGGCTTGCTTGCGGCGACCGCGACGGCCCTGGCGCTCGCGCCCGCCGCACCTGCCCCCGCCGCCGAGGTCGACCAGTCGACGATCGTCGCCCCGCAGCACGACCCGCCCCAAGCCGACGACGGCTGGCAGGCCGGCACCTGCAAAATCGACGTGCCGCCCTGCTCGGTCGACACCCCGTCGCAGTACTTCGAACAGGCGGCCGGCCACCCGCCCAAGGGCTTCACCCAGATCATCGTCAAGCACGGCCCGCCGGGCGAATCCCCGGTCGGCAACCTGCGCACGGTGCGGGTCGACCTGCCCAAGGGCCTCTCGGTCAACCCGCAGGCGACCGAGCAGTGCGAGGTCGGCGCGGGCGAGCACCCCGACGCGGTCACCTGCCCGGCCGGCTCCCAGGTCGGCCAGAGCCAGGTCACCGTCTCCGACCTGATCGGCCTGCCGGTGACGCTGGTCGTGCCCGTCTACAACGTCGTCCCCGTGCAGGGGGAGCCGGCGCGCTTCGGCTTCAGCCTGCTCGGCAGCGACGTCTACCTCGAAGCCGAGATCGCCTGGGAGGGCGACTACCACGAGGGCTTCACGATCCACGCCGTCAACCTCGAGGAGGAAGGGCTGCCGCTCGGGCCGCTGGGCGAGCTGCTGAAAGTGCGCCTGCTGAAGAACCGGCTGGTCTTCGACGGCCGCTCGGGGGACGGCAGCTTCATCACCACGCCGACGACCTGCCACGACCCGGACGCGCCCGGCTTCGAGCACGTCTACTCGACCCACCTGCGCGCCGACTCCTACGAGGACCCGAACCCGAGCTTCCCGGTCGGCTCGCCCTTCATCGAGTCGCCGCTGCCGGAGGGCAAACTGCCGCTCGAATGCGACTCGATCCCGTTCGACCCCTCGATCGGCGTCGACCCGGGCGGGCCGCCGACGGACTCGCCGACCGGGGCCGACGTCGAGCTCCGCGTTCCCTTCGAACCGGACCCCGAAGAGCAGATGCAGTCGCACGTGCGAACGGCGAAGGTGTCGCTGCCCCCCGGGATGGGCCTGAACCCGTCCGCGGCCCCCGGCCTGGTCGCCTGCACCGACGCGCAGCTCGGCAAGGGGACGCGCAACCCGGTCGCCTGCCCGGCCGCGTCGAGGATCGGCAGCGTGGCGGTCGAGACGCCGCCGCTGCCCGACGGCTCGCTGACCGGGAGCGTCCACCTCGCCCAGCAGCTCAGTCGCGACCCCGCCTCCGGCCAGGCCTACCGGATCTTCGTCGTCGCCGAGTCGGCGCGCTACGGGATCTCGGTGCGACTGGTCGGGCACGTCAGCGCCAACCCGCTGACGGGGCGGCTGACCGCGACCTTCGCCGAGAACCCGCAGGTCCCGTTCAGCTCCTTCCGCGTGCGGATCGACGGCGGGACGCGGGCGCCGCTGACCAGCCCGCCGACCTGCGGGCCCAACGCGACCGCCACCGTGATGACGCCGTGGTCGGGGAACCCGCCGGCGAGCCCCGGGGACGGCTTCACGCTGAGCGGCGCTCCCGGCGGCGGCCCCTGCGCGCGCACGCTCGCCGAGCGCCCCTTCGGGCCGAGCTTCGGCGCGCGCACGACCAACCCGAAAGCGGGCGCCTTCACCCACTTCCACGTCGACGTCGGCCGCGCCGACGGCAACCAGGAGCTGAAGGGCGTCGAGGTGAAGCTGCCGCCCGGGCTGACCGCGAAGCTGGCCGGCGTCCGCTACTGCCCGGAGGCGACCCTCGCCGCCGCCGCGGCGAACAGCGGCGTCGCCGAGGCCGCCGCCGCGAGCTGCCCCGGCGCGAGCCGCGTCGGCAGCGCCTCGATCGCCGCCGGCAGCGGCCCGAGCCCGCTCCACGTCGACGGCAGAGCCTTCCTCGCCGGGCCCTATCGCGGCGCCCCTCTCTCCCTGGCAGTGATCACCCCCGCCGCGGCCGGGCCGTTCGACCTCGGCACGGTCGTGGTGAGGGTGGCGCTGTTCGTCGATCCGCGCACCGCCCAGGTGACCGCCGACTCCGACCCGATCCCGCACGTCTTCGGCGGCGCCCTGCTCGACGTCCGCTCGATCTCGGTGCGGCTCGACCGGCCCCGCTTCTCGCTCAACCCGACCCGCTGCGCGCCGCTGGCGGTCGCCGCCAGCCTGCGCGGCGGCGGCGCCAACCCGCTCGACCCCGGCGCCTTCGGCTCGCGGCCCGCGGCGGCTCCCTTCCGGGTGGGCGCCTGCCGCCGGCTCGGCTTCCGGCCGAAGCTCTTCATGCGCCTCTTCGGCGGCACGCGCCGGGCGAGGAGCCCGAAGCTGCGCGCGGTCCTCCTCGCCCGCCGCGGCGATGCCAACATCCGCCGCGCGGCGGTCACCCTGCCCAAGGCGCTGATCCTCGAACAGGCGAGCCTGGCCAACGTCTGCACGAGGGTTCAGTTCGCCGCCCGCGACTGCCCGCGGGACTCGATCTACGGCTACGCGAGAGCCTTCACGCCGCTGCTCGACGGGCCGCTGGAAGGCCCGGTCTACCTGCGCTCCTCGGACAACCAACTGCCGGACATGGTCGCCGCCCTGCGCGGCCAGGTGAACATCGAGCTCGCCGGCCGCATCGACACCGACAGGCGCGGCCGAATCCGCAACACCTTCGACGTCGTCCCCGACGTGCCGGTGTCGAAGTTCATCCTCGTCGTGCGGGGCGGCAAGCGGCGCGGCCTGCTGGTCAACTCCCGCGACGTCTGCGCGCACCGCTACCGGGCGGTCGCCCGCTTCCGGGCTCAGAACGGCAAGCGTGCCAACCTGCGCCCCCGGCTGCGCGCCCCCTGCAAGGAGCGCCAGCGCCGCGCCCAACCGGCCGCGCTGAGCGTCAGGTCGGCTGGGCGGTCGGCCGGATGAGGATCTCGTTGACGTCGACGCCGGGCCGCTGCTCGAGCGCGTAGACGACCGCCCTGGCGATGTCCTCGTCGCGCAGCGCCCACTCGCCGGGGCGGTCGTCGAAGAAGGGCGTGTCGGTCATGCCGGGCTCGATCAGGGTGACGCGGATCGAGTGGTTGTCGTGCATCTGGCGCAGCTCGGCGCGCAGCGCCTCGCCGATCGCGGTCGCGGCCCACTTGGTCGCCGAGTAGAGCGAGCCGGGCAGGGCGCGCCGCCCGGCGACCGAGCTGGTGACGAGGAAGTGCCCCTCGCCGCGCTCGAGCAGGTGCGGGAGGGTGGCGCGGATCGTCAGCGCGACGCCGTAGACGTTGGTCAGCACCATCGAGCGCCAGTGCTCGGGCGACTCCTCCAGGAAGCCGCGGCTCGCTCCGAAGCCGGCGTTGGCGAAGACGGCGTCGATGCGGCCGAAGCGCTCCAGCGCCGCCGCCGTCATCGCCTCGACCTCGTCCCACTCGGCGACGTCGCAGCGCACCGCCAGGGCGCGCTCCTCGCCACCCAGCTCTGCCGCCAGATCTTGCAGCGGCTCCAGGCTCCGCGCCGCCAGCACCAGCCGGCGCGTACCGGCGACGGCGCGCGCCGTCGCCGCCCCGATGCCGCTGCTGGCGCCCGTGATCAGTAGGACCGGATCGTCCGCCACCCGTCGATTCTCCCACGCGCCGCGAGATTCCCCCGCGCCGCAAGATTCCCCGCGCCGCGAAGATGTCGTACTTGTCCCCGCATAGCGGTGACAAGTACGACCGCAACGGGTGGGGAGGAGGGACTCTTGCGATAATCCACCGCCCGTGGATCCCCAGCGCAAGCGGAAGGCCCGGCTGGTCGTCGCCCTCGGTGCCGCGGTCCTTCTGGCTGCGGGGCTCGTCTACACCTCCTTCAGCGCCTCGACCGAGGCGAAGGAGCCTTCGCAGCTGCTCGCCGCGGCCCCGGGGACGACGTACGACCTGACCGGCAGGGTGGTGAAGGGCTCGATCCGCCGCGACGGGAAGGTCCTGCGCTTCCGGGTGGCCGATCGCGACGGCGGCGAGAGCGTCGCCGTCGCCTACGCCGGCACCGTCCCAGATCCCTTCCGCGGCGGTCGCGAGATCATCCTCACCGGCGCGATCGAGGACGGCGTCTTCGTCGGCGAGCGCGACACGCTCGTCACCAAGTGCCCGTCCAAGTTCTCGACCTCGGATGACGGCTAGCCTCGGCGGCGCCGCGCTGGCGCTCGCCTTCGTCACCTCGCTTGCCGCGGTGGGCCTGGCCCTCTCCGGGCGGGGCGGGGAGCGGCGTCGGACGCTCGCCTCGCGCCGGGCCGTCTACGCGACCTTCGCCCTGCTGACCCTCTGCGTCGCTCTGATCGAGATCGCCTTCGCCGGCGACGACTTCTCGCTGGAGATCGTCCAACAGCACTCCTCGATCGAGACGCCGACCTTCTACAAGCTGGCCGCGATGTGGTCGAGCCAGGAGGGTTCGCTGCTGCTCTGGGCCTGGGTGCTCTCGCTCGCCTCCTCGCTGGCCCTCTACGCGACCCGCAACAGGCTGCGCGAGATCGTCCCCTGGGCGACCGCGACGATGGCCGGGATCGCCGCCTTCTTCACCGGTCTGATGCTGTTCGGGGGCGGCGTCAACCCCTTCGCCTCGCTCGACTCGGTGCCGGCCGACGGGGCCGGGCTCAACCCGCTGCTCCAGCACCCGAGCATGATGATCCACCCGCCGATGCTCTACTCGGGGTACGTCGCCTTCACGATCCCCTTCGCCTTCGCCATCGGCGCCCTCGTCACCCGCCGCCTCGACGCCGCCTGGATCCGCGCCACCCGCCGCTTCGCCCTGATCGCCTGGGCGCTGCTCGGCTTCGGCCTGCTGCTCGGCGCCCGCTGGTCCTACACCGAGCTCGGCTGGGGCGGCTACTGGGCCTGGGACCCGGTCGAGAACGCGGCCCTGATGCCGTGGCTGGCCGGCACCGCCTTCCTGCACTCGATCATGGTCCAGGAGAAGCGCGGCATGCTGAAGGTCTGGAACGCCAGCCTGATCGTCGCCACCTTCTCGCTGGCCCTGCTCGGCACCTTCCTCGTCCGCTCCGGCGTGCTGCAGTCGATCCACGCCTTCGGGGACAGCACCGTCGGCCCCTACATCCTCGCCCTGATCGCCGTCGTCCTGCTCGGCTCGACCGCCCTGATCGTCTCCCGCCTCGACGACCTGCGCTCCGCGAAGCGGATCGATTCGCTGGCCTCGCGCGAGGCCGTCTTCCTGGTCAACAACCTGCTCCTCGTCGCCCTCTGCGCCACCGTCTTCTGGGGCACCTTCTTCCCGCTGATCGCCGAGCTCTTCACCGGCGAGCGCTCCTCGCTGGCGGCGCCCTGGTTCGACCGCTACACGACGCCGCTCGCCGTCCTGCTCGTCCTCTTCGCCGGGATCGGGCCGCTGCTCGCCTGGCGCCGGGTCAGCTGGGCGACGGCGAAGCGGGTCTTCCTGGCGCCGGCGGCGGTCGCGGCGGCGCTGGGCCTCGGCCTCCTCCTGCTCACCGACGCGGCCTCCTCGCCGTGGGCGCTGGCGCTGTTCGTGGTCGCCGCCTTCGCCCTGGTCGGCCTCGGCCAGGAGGTCTGGCGCGGCGCCGCTGCGCGGCGCTCGCTGCGCGGCGGCTCGCTGCCGGCGGCGCTGGTCGCGATCGTCTCCCGCAACCGGCGCCGCTACGGCGGCTACATCGTCCACGCCGGGGTCGCCGTGCTGCTGGTCGGGATCGCCGCCTCCTCCAGCTTCCAGACCAACCGCGACCTGCGGCTGGCGCCCGGCGATAGCGCTCTCGTCGACGGGCGCACGGTCACCTACGAGCGGCCCACCGTCGCCGTCGACGAGCAGAAGCTCAGCTTCGGCGCCGTGCTGGCGGTGCGGCAGGGGGAGCGCGAGTTCGTGCTGCGCCCGAGCCGTCGCTACTTCCGGCCCACCGGCGGCTCGGGGGATGGCACGATCGGCGGCTTCTTCGCCGGCGAGGCGACCAGCGAGGTCGGGCTGGAGGCCGGCTTCGGCAGCGACTTCTGGACGGCCGTGCAGCCGGACCTGCGCGCCGTGCGGGCCCGCGCGCGGGCCGCCGACCGCGGCTTCCGCACCTGCCTCGCCGGCGATTCGGGCACGCCACCGCAGTGCCGCGCCCTTTCGCGGCTGATGAACGCCGCCGCGCTCGACCCCTCGCTGCAACCCGCCGCGCTGGCTCAGATCGGCCGCCTGCGGAGCGCGGTCGCGGAGCGCGTCGCCCGCGGCTACCTCGGCGACGGCTCGGTCGCCACCTTCCGGGTCATCGTCGACCCGCTGGTGACCTGGATCTGGATCGGTGGCCTGATCGCCCTCTGCGGGGCGCTGATCGGCATCTGGCCGGCGCGCCGGCGCCGCCTGCCCGCTCGCGACCTCGAGCTGGAGGCCCGCAAGGAAGCCAAGTACCGCGAGATTCGCGACGCCGAGCTCGACCACGCCGCCGGCAAGCTCTCCGGCGAGGACTTCGCGCTATTGGACGCCGAGCTGCGCCGCGAGGCGGTCGAGATCCTCGATCGCGGCAACGGCAGCGAGGTGCCGTCCGAGCGGGCGCCGGAGGCCCCCGCCGAGCGCGTCTAAATCTTCAGCAGCACCAGCGTGTTGAGGACGAAGAGGATCGCGAAGAAGATCGTCGCGCGGTCGAGGTTGCGCTCGACCATCGAGCCGCCGCCGAAGGAGCTGCCGCCGCCGCCGATCCCGAAGGCGCCGGAGAGGCCGGTGTCTTTGCCGGAGTGCAGGAGGACGAGGAAGATCAGCGTCCCGGAGACGATCACCTGGATGAAGCTGAGGAACGTGTACACGGGAGGAGAGTCTAGATGAGCGCCCCGGTTGCCGTACCACGGTCGACGCGAAGCCGATCGTCCAGCTTCTCTAACAAACTTCTGCGTTGCGTTGTTTTCGCTGACAAATGATGTTAACGTGTCAAACGGTAGGACAGTCCAACAATCATTGACGAGGAGGTTCGATGGAGGCAGCGGCGCATGGTCACGATCACGGCCCGGCGGTGGAGCTGAACCCGGCGACCTGGCGCGACGCCAAGCGCTACGCGTGGCTGCTCGGCCTGATCATCCCCTTCGGCCCCTTCGTCGCCTGGGCCAGCGTCGAGGTGACCGGCTTCGACTTCCTCTGGTTCTTCGGGCCGCTGCTCATCTTCGGCGTCTTCCCGATCCTCGACGTCGTCATCGGCGTCGACCCTTCCAACCCGCCCGACAGCGTGCTCAAGTGGCTCGAGCAGGACCGCTACTACCGCTGGTGCACCTACCTCTTCGTCCCCGTCCAGTACGCCGGCCTCGTCTTCGCCTGCTGGCTTTGGTCGAGCGGCGGGCTCTCCACCGTGGAGAGCCTCGGGCTGGCGCTGACGATGGGCGTCGTCGGCGGCATCGCGATCAATACCGCCCACGAGCTCGGCCACAAGCGGGCCAGCATGGAGCGCTGGCTGAGCCGGGTCGCGCTCGCCCAGACCGGCTACGGCCACTTCTTCATCGAGCACAACCGCGGCCACCACGTACGCGTCGCCACGCCGGAGGACCCCGCCAGCGCCCGCCTGGGCGAGAGCTTCTGGGCCTTCCTGCCGCGCACCGTGGCCGGCAGCCTGCGTTCGGCCTGGGGAATCGAGGCGGCCCGCCTCGACCGCCTCGGCGGGTCGCGCTGGACGCTGCGCAACGACATCCTCGGCGCCTGGGCGATGACGGCGGTCCTCTTCGCGGCGCTGGCGATCGCCTTCGGGCCGGTCGTCCTGCCCTTCCTGCTGATCCAGGCCGTGCTCGGCTTCTCGCTGCTCGAGGTGGTCAACTACCTCGAGCACTACGGGCTGCTGCGCCAGAGGAGGGAGGACGGCCGCTACGAGCGCTGCCGCGCCGAGCACAGCTGGAACAGCAACAACGTCGCCTCCAACGTCCTGCTCTACCACCTGCAGCGCCACAGCGACCACCACGCCAACCCGACGCGGCGCTACCAGGCCCTGCAGCACGTCGACGAGGCGCCGCAGCTGCCCACCGGCTACGCGGGCATGATCGTGCTCGCCTGGATCCCGCCGCTCTGGCGTCGGGCGATGGACCACCGCCTGCTCGAGCACTACGGCGGCGACGTCAGCCGCGCCAACATCCAGCCGCGAGCGCGCCGCCGCATTCTCGCCCGCTACGCCGCATGAGCTTCCGGTGCGCCTTTTGGACCTCTGGGGTGCATAAAGCGCACCGGAGGGAGGGGGCGAGATGAGCCGCTGGCGCTGCCCGGGCTGTGGGTACGTCTACGACGAGGAGCGGGGCCATCCGCGCGAGGGCTTCCCGGCCGGCACGCCCTGGAGCGAGGTACCCGACGACTGGGCCTGCCCCGACTGCGGGGTCCGCGACAAGGTCGACTTCGTGCCCGGCGAGGAGGAGGGCGGCGAGTGACCGCCGCCGCTGACACGATCCCCGTCGTGGCGACCCGCACGCCCTACCCCCAGGCGGCTCGCCAGCTGCTGCGCGAGACGCTCTTCGGCGCCGCCCGCGACCAGCTGGAGAGCCGCGCCTGGTCGGAGATCACGATGTCCGACGTGGCCGGCGCCGCCGGCGTCAGCCGCCAGACCCTCTACAAGGAGTTCGGCAGCCGCGACGAGTTCGCCCAGGCCTTCGTCATCCATGAGGGGGAGCGCTTCCTCGACGGGGTGGACGCCGCCGTGCGGGCGCACCTCGACGACCCCCACGCGGCCGTCGGCGCCGCCCTGGAAACCTTCCTGCGCGCCGCCGGCGAGGACCCGCTGGTCCGCATCCTGCTCAGCGACGACGGCACCGGCGGCATGCTGCCCCTGGTCACCACCCAGGGCATGCCCGTGGTCCAGTGGGCCACGGCGCGGCTCACCGAGACGATCGAAGCCGGCTGGCCGCAGGCCCCGCCGGAGAAGGCCAAGCTCCTCGCCGAGTCCCTGGTCCGCCTCGCGATCAGCTACATCACCGCCCCCAGCGCGCCGCCGGATTCGATGGCGGCCCAGGCCAGCGAGCTGCTCGGGCCCTTCATCGACGACGCCCTCGGCACGCGGCGATAGGTGGTTTGCTCGACGATCGGTGACCTTGACCCCTAGCGTGCGTCGATCTCCCCTTCTCATGAATCAGGGAACGGCGACGAAGACCTGGCCGCGGCGGCGGATCCTCGCCTCGCTCAGCGGAGCTCCTCGCGGACGAGGCGCAGACCGATGTCCAGCTCGGCCTGGTTGCGGAGGTGGCCGTGCTTCTCGTCCCAGCGCCCGCTCTCCAGCTCCGCCCGCAGGCGCGCGAGGCCCCGTGCCGTCTCCTCGACCGGCATTCGATGCCAGATCGAGCTGGCGCGGCGGACCTCGGGCTCGAGCAGCATCTCCGGCCGGTCCCAGAGGGCGATGGTGAACTCGTCCCGGCAGCGGCGGGGAACGGGCACGACGTCGACTCGGGCGCCGGGAAGCAGCGCGCGCAGGACGGCCATCGAGGGCAGCACGGCGCGGTCGATCTCGCCGGCCCGCGGGAAGTAGTCCTTGACGATCCAGGCCTCGGCGACGACCTCGGCGTCGATCGTCAGCAGCACGATGCGCCGCCGCGCGACGCGGCGCATCTCGGCCAGGCCGGCGGCCACGTCTGCCCAGTGGTGCATCGTCAGCACGCCCATCGCCGCGTCGACGCTGGCGTCCGGCAGGGGAAGCGCCTCGGCGACTCCCCGCAGCGCCGGAGCCCGTCCCGGCGGTCGCTGGGCGATCATCACGGGCGATGGCTCGACCGCCACGACCTCGCGGTCGCCGGGCTCGTAGGAGCCGGTCCCCGCGCCGACGTTGACGACGCTCTCCGCGTCGCCGAGCGCCTCCCACAGCGCCGCCTCGATGCGCGGGTCGGGACGGCGGAAGTCGCCGTAGTTGAGGCCCATGCGGTCGTAGGCGGGCCGGCTCATGACTCGAGCAGCAGGGTGACCGGGCCGTCGTTGACCAGGGCCACGCCCATGCAGGCTCCGAAGGCTCCCCTGGCGGCGCCGAGGCGCTCGCAGAAGAGGTCGTAGAGGGGCTCGGCCTCGACGGCCGGCGCCGCCTCGACGTAGCTCGGCCGGTTGCCCTTGCGGGCGTCGCCGTAGAGGGTGAACTGGCTGACGCAGAGCGCCTCGCGCTCGCCGAGCGGCTCGTTCATGTGTCCTGCGGCATCGTCGAAGACGCGCAGCGCCCTCACCTTGGCGGCGAGCCGCTCGGCGTCCCCCGCGGCGTCGCCGCGCCGCACTCCGAGCAGGATCAACAGGCCGGGGCCGATCTGCGCGACGCGCTCGCCCTCGACGTCGACCGTCGCCTGGCTGACCCGCTGGACGAGTGCCCTCACGTCGGCTTCCTGCGCATGCCGGGACGGTACCGGTTGCCAAGAAAATAAAAATGAATCTCATTTGAATTCAATTTCCGACCTCCCCAGGGCTTTCGGGCCTGCCCTGCTTCAAGCGCGGCCCGATCGAGGTCCTGATCCTCGCCGTGCGGGCCGGCCTGCTCGGCACCCCGGGTCGTGCTGCGCGGCTGAGTCCGCCCGAGCTGAGAGGATGCCGTCCTGCCGATGAAGAAGTGGGGAGTCCTGGCCGTCCTGGCCACCGCGCAGTTCCTGATGGTGCTCGACCAGGCGGTGATGAACGTCGCCATCTCCCAGCTGGTCGAGGACTTCGACACGACGGTGACGACGATCCAGGCGGTGATCGCCTTCTACGCCCTGGTGATGGCCGGGCTGATGCTGACCGGCGGCAAGCTGGGCGACCTGTGGGGACGCCGCCGCGCCTTCGCGATCGGCCTCTGCGTCTACGCCGCGGGGTCGGCCCTGACCGCGGCGTCCTGGAGCGTGCCCTCGCTGATGCTCGGCTGGTCGGTCCTCGAGGGCATCGGGGCGGCGCTGGTGCTCCCCGCGCTGGTCGCCCTCGTCGCCGCCAGCTACCGCGGCGCCGACCGGGCGATCGCCTACGGCGTGCTCGGCGGCGTCGCCGGCGCCGGCATCGCCGTCGGGCCGATCCTCGGCGGCTGGGCCACCACGGAGCTGAGCTGGCGCATCGTCTTCGTCGGCGAGGTGGTCATCGCGCTCGGCATCCTCGCCGGCACGCGGTCGATCCGCGAACCCGCCCGCGAGGGCGCCGCGCCGCGGCTGGACTGGGTCGGCAGCGCCCTCTCCGCGTCGGGCCTGGCCCTGATCGTGCTGGGCGTGCTGCAGGCCAGCAACTGGGGCTGGCTGCGCCCGGCCGACTCGCCGCTCGAGCCCTTCGGCTTCGCGCTGACCCCGTTCGTCGTCGGCGCCGGAGCGCTGCTGCTCGCCGCCCTCCTCGCCTGGGAGCGCCGTCGCGAGGGGCGCGGCCTCGATCCCCTCGTCCACCTCGGGCTGCTGCGCATCGCCTCGCTCCGCGGCGGCGTCGCCATGTTCCTCTCCCAGAACCTGATCCTGATGGGGGTCTTCTTCACGATCCCGCTCTTCCTGCAGGTCGTGCTCGGCCTCGACGCGCTGGAGACGGGCGTGCGCATGCTGCCTGCCTCGGTCGGCCTCTTCCTCACCGCGATCGCCGGCTCGGCGCTCGCCCGCCGCTTCGCCCCGCGCCTGCTGGTCCGCGCCGGCCTGGCGATCGTCTTCGTCTCGATCCTGCTCCTGCTGGGGACGATCGAGCCCCGGCTCGACAACGCCTCCTTCCTCGTCGCGATGGGCGTGCTGGGCGTCGGCATGGGCCTGATCGTGTCCCAGCTGGGCAACGTCGTGCAGTCCGCGGTCGGGGAGGGTGACCGCAGCGAGGCCGGTGGCATCCAGAGCACCGCTCAGCAACTCGGCTCTTCGCTGGGCACGGCGCTGCTCGGGGCGATCGTGATCACCGGCCTCGTCGCCGCCTTCACCGCCAACGTCGCCGCCGACCCGCGCCTCGGCGCCGAGGTCGGCGAGGAGCTGGAGCTGCGCCTCAGCGCCGGCGCCAGCTTCGTCCCGGCGGCCGAAGTCAGGGCGGCGGCGAGCGCCGAGGGCCTCGACCCAGCGACCGCCGACGCCCTGGTCGAGAGCTACGAAGACGCGCAGCTCGACGCCCTGAAGACAGCCTTCCTCTTCGCTGCCTTCCTCGCCCTGGCGGCCTTCTGGGCGACGCGCCGGCTGCCGACGCGCCGGCTGGGGGAGCCGCAGGCCCGAGGAGAGGTGGCGACCGGCGGCGACCCTCCGGGACCGGCCGCTCAGCCCCGCCGCGCCGCGTAGGTCGGCTCGCGCCCCTGCGGTCGCGCGAAGGCGGCGTGCGGCGGGGGAGAGAAGGGACCGCGCGATCGCCGGCGGGCGCCGGTCAGGTGGGCTGGAACCTGGCCGCTCTCGTCAGGGTGCGGCTGGCGCCCTCGACTGTCGACTTTGCCCACGCATACGGTGGTCAAGTCGACAACCTGTGGACTCACGACCCGCACGTGGAAGGGCGTCCCGGAGATGGGCTCAAGTTCAAGCTCCTCTCGCAAATCATCACGAAGGGACAGAAGCAGGTCGTCGAGGTCGGCAGTACTGGTGGCAGCCAGTTGCTTGCTGACTACGACCGCCGTCTCGGCCTGCTTTTTGGAACCGAGAAGCTGAACGGGGGGTTTGCCATGCGGCTGAATGGAGTCGAACCATCACGCCCCGTAAGGGGCACAAGGCCCTCAAGCCGAGGCCGTGCCGCTTGCTAGAGCGGAAAACGACCTACAGAACCAAATCCAATCCGGCCAAATCCGGTTGAAGCCGGCTGCCTCGGGGGCTGACTGGCGCACCACTGGCGCACGAGGAGCCGTCGCCGAAGCGGCCGTTAGCTTGCGACCATGGACAAGGATCGCGAAAGCGTCCACCCGGTTGCAGGGACCGACGACGTGCAGATCGTCTACCGGCGCTCCACCGCGCGTCCGGTCGAGTACGCGATCCTGCTCCAGGTCCGCGACGCGAAGAGCTGGAAGACCCGCATCGTGGCGGACAACTCGCACGCGAACCACCACGTTGACGAGCACCACTGCCATCGCTACCTTGAAGGCGAGAAGCAGCCAGCGGAGCCGCTTCCCTTCGAGGTTGCCGGCACGAACGATGCGATGGCGAAAGTCATCGGCTGGTTTGCCGAGAACTGGACAGAACTAATCTCATGACGACCATGCGAACGCCTGCCGAGGACGCTGCCCTCTCTACCTTCATCGACGCCGCCACTAGCGACGCCGATCCCGGCTACCCGCAGGGCGCCGCCTTCATTCCCTGGCAGGAAATGCCGCAGACGGATCGCATCCTCTGGCGCTACCTGCACGAAGGCCGCCCCGCTGTCATCGTCGGTACGAGCGACTTCGACATGCTGATCGAGCCCGTTCACCTCGGCCGCCTCGGCCGCCTCCGCAACGAGATTCTTCAGCGCATCACCGTCGAGGTTTCTTACCGTCGCAAGCAGGCTCCTCCGGCTCCCGATATCCCTCCCGTCAGGGCAGACATCGGCCGGCACGCGCTTGAGCGCCTCGCCCCTGCGGCTGCATAGCTCACAGATGCAGACGGTGCGTGTCATCCACCACCACAAGGCAGACGGCTGGTGGGCCGAGTCCCCCGACGTCGAGGGCTGGTCCGCCGCTGGCGACACCTACGCCGAGGTCGTCAAGCTCACCGAAGAGGGCATTCCCTTCGCCCTCGGTCACGAGGCCGCTTTGGAGCACTACGTGCCGGCGGGCGAGCACGTGGCCGCCCGATCGCGGACTGGCGCACGAGACGAGCCCATTGTTTCTTGACTTGACCGCTCTGCAATACAGAAACCCCCGATTTGCGGGGGCTTCCGAGTGCGGCTGAATGGAGTCGAACCATCACGCCCCGTGAGGGGCACAAGGCCCTCAAACCGGGGGTTTGGGGCGATTTCCGTTCCATTCAGCGCTCTCAGGTGCCCTGAGGTGCTCTGAAGTTACGCAGGTTACTGATCTGGAGGTCCGCAAAACGGTCCGCGGCCGCGAGCGTCTTCAGAGGACGACGAGCTCGCGCTCAGGATGCTCGACGGGGCCGAACTCGAATCCGAGTACGGCACGGGCTCCCAGGGCATCGCCGAGCTTCTTGAGCGTGCGTGCGCTGGTCGCGTGCTGACCGCTCTCGATCCGTGAGATGGCCGAGGCGGTCGTCCCCATCCGGGCCGCCAACTCGGCCTGGGTCAAGCCCAGAGAGCCACGGCGCATGATGACGATCCGCGCCAGGGCCTCGTAGGGCGCAAGGCGCTCGTACTCCGCCCTGAACTCGGGATTCTCAAGGGACTTCTTGAGGTGGTCGGAGACAGCGCTGCCGACCGGGCTGACCTTCTTGCTCATCACGGCACCTCTGATCGGGTTCGTGGGCGATGTTAGCAGTTTTGCTAACATCAATCCGCTCAATGCACAGCGCCCGGCGAACGGCGATCGCCGCGACCTTGCCGACTACCTCAGGCTGTGCCGAAGCCCTCGAGGCCGGAGATCAGCCGCGCCACCGCGCGGTAGTCGCCGCCGGCGATCCGCTCGATTGGCTTGTCGTCGTCTAGCAGCGGAACCGGTGTGTTCAGCCACACCGGGATGTAGGTGGGCTGGACCACCCGGGCGAGACGTTCGACCACCGAGGAGAGCTCAACCAGGCGCTCCGCCCGCGACCCCTCGGCGTACTGCGACCAGCGAGCCACCCCCGCACGGTGCTCGGCGCGGCGCCGGTGGCGCGGGCGATGTCGCGATCGGACAGATGCCCGACGTCGCGGACGTGGATCGCCTCTTCGGCGTAGGCGCTGGCCATGCCTCGATAGTAGGGCTCCCGGCGTGGTTCGACTACACGAAACGTGTCCACAACCGGGCGCGATAGAGGCTCGCTACAGCCGTCCGGCTCTCCGCTCCTCAGCCACCAGGGCATCGACACCTTCCAGCGCTTCCTCGGCGCCGACACGCCGCCAGGGCTCGCGGGTGTTGCCGCCCGGGGAATGGCGGTGGTAGGGCATCTCCGGATGGCGCTGGGGGTCGAAGCAGTAGCGAAGGGAAGCGTCGCCAACCTGGCCGTGGTAGGCGTAGCCGGCCAGCCAGTAGCCCTGCTCCTCGTGGGCGCCTTCGACCCGGTCGGCTGACCAGAGCTCGGCGATGCTGAAGGTGATGCGGGGGTCGGGTTCGGCGTCATCGCCCTCACCTCGCAGGGCGACGCCCTTTAGCCGCACCAGCCCCAGGGGTGGATCGTCGCGCCACTCGTTGGGGTCGCGGCCGCCGGGATCGATCAGGTAGCCACGCGCGAAGAGCAGCTCCTGAAGCTGCTCCAAGCGCCGGTAGGCGATCAGGATCGGTCGTTCCCGCACGGGGCTGGTTCTACAGGCGCTTCCGGATATCTCGTGCCCGGAGGGGCTATGTTGAATCCCTGGAATTAGAGGATTACTTGGAATCAGCCGATATAGCTGCAACAATGCCTCAAGGCCCAAGGGGACAGCAGATGACCGAGCTATCCGATCACTACATGCGCGTGCGGGACTACGCCCGCAGGTTCTCCCTCGACGAGTCGACCGTCTACAAGATGATCGACCGGGGGGAGATCAAGGCCATCCGCATCGGCAAGAAGACGCTGCGCATCCCCTCCAGCGAGCTGGAGCGCTACCTGGAGCGCGAGCCGACCGGGGACCCCAAGGCTGCCCCTCTGGAGGAAAGGGTCGAGGCGTTTCGCAAGGCAAACAGCAAGGACCCCGGCTCCTTCGTCGATGCCTGGCGCAGCGGCGAGATCGAGGACACCCCCGAGAACGCCGAGGTCGCGATCGAGGCGCTCGCGCTGCGCTCGGCTCTTACTCGCCGGCACGTCGCCGCTGCGTAGATGAGTTAGGACCGGGTTGTTTCGACTGTGGGTCAGCCGGTGGCCCGGAGCTCACTCAGCCGTTAGGTGCTTCCGTAACCTTCCAGACCCTGCGTCTCAGTGATCACGCTTGACTACACATGCAGACCTGATCGTCAGCGGCTGTCACACAAGAGGTCGCGGGTTCGAGTCCGGATACACTCGTTTCGAGGTCTTCACGTTTGACCTCCACTCATGTTCACGTTTCAACCGGACGAACCGCGCCTCGCGGGGTTGTCCGGCGGCCTTCGGCTCTCCCCGGGGGCGGCCATTGGACTTCCCCGCCCGTGGCCAC